>Ga0181601_10004648_pt1 | contig 11498 bp, 10 predicted proteins | sample 041ome_8_FD_133020 | JGI IMG/M metagenome (GOLD analysis project Ga0181601, IMG submission 133020) | Coastal salt marsh microbial communities from the Groves Creek Marsh, Skidaway Island, Georgia - 041407BS metaG (megahit assembly) | ecosystem: Environmental > Aquatic > Marine > Intertidal zone... | reverse complement strand
CTTATTACTAAATCCAAAAAGTAAATTCATAAAATATCTAGCCAAGTATAAATCAGTAAGACTGATATTTTATAATCTCATTATTTCTCAATGACTTAAGAGATAATATTAGTTTTTAAATACTCTATATGCAGTATATAATATTGTTTTTTAAATAAAGCTATTGCTTAATGAAAAAATTTTTTTTCTTTATAATACTTTTGCTTTCGATAAATCTAACCTTATCGGCAGCAGAATCAAATATTTCAGACATAAAGGTTCAAGGTTTAAAGCGTGTTGACCCTGGTCTTGTATTTGACAATATACCATTTGAGGTTGACACCCCTATAAATGAAGCTGATTTTTCTGAAGCAATTCAGTTGCTTTATCAAACAGGACAATTTAAAAATATAAGTATTGATCTAGAAGGGTCTGTAGTCGTAATTATAGTCAATGAAAAACCAATAATATCAACCATTAGTTTTTATGGGGCTGAGGCAATTCAGCCAGATAAAATTAAGGAAGGTATGTTGCAGATGGATGTTGGGGAGGGATTAATTTTTAGTGAGCCTCAGCTCAAAAGAGTTAAAAATGAAATAAGTAAGCAATATCTAAACCTAGGTCTTTATTCAGCCACAATTGAAACTAAAATTACTCCGCAAGAAAGAAATCGTGTAGCAATAGACTTTTATGTCAATGAAGGCTCAACAGCAAGAATTAAAGAAGTATCAATAATTGGCTCGAGTAAATTTGATGAAGATGATCTTTTAAGTCGCCTTGATCTGCAGCCAACAAATTTTATGTCATGGTGGAATAAGGATGATAGGTATTCTCGACAGGTTCTTACAGGCGATTTAGAAAAAATTCGATCTTTTTATATGAATCGTGGGTATTTAGATTTTGACATCAAAAATACAACGGTAAGTATCTCAGAAACAAAAAAAAATGTTTATATTGCAATAATAATTGAAGAGGGCGATAAATATACTTTTGGAGATATACAAATAAGTGGAAAATATTATCCACTAACAGAAGAAGAAATTTTTCAAAATGATATAAAAACCATTAAAGGTGATGTTTTTAGTAGGAAGCTTCTTAATCAATCAACTGAATCTATTAATCAAGAGCTTGGTAATTATGGGTATGCTTTCTCTAACGTAAATCCTATTCCCAATGTAGATAAAGAAAATTTAACTGTTGGATTTAATTACTTTATTGAACCGGGTAAAAAAGTGTACGTAAGAAGAATAAGTTTTATTGGCAATGAAAAAACGAAAGATAAGGTCTTGAGAAGAGAGATGCGTCAGTTTGAGTCATCATATTATGATAAAGAAAAAATTGATCAATCAACAAGACGTCTTAAGAGAACACAGTATTTTGAAAATGTTGATATAAAAACAGTATCAGTTCCAGGTATTTCGGATCAAGTTGATCTTACCGTAGCAGTAAAAGAAAAAAATACAGGATCTGTGAAACTTGGAGCTGGAGCAAGCTCAGATGAAGGTTTAGTAGGAAGCTTCTCTGTAACACAATCTAATTTTTTGGGTACTGGCGATACGATCTCAGCAACAATTAACACCAGTAGCGTTAATACCATTTATAGTATCAGTCATATTGACCCTTACTACACCTTAGATGGAGTATCTAGAAGGTTAACTGCTTATACTAAAGAAACAAACACAAAAGACTTAGACACTGGTCAGTATGATAAAGAATCTTTAGGTCTGGGTGTTGGTTTTGGTATTCCAATGAATGAGTATGATACGGTAAATATCGGATTTGATGTTGATATGTCTGATATTAAATTAGTAGATTCTTCACCACAAAGATATAAGGATTATTGTACTCAAGTTTCTGGAGGTGACGCCAGTGGTTGCGATCAGAATGAAGCTGTTTTATCTTTAGGATATACTTCCGACAAAAGAGATAGTGCACTTTATCCTAGATCAGGCTATAAATATGATATAAGTTCAGAGGTAACTTTACCACTTTTGGATATGCAATATTATCAGTTTAATGGGAAAGTAATAGATTATACGCCTTTGACTGAAGCTTTCGTCTGGAAGAATAAATTAGATCTTGGTTATGCGCATTCGTATGGTGATGATCCGTATCCATTTTTCCAAAATTACTACGTAGGTGGCTCTAACTCTGTAAGGGGTTATAAGGCCGCTTCAATTGGTAAACAATATTACGATGAATCGCAAAGTGATTTTGTATCAACCGGAGGCACGACTAAGATTGTAGCCAATACTTCAATGTTGTTCCCACTGCCAGGAGGAGCCTTCAAAGATCAGGTTCGAATAGAGACCTTTATAGACGGTGGTGGTGTATGGGAGGAAGATGAAAATATTGCGTTGGATGAAATGAGATTTTCAGCTGGAGTATCTGTCTTGTGGGTTTCTCCTTTTGGACCAATTAATGTTTCATTTGCTAAGGCACTAAATGATGATAACCTAGATGAAACAGAAGTATTCCAGTTTGGCATGGGAACTAATTTTTAAAAAATAAACTTAAGGAGAAAAGATGATTACAAGAATTTATATGGGCGTTCTAGTATGTGTTTCATTGTTGCTTCCACTAACAGTTCAAGCGGAAATGGAAATATTCAAAATTGGGTATGTTGTTGTAGAAAAAGTTTTAAAAGATGCCCCGCAAACAGCAGCGAGTAATAAAAAACTTGAAAAAGAATTCAAATCAAGAACTGATGGACTTCAAAAAAAGGTCAAGGATGTTCAAGCACAGGAAAAAGATTTTAAGAAAAATAGTTTAACGATGTCAGACTCAGACAAACAGAAAGCACAAAAGAAAATCCAAAATATGAAAATTGAGGTTCAAAGAGTTGAAAGGGAGTTGAGGGAAGATATTGATATCAGGAGACGTGAGGAAATTGGAAAACTACAGCAAAAAATTAATGAGGCAATTGAGGATTTAGCAGAGAAAGAGAAATATGATCTTATTCTTTATCAAGGCGTAGCTTTTGCTTCAAAAGAGATTGATATAACTGATAAGCTTATTAAGATTTTAGGTAAAGCCAAGTAAGAAGAATTTTAATGGCCAAAGAATTTAAGTGCTCAGAATTAGCTCAACTAGTAAATGGTAAAGCTTCAACTGGCAATATTATAGTAAATAATATTTCTTCATTAGAGTCTGCTACAGACAGATCTATTTCTTTTTTATCAGACTCTTCATATATACCTAAATTAAAAGAAACTAAATCTCAAGTTATCCTTATCAAACAAGATGATTTAAAGTATTGGGATAAGGATTATATAGTTGTAGAAAACCCTTATTTAGCATTCTCCAAAATTGCAACTTTATTTGACGATCAGAAAAAACATACTAATTCAGGCATTCATTCATCGGTGATTATTGGTAAAGGCACTAAGTTTGATGATGAATGTAATATTTTTTCTAATACAGTGATTGGAGAGGGCTGTTTAATTGGAAAAAATGTAAGAATTGGTCCAAATGTTTCTATTGGAAATAATGTTAAAGTTGGTGATAGTACAATTATTCATTCAAATGTAACTATAGAGGATAAAGTTGAGATAGGGCATTCATGTACTTTTTTTTCAGGTTCAAGGATTGGAACAGATGGTTTTGGGTATGCACCTGAAAAAAACGGGTGTTGGTCAAAGATTCCACAAACTGGAAGTGTTGTAATTGGAGACAATGTAGATGTTGGTGCTAATACAACAATAGATTGCGGTGCAATTGATAATACAGTCATTAAGGCAGGTGTAAAAATTGATAATTTAGTTCATATCGCTCATAATTGTGTGATTGGAGAAAATACGATTATTGCAGCAATGGCAGGATTTGCTGGAAGTGCGAAAATAGGTAAATATTGTATGATTGGTGGTGGAGCAAGGATAGGCCCAAACATTTCAATCGCTGATAAAACTGTCATATCACCAACAACTCCAATAGCAAGATCGATAAGAAAAGAAGGACAAAGATTTACAGGAGCTGTTCCACCATTGAACCACAAGGACTGGTTAAAGTTTGCTGTAAGGTTTATGTTGAAAAAGGGTATGAAATGACAAAAGATACTTCAATGGATATTAATCAAATTTTAGATCACCTTCCACATAGATATCCATTTGTTTTAGTGGATAAAGTTTTATCATATGAATTAGGTAAAAGTATCGATGCAATAAAAAATATAACTATTAATGAACCTTTTTTTCCAGGCCACTTCCCACATTATCCAGTTATGCCAGGTGTTCTAGTTGTTGAAGCACTTGCTCAAGCTGCAGCAATCCTATCTTTTAAAACGATTAATGATAAGCCAAATGATCACTCGGTTTATTATTTTGTTGGTATTGATAAGGCAAGGTTTAAAAAGCCTGTAGTGCCTGGCGATCAACTTAAGCTTAATGTTTCAATTGAAAGAACTATAAAAGGTATATGGAAATATAAGGGCGTTGCTATGGTAGAGGATGAAATTGCTGCTGAAGCTGAAATCATGTGCGTATTAAAAGAAATCTAAAAGAAAGATAATTTAAATGGAATTTGAGCAAGATATTCATCCAACAGCCATCATACATTCACAGGCAAAATTAGACAAAGGTGTGAAAATTGGACCTTACTCTGTAATTGGTAAGTCTGTTGAAATAGGTGAAGGCACTGAAATTGGTGGTCATGTTAATATTACAGGACACACTAAAATCGGTAAATCAAACAAAATCTTCCATTACTCATCCATTGGTGAGCAACCTCAGGATATGAAATATAAAGAACAAGAAACATATCTTGAAATTGGTGATAGAAATACGATAAGAGAATTTTGTACCTTAAATACTGGAACAATTGAAGGAAATAAAAAAACAATTATTGGTAATGATAATTGGATTATGGCTTACGTTCATGTCGCTCATGACTGTATTGTAAAAAATAACATTGTTATTGCAAATAGCGTCACGTTGGCCGGTCATGTTGAAATTGATGATTATGTAGTTTTGGGTGGATTAACAGCTATTCATCAGTTTTGTAAAGTGGGCGCGCATGTAATTACCATGGGTGGAACTTTACTCGGGCAGGATGTACCACCATATGTTAGAGCAGTAAGCAGAGGGGCTAACGCTTTTCCAAATGGTATTAATTCTGAAGGATTGAAACGAAGAGGCTTTAGTGCTGAGACAATTCTTGATATAAAAAAAGGGTATCGAATTATTTATATGAAAGATAATTCAATTGATCAAGCGAAAATAGAATTAGAGGAGCTTAAGAAATCTTCAAAAGAAGTAGGGCTTTATCTAGATTTTATAGAGAGATCAAAAAGAGGACTCATAAGGCCAAGTGGCTAAAATAGCAATATTAGCGGGGGAACCATCCGGTGACCTAATCGCTAGTCAACTTATGGCTTTCATTAATAAGAAAGTCAAAAACGTCGAATTTATTGGTGTTGGTGGCTCACTCATGGAAAAACAGGGTTTAAAATCTTACTTTGATTTTACTAACCTTTCTTTGTATGGGGTACTTCAAGTGCTGCCAAATATTCCAAAGTTACTGTATTTGCGCTGTAAACTAATAAATTATCTTAGGTTTGAAAAACCAGATATTTTTATTGGTGTAGATGCTCCTGATTTTAATTTCTATGTTGAAAAAAAATTAAAACATTATGGCATACCAACCTTTCACTATGTTGCACCATCTATTTGGGCTTGGAGGCCTAATAGGGTTGATAAAATAAAAAAATCTACCGATCATATTCTCTCTATTTTCCCGCATGAAAAGCCACTATTTGAAAAAGCGGGAATTAAAGCTACTTTTGTTGGGCACCCACTAGCAAATATCATTCCCTTTAAAATAAATATGAATAAAAGTAGGAAAAAATTAAATCTTGATAGCAATGAGCTTGTTATATCACTTTTACCGGGAAGCAGAGTGGGCGAACTTAAAGCCCACACAGATACTTTACTTGAAACGGCTCAAATTTTATTAAAAAAATACCCAAAAGCAAAGTTTTTAATACCAGTAAACAATGATAATAATTATGCATATATAAACAGTCGAGTTTCATCTAATTTAAGTAAGAAAGTTGAATTGTATAAACAGTCTGTTAGTGAGATTATAGAATGTTCAAATTTTGCAATTGTTGCCTCAGGAACAGCCTCTCTTGAGATTGCCTTGCATAAAAAACCAATGATTATAATTTACAAGGGATCATGGATTTCATATTTTGGGTGGAAAATGCTCCGCCTTATTCCAAATGTAGGGCTACCCAATATTTTACTTAATGAAGATGCTGTCCCAGAAATGCTGCAACATAAAGCTACTCCAAATTTATTGAGCATAAAAGCTATAGAAATTATTGAGAATAAAAGTTATCTAAAAAAACTAGAAACCAAATTTTTAAAGCTTCATAAAAACCTTAAAAAAGATACTTCAGCACTTATTTTTAAAACAATAAAACCTTATATTAAATGACGCTCATTTGTGGAGTCGATGAAGCGGGAAGAGGGCCTCTATGCGGTCCTGTATATGCTTCTGCCGTTATTTTGGATGATAGTTTAATCATAAAAAATTTGGATGATTCAAAGAAAATTTCTTCACAAAAAAAAAGAAAAGAGATATGTGAGGAAATAAAATTAAGAGCGTTTGATTATTCATATGCAACAGCAAGTGTTGAAGAAATTGATGAGTTAAATATTTTAAATGCGACATTATTAGCAATGCAAAGAGCAATTTTATCGCTAAAAAATAAACCACAACATTGTTATGTTGATGGTCTTCATGCTCCAAATGTAGAAGGAGTTCAACTTGAACCAATTATCAAAGGGGATGCATTAATCCCCTCAATATCGGCAGCTTCAATTATAGCCAAAGTTGAAAGGGATAATTTTATGGAAAACCTACATAAACTATATCCATATTATGAGCTTAATATACATAAAGGCTATCCCACCAAAAAACACTTAGCTTTGATTGAAAAATTTGGTGTTAATGATATATATAGGAAGACTTTTAAACCAATTAAAAATTTAATTAATCAAAAAAATACATAATTTTTTGTTTAATTCTGGTAAATTTTTTTGACGCCATTCTTTAATTGTCGCAGTATTAATTGATTGATCTGTGCTTGTTAGATTAGTTGCTATGCATAACCTTAAGGATTCATTGATAATTTTTAAGATATCCCTTAGTAGCTTATTGTTACGATAGGGCGTTTCTATAAATATTTGTGTTTCTTGAGTGTTCTGTATGCTGACTTGTATTTTTTTAAGAAAATCATTCTTTTTATTTTCCTCTATCGGTATGTAGCCATGAAAACAAAACTTTTGACCATTCAGGCCTGATGCCATTAAGCTTAAAATAATTGATGAAGGACCAATCAATGGAATAATTTGAATATTCAATTGATGAGCTTTAGAGACAATTTTAGAACCAGGATCAGCAATGCAAGGTGCCCCAGAGTCAGACAGTAAACCAACATCATTTCCTTCTAATATCGGTTTAAAATATTTGTCAATTGACTCAAATGAATATTTATTGCTGTGCTCCATGATATCTAAATCTTGAATTTTTACACCCGGATTAATTTTTTTTAAAGCTTTTCTGGCAACTTTTGGAGTTTCAACAATAAAGTGTTTAATTTTTTTTAGTTTAACTTTGTCTGTTTCTAATAAAAATTCGTTATTAAAATCTTGTTCAATAGAGGTAGGTATAAGAAATAGCTTTCCAAATCCTTTAGATTTTATATCCAACTATAAAACCTCAAATTCTTTTAAGAATTTAGATAATTTGATTAGCGGTAGTCCGATAACTGCAGTTGGGTCATTGCATACGATTTCTTCTAAAAGAGCAATTCCAAGACCTTCGGATTTGATGCTACCAACGCATTTTGTAGGATCCTCTAAAGATAGATAATTCTCTATTTGTTCATCCGTAAGATTTTTATAGGTAACAGAAAATTTAACTACATCATCAACTGAAATATTCTTCTGTTTATTTTTTATACATATTCCTGTATAAAAGTTTAAAGTTTTACCGCTATATTGCTTAAGCTGAAGAAATGCTTTTTCAAAACTTAGAGGTTTTTTTACCTCTTTGTTATCATATTCTGCTGTTTGATCTGATCCAATGACGAACGCAGAAGGGTTATTAGCTGAAACGATTTCAGCTTTATCGTTTGATAGCCGCCTTGCCAATTGTTCGAATGTTTCATGGGCATGTTTATTTTCATCAATATTTGGAGATATGGAGGTAAACTTTATTGAGAGACGTTTAAGCAGTTCTTGCCTATATCTTGATGAAGATGCAAGAATAATTTTACTCATAAAAATAAATCAATATTATTGTGGTTGTATTTCAATTAATGTTTCGTTTGGTGAGACACTATCGCCATTTGAAACATGAATTGCAACGACAACCCCAGATTTTGAAGCCTGTATTTCATTTTCCATTTTCATTGCTTCAATAACAATAACACTATCGCCCGCATTGACTGAGTCACCAACTTTTACCTTTATATCAATGATTGTTCCAGGCATTGCTGTTGTAACGCACCCATCGTGGGTTGGGCGAGAATGTTTCGATGCTTTTTCTTGTTTACCTTCCTCATTACTAGCTACCTTATTTGATGTTCCTCCCTCTACAAGCACTTGATCTAATGTTTCGACAAGAACTTCCTCTGAAATACCATCAACAGAAACATAAAATGGTCTCTCTGCATCACCTGCTTTACCTGATCCAGTCAAGTTAATATGATAGGTTTCACCGTGAAGTGTAATATTGAATTCAGAGGGCGCATAACGATTGCTTTCGTCGCCAACCTCACTTTTAACAAGTAATTCTTCTGGCACAAGAGATCCAGCATTTCTCTCTTTAAGATAAGATGTAGCTAAATCAGGAAACATGGCGTATGTGAGCAAATCCTCCTCATTTTTAATGATTTCATCAGCTTTTACCCTCAAATTTTCTATTTCAGGTTTAAGCTTATCCGCAGGTCGACAAGTTATAGGTTTTTGATCACCAATCGCAATTTTCTTTATTTCCTCATTCACTTCCCCAGGGGCAGCACCATATTGTCCTAAAAAGTAATTTTTTACTTCATTGGTGACAGTCTTATATCTTGATCCAGTAATTACATTTAATGCAGCTTGCGTACCAACAATTTGTGAGGTTGGAGTAACAAGAGGTGGATAGCCTAAATCTTTTCTAACCTCTGGAATTTCTTTTAAAACATCATCCATTTTTTCTAGGGCATCCTGATCTTTTAATTGATTTGATAGGTTAGATATCATTCCCCCAGGAACTTGGTTTGATAGAACTCTTGGATCAACCCCTGTAAATTCTGATTCAAATTGCCAATATTTCTTTCTTACTTCTCTAAGATGTTCACTAATTGAATCAATCTTTGCAATATCTATATTAACTTCATATCCCATGCTTTGGAGAGCAGCAATTATTGATTCTGTAGTTGGATGACTTGCACCTTCTGAAAAACTTGAATTACACGTATCAATAATTGTAGCTCCTGCTTCAACAGCAGCAATAAGATTCAAACTTGCAAGTCCAGCAGTTGCATGACTATGAATATGTACTGGGATACTTATATTTTTAACTAATAAAGAGACTAAATCTTTTGTAGATTGGGGAGTTAGTAAACCAGCCATATCTTTAATTGCTAACGTGTCACTTCCCATGGATTCTAATTTTTTTGCCATATCAAGAAAGTATTCGTTGTTATGAACAGGCGATGTTGTATAGCTAAGAGTGCCTTCAGCATGTTTTTTATATTTTTTTACTGCTTTTATTGATGTTTCAATATTCCTGATATCATTCATAGCATCAAAAACTCGAAATACATCAACACCATTTTCTACAGATTTTTTCACAAACAGATCTACAACATCATCTGAGTAATGTCTGTAACCAAGAAGATTTTGACCTCTAAGTAACATTTGAATACGACTATTGGGGAGGGCCTTCCTAAGTTTTTGCAATCTTTCCCAAGGGTCCTCTTTAAGATATCTTACGCAAGCGTCAAAGGTAGCACCTCCCCAAGCTTCTATTGACCAAAAATCAAGAGAATCAAGTTGCGAGCATATTGGAAGCATATCTTCAGTCCTAAGTCTTGTTGCAATATGACATTGATGACCATCTCTTAAGACTAGCTCAGTAATATCTATTTTTTTCATAATCTTTTAAATCCCTTCATGAGCAGCAATAGCAGCACCAATTGCAGCAGCAATTACTGTCGGCGGAAGCTCCTCGTTGTAGTCAGTTAGTTCTGGGTTTGATTCAACAAAACTTGTATTGAAGTCAGCACCAACAAATTTTTCATTTTTTAATATTTCAACATAATAGGGGATAGTAGTTTTAACACCAAAAACACCAATATCTCCAAGAGCTCTGATACCCCTTGTCACAGCATCATCCCAATTTAAAGCCCAAATTATTAATTTTGCACACATAGAGTCATAATACGGTGGAATAATATACCCTGTATAGATTGATGCATCAGTTCGAACTCCAGGACCACCAGCAGCATAATATCTAGTTACCTTTCCAAATGAAGGCACAAACTCTTGCTTTGGATCCTCAGCATTAATTCTAAATTCAATTGAAAAACCTCTATGCTGAATTTGATCTTGTTGGTATCTCAATTTTAAACCACTCGCAATTCGAATCTGTTCTTGAACAATATCTACCCCAGTAATATTTTCTGTAATTGTATGCTCAACCTGTAATCGTGTATTCATTTCCATAAAGTAGAAATTATTATCTTTATCTAAAAGGAACTCTACTGTACCGGCATTATAATAATTAACAGCTTGTGCTGCTTTTACAGCAAGATCACCAATGTATGATCTTTGTTCTTCATTTAGTTGAGGAGAAGGGGCTGTCTCAATAAGTTTTTGATTTCGGCGTTGAATTGAACAATCACGCTCAAATAGGTGGATGGCATTGTTCTCTTGATCCGCCAAAACCTGAACTTCGATATGCTTAGGATTTAAAACACATTTTTCAATAAAAACCTCTGGGCTTCCAAATGCTTTTGTCGCTTCAGAAATAACTCTTTCGTAATTTGACTCAACTTCCTTTTCGTTGTCACACCTTCTAATACCTCTGCCACCACCACCGTTGGTTGCCTTTATCATGACTGGAAAGCCAATTTCTTTTGAAATTTTTACAGCTTCATCGAGATCTTTGACATTCCCATCGCTACCTGGAATAACTGGCACTCCTGCTTCAATCATTGCTTTTCTAGCTTCAATTTTATCACCCATCTTTTGGATGACCTCTGAACTAGGCCCAATAAATTTTAAACCTCTTTTTTTACAAATAGCGGCAAAATTTGAATTTTCTGATAGAAAACCATAGCCAGGATGTACACCATCACAACCTGCTGTTACAGCAACGTTAGCAATCCAATGGCCATTTAAATATCCAGATAAAGGGTCTGAACCAATGAAATACGATTCATCAGCTTTTTTTACATGAAGAGCATGTCTATCAGCGTTTGTATAAATGGCTACACTTGTAATACCCATTTCTTTACAAGCTCT
>Ga0181601_10004647_pt1 | contig 11498 bp, 7 predicted proteins | sample 041ome_8_FD_133020 | JGI IMG/M metagenome (GOLD analysis project Ga0181601, IMG submission 133020) | Coastal salt marsh microbial communities from the Groves Creek Marsh, Skidaway Island, Georgia - 041407BS metaG (megahit assembly) | ecosystem: Environmental > Aquatic > Marine > Intertidal zone... | reverse complement strand
GGAATCTCACGCGCGCGCGGAGTGAAACGAAAACAACCCGCGCGTTCCCGCGCGCGCTCGGCGACCGGCTCGCGCCGCCCGTGGACCGCGCGCGCGGTCGTCTCGCGAGCGGGTGTCGGAACGGAAGTCGGAACGGGCGCGTCGGTCGTGGTGTGGGTCGTCGGTATCTTTGGTATGTGTATACAGTCTTAAATATGCGTTTCTGGTTTATAAACCGTCGCGCACGCTCTGAAGCGCGCGACGGCAGAGACTGACCCGCGCGGGGCGGGGGCGTGGACGAGACCGACGACGACGACGACGACGAGCGCGATGTCGGCGATGTCGGCGATGTCGGCTTCGGCTTCGGCTTCGGTTCGTCCCGCGCGCGAGACGGGAACGACGACCGGCGCGTCGTCGGTGTCGAAAAAGATGCGCAAGATGACGCGCCGATGCGCCTCGTTATCCTCCTCAACCGCGTCGTCGTCGTCGTCGTCTGGCGCGCTCGTCGATTGGTTGAGCGCGACGATCGGTGACGCGTCGTTGCCGTCAAAGATTCGAGTGACGGATCGCGGGCGGGCGTTCGGGACGCGCGGGGTGGAGGCGGTGAGAGACTTGCGTCCGGGGGAGACGCTCGCGCGGGTGCCGTTCGGGTTGACGCTGCGAGGAGAGTCGGACGGTGACGACGGCGAAGACGCGTGGTCATCGAGGATGGCGATGGAGATTTTAGAAGAGTTACACGCGTCGACGTCGTCGTCCTCTCCGTCGTCCACGTCGGCGTACGATCGATCGGTGTGGTTGTCGTCGTTGCCGCGACCGGCGCCCGAGACGCCGCCTTTGGATTTTAGCGACGAAGAATTGGCGATGATTGAAGACGAAGACGTCATCGCGGAGGCTCGAGCGGTTCAGGCGGTGCACGAACGAGCGTGTGAGGCGTTTGCGGATCGATTGGCGGCGATAGGGGCGACGGAGGAGGATTTGAAGTGGGCGACGAGCGCGGTGCACTCGCGCGTCTTCGCTAGGAGAGACGAAGCGACGGGAAAGACGACGAGGATCCTCGTCCCAGGGGTGGATATGTGTAACCACGGGGGATCGGATGGGTATAACGCTATTGTTCGGATCGTCACGAGTCCGGAGACGTGTCAAGGGTTGAGCGCCACGGAGGAGATTGCCGACGTTTCGGCGCGCGACGCCGACGCTGAAGAAAAGTGTTTCTTCGAGCTCGTCGTCGATCCAGACGGCGAAGGCATCGAAGCCGGGGACGAGATTCTCATCTCGTACTCGAACACGTTCCCGAACGAACCTTTTCTCCTATACTTTGGCTTTGTGCCATCGAACAACCCGAACGACGCGTTCGCCCTTTTTCGAGGCGGCGTCGACGATTTGATTGCGCACTGTCGCGACGTCCTCAATCTCGACGTCTCAGACGACAAAATCGACGCCATTCGCGCCATTTTCGGCGAGAATGCGTCAAAGCCAATTTCATGTACCATGAATTCCGTCGATGCCACCCTCGTCGAGGCGTGCGAACGCATCCTCAACGTTCCCTGGATTGACGTCGTCGGCTCTCGAGCGCAAAGCGTCCTCACATCCGGTCAAGTCTTTTCCACGAAGATTCGCCAAGACATTGCGATTTTAGACGACCCGGCCGTCTCCGAACGCGTCAAGCTCGCCGTGAGGTACCGGTTGAACAAAAAAGCCATCCTCATCGCCCCGCTCGGGCAGAGTTTAGATCAGTATTATAAAAAATAGATCCGCGTCGCGTAGCCAGTTTGCAACAACCAGTTCTCAATTCCTCTACACACCGCGCCTCCTCGCGCGTCGACGACGCTTCGTCCACCGGGTCACGCGACCGAAAGAAAAAGAAAAGAAGAAACAAACCACTCCGCGCGTCGTCTCTTCATTTCGCGCTCACGACGAACAATCTGACGAACGATCCAATCGACAATCCAGTCGTCATGGCGACAACACCAAACGTCGAATTGCGAAAAGCCAAGTCTCGTTTGGAGATGATGCCGTCGGATAGAGAACTCGCGGCCGAGTTGGCGACGAGCGGCGACAACGACGATGCATTCGGCATCGGTGCTCGTAGCGACGCGGGGACGGATGACCCGGACGCGATGGTGGCGACTGCGAATACGGTGAAGTCGAAACCGAAGCGTTCGCACTGGGTCGGACGAACAGTGGACGGGTACGCCGTGACGGGCGAGTTTTGGGATCCAGAGACCGGGGACACGTGGTTGTTGAGGAAAGACCCAAAGTTTGAGCGAGAACATTACCTTAATTTGAGTACTGGAGTGAGAGAGGACGCAAAGGAGGTGCGTTGGGAGGCGGTGTACGTTCCAGAAGCGGGCGTGGACGCACAGACGCACGACGACGAGGAAGACGAGGAAGACGTGGGAGAGAAGTTTGTTAGCAAAACCAATGGACAAGTTTACATCAGATATTTCGATAACGCTAGGGAGGCGTACTTTTACGTGGACGAGGCGGGGGAAACGAGCTGGGATCATCCGGATGGGGAGTTGGAGGAGTTGATGCTGGGCGCCGGAGCGCTTACGCCCGCGTTGCAGGCGTTGAAGCAACAATTAGTGAGCGAGGGGCCCACGGAAACGAAGATGATATCGCGGGAGGAACACACCGACGCCAAGTTGGGTAAGCTCATGCTCGTGGATGAGAAGTGGATGGAGAAACACCCCCCCGCTCGGGCGGTTCCGCAGCGACCGGCGGATTTTACCGGGGTGTACGGCGACGCCGATAGATACTGGGATCCCGATGGAGACACGTACTCGGTTGATAACAACGAAGGTTCGGAGCCCGGGTGCAACGAATTCGACGACGCGTACAGCGCGCTGGAAGAACTCGATCGATACTTGTCCGCGGTGGATATGGCTACGCCCGACGATTTGCTTCCACTCAACGTCGGCAAGGCTATTTACGACGACATCTTACAGCTTGTCTTCGAGAGAACTGAGGAGGAACAAGACTTTTACGTTGCGGAACAGCGTGCGAAGCGAGGTGTCACGGATTACAGGGCGTTTACGGCTGGTAAAATTATAGGGAAACGCACGCTTGACCTCTCAAAGGCGCCGCAACTCGCAACAGATATTTCGTACGAGAAGGCTCGAGCGGCTCAAGCGGCGGAGATATCTCGACAGCGTTTGGAGTTCAAGACGGACGAATCTCAGGGGACCAAAAACGTGCGAGAAGCTGTCTTCAGCAGACTCCTCTTTGCCATGGATGGAAAGCTCAGCACGGATAGCGTGACTCTGCAACGCATGGAGACGTTCGTTCCCACAAAACATAAACGCATCGATGAATTCGTCGGTTATCAGGGCCATCAAGCAGTTTCCGGCGATGAAAGTGGTTCTCTCAGCGGCGTCCCTACGGCTCAACCGCAAAAATACACCACCGCTGGCGTTGGCGCGACGCACGAATCAGATAAGCTCACGTTCAACGCCTCTGGCTCGTCTTCAGATTCCGACAGTGACGGATCACGCGACGGTGCCGTAGTGGCTGCGCCATCTCCACCGAAAAAGCGTAGTCTATTTTCGAAACTCTTCGGCAAAGGGTCCAAATCACAGGCGAAAGCCAAGGATAAAGCCGAATTGGAAGAATCTGGGTTCGTCGCCCCATGGGAACGAAGTAACAGCGGCGTGATCCCGGCACCGAAAGTTAGCACCAAAGAGCTCCACTACTCGGTTGGAAACCTCAAACTCTCCGATTACGCAAGTTCAGATTGACCGGGAGTTGACTCCCGTTCGTCCTTGCCATTTGTACAGAAGACACCTCTGTAAAACTACACAACCATATTCCGCAGTCAATCTCTTCACTCTTCGCCTCGCAAATCCCACGACGAACGCTGTGTCAACATGCTCGCATCGTTCCACGCGTCGTGCACACTGACGACGTCGTCGTCGTCGTCATCCGCCCTTCTCACGCGTCGCGCAACGCGACGAAAGTCAACGACCAACCCCCCTCGCGCTCCCGTGCTGAGAGCCTCTCGAGATGGAACAGATTCCGCGTCGGTTTCGTCGTCGTCGGAACGCGCACAGGTTCCATCCGTCGGCGTGCATCGCCGCGCGATGCTCGCCGGGACGTTCGCGGCTTGTCTCGCGAGGGAAACACCCGCGTCGGCAACGTCGAACGGGGTCATCAGCGACGCGTGGGAGCGCGTCGTCGGCGCCGAAGCCGACTTGCGGTTCCCAGACGTCTTCGAGGGTAATTGGCTCGCCGTCTCCCGAACTGTCCGCGTCGAGGCGCCACAGGGAATGGATTTAATACGGGATAAATCGGCGTTCGGTCGGTTGAGCGCGGAAACGGCGAAGGATGCGCCGGCGTTCAGCTACCCGGTTCGGTTTACTCGCAACGGACGAGGCGACGTCGTCTTTGATCGAGCCTTTAACGTCCGAGCGCTCGCCGAAGCGTCGGCGTCTGGCGGTAAAGGTGCCGTAGACGGTGAGATTGAGTGGGACATCGACGACCCGAACGTCTTGCGATTAACGACAAAGGATGGATTGAGAGTTTTCTACAAGGTTACCGCGCGTTCGCTCGAACGCGACGACGACGCGCGTTCCATCGTCGCCTCCGAGCTCGCCCAAGTCGTCCTCGACCGTCCGGATTCCCCCAATCCCACGGTTAAATCCACTCGAATCGTCACAAAGTACAAATGGAGAACTCCCGAGGAAGCCGGCGACGGTCCAACCATCGTGGCGACGCAGACGGTGTACGAGTACCTCACCGCTCTATCCGGCGACGACGACGCGTTTATCCGATCCGCCGGTAAACCCGTCGAGATCGACGCCTATCGCATCGCCATGTCCCCGTGGCCGCTCTGACGTCCCCGTTCGTTCGTTCGTCGTGCATTCATTTAGCGCGCCTAGGCAGTAGTACCGAGAACATTCAACTCGTTTCGTTTAGCTTCCAAAAGGTGTCCAGTGCCAAAGTCTCTGCGAAAACCCAAAAACGAGCGCCATTCAGCGTCGCGCGCGCGTGCGAGAGACGACGCACCCGCCCGCGCGAAACACCCTCGACACGAAAAATGTCCGTCGCGTTCGCGCGATGCGTCGTCGCACCGGCCAGCCGAGGAGGGGCGCGCGCGTTGTTTAAGACGACGACGAAACGAATGAATCAGCGCTCCTCGGCGCCGGCGTCACCGACCATGCCGCTGATGATGATGCGACCGACGCACGCGCGACGCGCGACGACGACGGCGACGACGATGTCGGCGTGCATTGGACCGGGACGGATGGATCGCAGCGCGATGCGGGTGGATCGCACGACGTGCGGCGGCGGTGGACGACGCGTCGGGACGCGGGCGGTGAGAGAACCAGAGGCGTCGGCGTCGGCTCGAAGCGCTTCGACGGTTTCAACGACGACGAACAAGAAGAAAACGGACGTGCCGACGTTTCAAGATGCGATTTTGCGGTTGCAAGAGTACTGGAGCTCGCGTGGATGCGCCATCGTGTTGCCGCATAACACGGAAGTTGGGGCGGGGACGATGAACCCGGCGACTTTTTTGCGCGTGTTGGGTCCAGAACCGTGGAACGTGTGTTATCCCGAACCCTCGGTGCGTCCGGACGATTCTAGGTATGGCGAAAACCCGAACCGGGTGCAGAAACACACGCAGTTTCAGGTGATTATGAAACCGGCGCCGGAAAACGTGCAAGAGTTGTATTTGGGATCGCTCGAGGCGTTGGGTATCGACACTGGGGCGCACGACGTGCGCTTTGTGGAGGACAATTGGGAGTCGCCGGTGCTCGGTGCGTGGGGTCTCGGATGGGAAGTTTGGATGGATGGAATGGAAGTGACGCAGTTTACGTACTTTCAGCAGGCTGGGTCTCTTAAAGTGGCGCCGACAGCGGTGGAGATTACGTATGGTTTGGAGCGAATTCTCATGGCGCTTCAAGGCGTGGATCACTTCAAGGATATCGCGTACAACGACATGATGTCCTACGGCGAGATGCGATTGCAGGAGGAGTACGAAATGTCCGTGTTTAACCTCGACGAGGCGAACGTTGAGGCGCACCGACAAAAGTTTGACATTGCGGACAAGGAGGCGCTTCGCATGCTCGAGGCGAGGCTTCCGTTGCCTGCGTTTGACAACTTGCTCAAGGCGTCGCACGCGTTCAACGTACTCGACGCCCGCGGTGCCGTGGGCGTGACTGAGCGACAAAAGCTCTTCGCGTCCATGCGCAAGCTCGCGAGAGAGACTGCGCAACTCTGGGTGGCGCGTCGCGAGGAGTTGGGGTACCCGCTCGGCCAAGTGGAGGCAGCCGAGGGCGTGTCTCTGGTGGACAAGACTGGTCCGCTTCCGACCGCCGCCGCCGACTGCGTATTGGAAATTGGTACCGAGGAACTTCCTCCGCAAGACGTGACGTCGACGGCGCTTCAGTTCCGCGACGCCATCGACGCCTTACTCGCCGCCGAGGGGCTCTCGCACGAGGGCGTGACCATCGGCGCGACGCCGCGTCGCTTCGCTGTGCAAGTCAAGGGCCTCAGCCCAGGACAAGCGGATGTCGAGGAGCGTGTGCGCGGTCCGCCGCTCAGCCGTGCCTTTGAAGAGGACGGCACTACTCCGTCCAAGGCTGCGCAAGGCTTTTGCAAGAAGAATGGCGTCGACCCGAGCGCGTTGGAGAAGGATGGCGAATACGTGTGGGCCGTGGTGAAGAAGGAGGGTCGATCCGCCGTCGCCGTGCTCGAGGAAGCCTTGCCGAAGATTGTCTCCGGTATCACTTTCCCGAGAGCCATGCGTTGGGCCACGGGCTCTGAGGCGGCGTTCTCGCGCCCGCTTAGATGGCTCTTTGGCGTACACGGCGATCACCACCTCACCTATGAGGCGCTCGGCGTGCACAGCGGCACGACGACTCGCTTGCTCCGCACGCGTGGTGACGTCACCGACACGTACTCTGTCGCGAATGCTGCTGAATACTACTCTTTGATGGCGAAAGATTCCATCCTCATCGACTTTGACGAGCGCATGACGAAGATTTGGGACGACGCAAGAGACGCAGCCAAGTCTGTCGGGGGCGTCATCCCAGAGTCTGCTGCCGAAGGCTTGCTCGAAGAAGTTGCCAACCTGGTCGAGGCCCCGAACCTGGTCATGGGTACCTTTGACGAGTCCTTCTTGGTGCTTCCGAAGGAAGTGCTCGTCATGGTGATGAGAAAGCACCAGCGTTACTTCCCGGTGGAAGCCGCCGACGGCAGCCTCATGCCGTACTTTATCACCTTTGCCAACGGTCCGTGCGATGAAGGCGTTGTTAAGCACGGAAACGAAGCCGTGTTGCGCGCTCGTTACGAAGACGCCAAGTTCTTCTACGAGACCGACTTGAAGAAGACGTTGGCTGAGTTCAAGCCGGAGCTCAGCGGCATTACTTTCCAGCAAGAGCTCGGGAACATGTTGGAGAAGACGACGCGCGTCGAGGGCTTGGTTCCGGACGTCGCCGCCGCGCTCGGATACGGAAGCGACATCGTCGGACCGGCGACTGCCGCGGCTGGTTTGGCGCGCGCCGATTTGGCCACGTCCATGGTGATGGAACTCACCGCTTTGGCGGGTACCATGGGTCGTCACTACGCCCAAAAGGAGGGCCTTCCAGCGGATGTCAGCCAAGCCATCTTTGAGGCGTGCTTGCCGAGAAGCGCGGGTGATTCGCTCCCGCAAACGCCGGCGGGCGTCACGGTGGCTGTTGCCGATCGTCTCGATACCCTCATCGGACTCTTCGCCGTGGTAGGTGGTCCGAAGGCGTCTGCAGATCCGTTTGGCTTGCGCCGCGCCGCGTACGGTTTGGTGCAAACCCTCGTGAGCTCTGGAGCGACGTGCGACATCCGCACCCTCATCGAGCTTGCCGCCGCGAAGCAACCGGTCGATGTCGCCGCGGAACGCATCGATGAGTGCGTCGTCTTCATTACCCGTCGCCTCGAACAGCTCTTCATTGACGCCGGCAACGACGTCGAGCGCGTTCGCGCGGTGCTCAAGGAGCGCGGTACCAATCCGGCGCTCGCTGCGTCGTCCATCGCCGAGCTCTGCAGCGTCGACGCGACGTCTCTCGAGACGTGCATGCGCGTGCTCAGTCGTCCGACGAGACTCGTCCGGGGTAAGATGGATGCGGATGCGGACCTCACCATTAACGAGGCGAGCTTTGACTGTGACGAAGAGCGCGCGCTCTTCGCCGCGTACTCCGCCGCCAAGGCCAAGGTTACCGAAGGGTGCTCGGTGAATGATTTGGTCTCTGCTGTTTGCGAGATGGATACCGCGGCGACGGCGTTCTTCGAGAACGTCTTCGTCATGGCGGAAGATGCCGAGCTCAAGCGTAACCGCATGGCGCTCTGCCGAGCTGTGGCGGATCTCCCCGTGGGCGTGGTTGACTTTGCCGAGCTTCCGGGCTTTTAATTCTTTTCCTTCTTTTAGTATGCGCGAGCAGCGGAGTGTTTTAATAGTATACAAGCATGTTTCATGTTACAACAGTTGTTCGTTAAGAGAGTATCGTACGGTACGCGAACGCAATGTTCGTCCGCGTGTGTGAGAAATTGACAAAGTTGTACAAGTTGTGTTTCTTTAAATGACGTGGAGCTTTGACGTGTCCACGGAATCCACCTTGAGTGCGTGCACCTCCAGATTCAAGTCATCGAAAACAATCGCGTCATCGGTCTCATCCCAGCTCTTGCTCGGCGATGAGATGCGCGAGCGCGAAACCTCGACAATGTCGCCCATTTCGAGTTGAATAGAGTCCATCGCGGCCTCATCAACAAACGTCTTGTTGACGCGAACGCTCGAGATGCGGTAGAATTCGCTCGAACGCGCCCCGCCTGGAATGTGCTCGTCTTGAAGCTTGAGATCGCTGAGCGTCGCGCCCGGCTTGAGCTCTCGCACCGCAACGGCGCCGTCAACCACCGTGATGATGTAGTTTGGCGAGTTGTCCTGCGCATCGCACGATCGGCAAAACGCGCCACTCGTTTCGTGGTAGCGGCAATCCGACGCGTGATGCGGGAACATGCACGGGTTGAGGGCATCGCTGCACTCCACTGCGTTCGCCACGCGCGTCGGACGGATCTTTTGCTGATCATCGAGCTCGTTTTGCCACGTGAGCATGAAGCGAGCCCACTGAATTTGCTGTTCCACCTTGGCGCTCGTCGGAGACTTTTCACTCTCCTTGTAGCGCCAGTGTGCGGCGACGCCAAACTCAGCCGTGCGGTGCATGGTGGCGGTGCGGATTTGCACCTCGAGCGTGTTCCCAGTCTCGTCTCGGACGACGGTGTGTATGGATTGGTAGCCGTTTGACTTTGGCTCGGAGATGTAATCCTTGACGCGACCGTCGACGGGAGTCCAGATTGAGTGCACGAGGTCGAGCATCTCTCTGCACGCCCGCTCGCTGTCAATCGCCTCCTCGGTGTCCGGCAAAATGATTCGAATCGCGCGAACGTCCATGATTTCTTCAATTTTTTGATGCTTGGAGAGCATCTTTTTGAAGATTGAATAGACTGACTTTTGGCGTCCGCACAAGTCGACGACGTCTGCGTTTCGGGAGACAAGCTCGGCGTCGAGCCTCGAGAGGGCGGCGACGATGGACTCTCTCTTACCGAGCGCCTGGAAGATTGACGCGTACGCCTGTGGATTCATCCACTTGAAAGCTAAATCTTCGAGCTCATTCTTGACTGTAAAAATGCCCAGGCGAGCGGCGAGCGGCGCGTGAATGGCCAGCGTCTCGTCGGCGAACGCTTGCTGTTGAGACAGCGGCGCGCTCGACAAGTTGCGCATCTTGATCAATCTCGCGGCGAGATTGACGATGACGACGCGAGCGTCCGTCATGGCTAAGAGCATGGCTCGAAGCTGCGAGCGCTCGTCGAAATCTAGAGCGCGTCCTGAGGCGCGGTGCAGCTTGGACACTCTAGACACCTTGGCGACGCCCTGCACCATGTTGACGACGTCGCTCGAAAACTTGGCGCTCAAATCCTTTACCGTGTAAGACGTGACATCCAGAGTATCGTGCAACAACCCGACTGAGATGGTTTGGGCATCCATCCCAAGCTTGGCGAGCGCGATGGCGGTGTCCACACACTGCTCAAAGTGCGGGCCCAAACCCGGCCCGGCGTGGCTTCGCGCCGCAAACTCGTACGCGCTCCTCACCGTCGGGTCGACGAAAACATCCGGCGCGGCGAGCATCGCGCGCTGGTACGCCTCTCCATCGAAAACATCCGCAGCGATGCTCTCGCGCCCGGTAAACTCGTCGCCGTCGGAATCCCCAGTCAATTCGGCGCGAAGCATCCCAATCGGCGGTTTCGCGCTCGAGTGGTCCCCGCTCGTCTTGTTCCCGACGTCAAATCCAATCTTCACCTGCGCCGGTTCACTGCTCACCGTGCGCACGAGCGGCGGATTCGCCGGCCGCGCGACGGGTGACGCCCCACCGACGCCGCCGAATGAACCCGCCATCGACCGTCTCCCGAGAGACGTCCCCGCGGTCGGGCTCTCGCCGTACGCCGGCGGCTTCCGCGGCGTTCCCGGCGACGCGCTCGTCGCCGGCGACGACGCCGCCGCCGCATAAAATCCCCGCGGACTCATCGGTGGCACACCGCCTCCCGATCCAAAACTCCCTCCCGGGCTTCTTCCGTGGTGATGGTGCGCGTGCGCCGCTCGCACCCGTTCCCCAAACTCCCTCGACGTGTTCGACGCCTCAATCGTGTTATTCGTCTGGTTCCTCGTCGAGCTCGGGGAACCGCTCAAAAACTTGGTCGTCGTCGCCCCAATCATCGCGACGGACGTTTGGTCGTCCGGGGAAGCTCCCTACCGTTCGGTCGACCGACTGACGCGCGGACGACAGACAGACAGACAAAGCGTAAAGGTCGGCACCCCCCCGTTGCCCTAAACCCTTTCTCGAGTCCTAAACCTCGAGTCACGACCCGTCACTCACGAGGGGACAGTGACGCCCCACGCGTCGTAAAGTAACACCCGGGTGTTACACCTCTGGTCGACAAGATCCAGCGCGTCGCGTCCCTTGGACCGAACGACGACCGCTCGACGGACGACGAACGAACGAACGACGACGACGACGACGAACGCGGGGAACCCGACTCGCCCCTCGCTCCCGCGTTTCGCACTTCACGCGCGCCCGTCCACGCGCCGGCGTCGACGCGATCCCGGTCTACTAAACGACGACGACGAAGCGTCCGAACGTTCGTTGGAAAACGGAACGGAACGGAACGCGACTCGTCGTCCGAGAGAGACGTCCCCTCGCTCCCGCTCCCGCGTTTCGAACCGCGGACCCGAACAAGAGAACAGAACAGAACAGAACAGAACAGAACGGACCGATCGCGTTGCCGGTCGCGTCCGATTGTGCCGCCGCGTCGCGCGAACGAACGGACGAACGGCTCGTGTGCGAGATTAAATTAAATTTCAAAGGGGGTGCCGAGTCGTCGTTTTCCCGCGCTTTTTTTTTAATGTCATCAACACTGTTTATACATACACGACGTGCCACGACAGACAGACGTTCCGAACAGAGCGTGCAAACGTGGATGCGAAGAGACACCCGTTT
>Ga0181601_10004644_pt1 | contig 11502 bp, 10 predicted proteins | sample 041ome_8_FD_133020 | JGI IMG/M metagenome (GOLD analysis project Ga0181601, IMG submission 133020) | Coastal salt marsh microbial communities from the Groves Creek Marsh, Skidaway Island, Georgia - 041407BS metaG (megahit assembly) | ecosystem: Environmental > Aquatic > Marine > Intertidal zone... | reverse complement strand
CTGACAGTTAACCAGCCAAAGATACAGGGTATTGCCGATAACGCCGGGTTAGCCCTCCAGTCGCCTAGCTGAAAACGTCTCGGGTAGGGGCGTTCCAGCTTTGACCAAACAATATGGATTCCCGAGGGTAACAACCCACTCAAGATACTTGTGTTTTACCCGGTGTCTGCGTACTTTCTTTGGTCGCGCTATTTGGAAGTGACCCGCATGCTTAAGAAATCTTTTGCCCTCCTTGTTTTGACACTGCTATCTGCCTGTAATGATTCCAGCGTTGAGAGAGTCCCGCCTACACCACCACCAGAGCCTCCACCTGAGCCGACCTATGAGCTTAATGCCGAAATAAGGCGAACTGAGTACGGTATCCCACACATAACGGCTAACGACTGGAAAAGCTTAGGGTACGGATTTGGTTATGCCTATGCGCAGGACAATTACTGCGTAACGATGCGTGAAATCGTTTTTGCCAGCGGCCGCTCAGCCGAGCTCATGGGCGAGAGCATGGGCAACCTGGGATCCGATTTTCTGTTCCGGTACCTCAATGGCGATAAGGCCGAGTTCGAAGAGAAGTTTGTGAGTCAGCTACCTGAGTTCACGCGTGAGCTTGCCGAGGGTTATACCCGGGGCATGAATCGTTATCTCAACGAAACGGGCGTCGAGAACCTGCCCGAGGGCGACTACGGGTGTCGCAATGCCGAGTGGGTCTCCGAGATAGACACCACCGACCTGTTTTTATACCTGCGTCGAGAGGCGCTTCGAGGAAGCTCTGATAATGGCACCTTCCGATCGGCGCTGCTCGCTGTTGAAGGGCCACCTGACGATGGCGCCACGGGGCTGGTTCCCAGCGGTGATTTGTCTTCGCTTGCCAAAGATTTGTCGGCAAGCCTCGGTGACATGATATCCATGGAAGAGGGCAGTAACGCGCTGGCCGTGGGAAGTGAAAGCTCCCAGACGGGCTCGGCTATGCTTTTGGGAAATCCCCACCAGCCGTGGTTTGGTGCCGGTGCCTGGTATCAGGCTCACCTGACCTTGCCCGGCGAATACGACGTGGCGGGCGCAGCCCTTCAGGGCTTTCCGTTCATTGGCATCGGCTTCAACAAGGATGTGGCGTGGACTCATACGGTTTCCTACGCCAACCGCTTCAGTCTCTATGAGCTGAAACTCAACCCGGAAAATCCGCTGCAGTACGAGTACAACGGTGAAATGCGGGATATCGAGCCTGTCGACATTACCGCCCAGGTCAAGCTTGAAGATGGCACGCTGGAAGATCGCAGCTTTACCTTTTATGAATCCCATTTTGGCCCGGTAGTAAATCTGAAAGGCGTAAGCTCGCTTCTGGATGGCTGGCCAATGTTTACCGGCTCGGTCTTGGCCTTCAAGGACGCCAATATCCTTACCGGCATCCGCGGCATCGAGCAATGGATACAAAAAGGCAAGGCGGAGAATTTAAGTGCTTACGTCGACTCCTTGGCAACGATTGGTAATCCGGTTTTTCACGAAATAGCCGCCGATCGAAATGGTGAGGTGTTTTATGGCGAGCTCTCGGCCATACCTAACATTACCCAAGAACAGCTGGACGTGTGCATTAATGGCATCATTGGCCCCGTTCTGGCCTCTGCTACCACCAACGTCATCATTTCCCTTGATGGTTCCACCTCGGCCTGTGAGTGGGGTGAAGATCCGGAAGCGCCCGAGGGCAGCGGCTTGTACGGCGCGAGCCAACTCCCTCAGCTGCGAAATCGAGACTACGTGGGTAACAGCAACAACGGCTACTGGTTGAGTAACCCGGCTACCCCGTTGGAGGGATTCCCCACGATCATGGGGCCTTTGGGGTATGAGGGCACCCAGCAATTTCTTCGCACCCGTATTGGCCACCTGATGGTAGAAGAGCGAAAGCAGGCGACCGATGGTCTGAGCGAAACCCCGCTGTTTGATTTGGAGACGCTGAAAGGCCTGATGTATTCCAACCGCGTCTATGGCATGGAGGTGACAGGGGCCGATATCGCCGGGGTCTGTGCCTTGGAGGAGGCCGCCGGCCTTGAAGCCTTGTGCGATGTGCTGGCGAGCTGGGACGGCCGAGTCGATCTGCCCAGCAAGGGGGCGCAGCTCTTCACCGAATTCTGGCGCTATATTCGCTCACAGCGGGGCAACAGCTTTCAGAATGTGGTCTCTGACCCCAGCTTCTGGACTACCGACTTTGACCCGGCTGATCCTCTGAACACCCCCGCGGGCATTGATTTGGAAAATACCTCAAACGTCCAGCTTGTGATCGATGCCCTGAATTATGCGGCGGACAGACTCGCCAGCAACAATGTCCCCATCGACGCGGCGTGGGGCGATATTCAGTACCTTGAGCGGAACGGCGAGAACGTGCCGATACATGGGGGCACGGGCAATATGGGAGTTTACGGGGCTATTGGTGTCGGGCTGTCTGATGGCGGCTATATCAATCCGGGATCCGGCAACAGCTATATCCAGGCGGTGACTTGGGATGAAAGTGAATGTCCCATTGCCGATGTCATTCTGGTTCCGTCGCAGTCTACAGACCCCGAATCCCCGCACTTTGCTGATCAGACAAAGTTGTATTCCGATAAGCGCTGGGTGCGCTTCCCATTCTGCGAGGAGGATATTGCAGCCAGCCAGATTGGAGACGCCTTGTTGTTGCAGGAGTAGTGATGAATGACCGCAAGCAGCCCGGGCGCTTGTTGTGCGTCTTGGGTATGCACCGATCTGGAACCAGCTGTCTCACAGGGTCTCTACAGGAGGCAGGCCTAGAGCTTGGGGATTTTCATAGCTGGAATCCCCATAATCGAAAAGGCAACAGAGAAAATCAAAAAATAGTTGATCTTAATGATGCGGTGTTAGCGGCAAATAACGCCGCTTGGGATCGGCCCGTGGAGCGTGTCGAATGGCCGATTCATTTGTCTCTTCAAGCGAAAGATCTTATAGCGAGTTATGAAGCGGCCGATGTATTTTGTTTCAAAGATCCAAGGACTCTCCTCACGCTTGATGGCTGGATAGAAGCTTTTCCTCGGTTGGAGTTTATCGGTATTTTTCGCGACCCTCGGGCCGTTTCTCAATCGCTGCACAACAGAAGCGGAATGCCAAAGGCCGATGGATATGCTCTTTGGGAAGCCTACAACCGAAGGCTATTTTCCTACTGGGAGCGCTATCAATTTCCAGTGCTCTGTTTTGATGACGAACAACGTGTTTTTCTGGAGAATTTACGCGGCGTGCTTCGACACAAGAGATTTGTTACTGAGCTGGGTAGTTTTGATTTTTATGATCCTAGGATGAAAGCCGCTGTAGTGGAGGATAGCCAAGACTTCCCGGAATCCTGCGATGAGCTTTATAAAAACCTTCAGCAAATAGCTTGTTGACGTAGGGTTTGTAATTTGATCAGTCTAGGGTGACGGCATGCAGGTCCAGCATTTTATCAACTCCGGGGCCCTCTCTGATGTCACACCCAATGTATCGACGATGAGGGAATCAGGGGAGAAGAAACTCCCGTTCCTGCCCCGACACCGTAATTGCACCAAATTCATAGGCAGGTGATTAAAACGGCAAGTTTCGCAGCAGATGTTGATAAATTCTCTGATCGAATTTTGTACGGGCTTTTTGTTGACTGGTGGGGTGCGCTAGTGGCACGAGTTTAGCTTTAGTATAGTGGGAATGACACGATGCCGGTGGTGTAATCTATCTGTCACTTGGGTTCGAGGCCTTAAATGACGGGTTCCGTAAAGGCAATAACCAAAAGCTTACAACAGCTTACGAAACGACGAGAGTTGAGCATCATGACTTCATATGGTGACAAGTTAGTAAGTGATGCGACGGCGCGCGGCGCTGTCCCGCCTCTTCCGCTTAGCATTATCGCCGTTGTTCACGCTAGGCTTAGCCAAACGGCGCCAATAATTCTTGGTGAGCTACCCAACAAAGCCGAGCGTTTTCGTCGATTATCCCTCGCAACTTCTGATGAGAGCATTGATGAGTCTGTCGGGTGCGTTACGTCAATTAGAGAGGTGGAGCAGTGATTTACTTTCCCACTTCGTTGCAGCGCTTCGAGCCTAAGCGCATGGTGTTTAGTACCTGGGTTGATCACTTGCCGTTTGCCTATGATCTCGTGGAGGCTATTAGGCCAAAGCTGCTAGTGGAGTTGGGTGTTTATAACGGGCTGTCTTTTTTCACCTTTTGTCAGGCGATGATTGAACATGATGTTGACGGCGTCGCCTATGGAGTGGATTGCTGGGAGGGTGATGCTCATACAGATACTTATGATGATTCTATTTATCAAGACGTAGCAGCCCACGCTAGAGATCATTACAGGGGAATAAGTTATTTACTTAAGATGTACTTTAATGAAGCGCTCGCGCACTTTTCTGACGATTCCATAGATCTAATACACATTGACGGTCTTCACACCTATGAGGCCGTTAGTGAGGATTACAGTAGCTGGTATCCAAAATTGAAGCCTGGCGGAATAATGCTTTTTCACGATGTCATGGCAAAGATGCAGGATTTCGGTGCGTGGAAGTTTTTCGAGGAAGTACAGGAAACCGCAGAGGAATCATTTCGCTTTGATCATGGATTTGGGCTTGGAGTTTTACGCAAGCCAGGGGGTGACAGAAGCAACGACCATCCATTAATGGGTCTGCTTTTTAGCTCCGATGAAGATGATTGCCAGCGTCTCAAGCAGCTTTACGTGCATGCCGCTCACTTCTTAGAGGCTCGCAGACAGGCTAACCGTTTCAAGGCCATGGTAGGAAACAAGAATAAAAAAGGTGGTCAGGGCAAAGAATCCAACGATCAGTGAAGGAAAAAGTCCAGGATGCCAGGGCATTACCGCAGCCTAAAAGTTATTTATCTCCTTATTTTGCCTTGGGTGTTGTTGGTGCCCCGAGGGCTGACAGAACCCGCCGACCCCGAGACATACAGCAATAACGTAAAGCGACCGCCAAATATTCTGTTCATCCTGCTGGATGATTTTGGTTACAACGACCTCGGCATAAATAGTGGTACAGAGGGTCTCACTCCCAACCTGGATCTTTTAGCGAAGGAGGGAATTAGGTTCACTCGTAATTATGTGGACAGCACATGCGCAGCGACCAGAGCGGGTATTCTTACAGGGCGGTACCCAGCGTCTTTGGGTTTTCGGCCGGCTGGCAGAGGTATCTCATCTGAGGTTGAGACCATTCCCGAGCTATTGAGAGCTGCGGGATACCATACTCGCCACATTGGTAAATGGCACCTCGGTTTTCATAATCGGGAAGCTTGGCCGGTGCAGCAAGGGTTTGATCACTTCTTTGGCTTTTTAGATCAGTTTCTCTTGCGTCAAGGATTTACCGACGATGGGTTTTTGATCAGTCGTCCAACCTATTACAACCCATTCCTGCAAACCAATAATGAAAAGCCACTCGGATACACTGGGCACCTCAATGATCTTTTTCTGTCCGAGACGCTCAGTTTTTTAGAGGAGGCTCGAACGCTCGAGGAACCATGGTTCCTAAACCTCTGGACGTACTTGCCTCACACACCTTTACAACCAGCGGACAGATATAAGAGCCGATTTCCGAATAATGAGGAGGGTCTTTTTCTGGCCATGCTCACTCAGCTTGACGAGATGATTGGAGCTATCAAAAAGAAGCTAGAGAAGACAGATATGCTCTCTTCCACGATCATAATTGTTGCTGGTGATAATGGCGGCACGTCTCGATATCGCGATAGTAATGCACCCTTTTCGGGCGCTAAAATGACCTTTACGGAGGGTGGCTTGCGCACCCCGCTGATTATGAAAATGCCCGAGCAGCGGTACCAGGGCGTGTTAGTGGACGATTTAGTTTCTTATCTTGACTACCTGCCTACCATTCTGTCGCTTGCCGGAGAAACCGTGGAGGCGGATATGCCCGGACGAGACCTAATGGAGTTGCTCGAGGGAAGGTCAATTCGACAACATGCTCTTTTCTGGGAATCTGGGGTAAGTGCGATGAATTCTTGGTCAGTTTTATCAGAGAATGGATCCCACCGACTTTCTCAGCACTTCGGGACCGCACCCGTGTTAATGGTAGTTGATTCGCCTAAAGAGCAAATTGCAGAAAATTCTGCATTTAGTGATGAGCAGAAGCACCGCCTTACTCAAAAGCTAATTGCTAAATATATGAAGTGGCACATAAAAAACCGGACCCTGAGCAATCTTCATATCACGGTAGATAAGACTGGCGTAGGGAGTGTAACTGGTCAGGACCTCCAAAGGTTAATGGGATTTAACGGTTTCGCCTTTGGGATTTCCCTACGCCTTGATGAGAATTTAATCAGACAAGACCGGCAGGTTATTGCAACGCAGCCTGGATATTGGCAGCTAAGCCTGCAAGGTGACGTTATCGAGCTTGAGATGTTGGGCGTGACCGTACAGTCTGAAGTTTCAGTTGACGGTGGGTGCATGAAGATTGCATTTTCGGGCTATTATCAAAACCAAACCGTTAACTTCAAAGATGCAGGTGCAGAGTTGCGTTTGTTTTTAGAAGGCAGACAGGTGGCTTTTAAAGAGACGCCGAACTTTCATACAACTGATGAGCTCGAGGTCGGCCCCACGTATCTGGGGCAGTTACCAGGCGGCCATAATCAGATTAATGGCACTCTAGGCCAACCAGCCTTTGTAAACGAATATATTGTTAGTGATAGTGAAGCGAACGTTTATTGGTCCAATGGAATTAGTGATTTCCAAGTGCCCGACTGCAAGAAACCTGCTCAGGGGCCTGAGGAAAGAAGAGGATAAGGTTTGAGAGCGTATCCTGTTCCACATCCTGAACTGAGTCTTTTGGATGAAAAATACCGAATAAGCCCGTCGCTTGAGTTGGCCAAGGAAATCATTAACGCTCGGATCGGCAGTTTTGAGAGTAAAAGTCCAATCTCTTGTGAGTGGAATGAACCGGCGGCGAGTATGAAAACTGCTGCTCACGATCTGCCCGAAATAGACGCCTCTAACTTGACCGTTGATGTAGTAAAAAAAAGCATCGTTGCAAGCGGTGGTTTGATTGTCAGAAACTTTGCGTCTAGCGGCGAATGTGCTGGCCTACGTCTTGAGATAGCCCAAGCTCTAGAGGAGTACCGGGAACTTTCTCTGGGAAGGGTACAAAAGAGCGACTGTAAATACGTATCTCGTCCCGGCAGCATACCCGGTGAGAAAAAGCACTTTCCGATAGCGGACCGTGATCGGGGAATTGCAACCGGATCGATTTGGGCAGTGGATGCGCCACACCTAGCGGTTAAGCTCATAGACTTTTACAAACGTAAGGGCATCGACCAGCTGCTGCTGCGATACTTTGATGAGCCTGCGGTATTGTCAGTCAAAAAATGGTTGCTGCGATGCATCGCGCCTAATAATGGCGCAGAAGCGGGCTGGCATCAGGATGGTCGATTCATGGGCGAGCGTATAAGGAGCCTAAACCTCTGGTTGGCGCTCTCGGAATGTGGAGACGAAGCAGATGCTCCGGGTATCGAGTTCGTTATGGACCAGTCTCGAGTTATTTATGAAACGGGTACTAATGGTGCCGCATTTGATTGGACCGTCGGGCAAGGCTTGATTGACAAGTTGCATGGCGATAAATGCATAGTGCGTCCTCGATTTTCTCCCGGAGATGCTGTCATTTTTGATCATTACAACTTACATCGAACAGCTTACGGTTGCTCGGATTCGGCTTGTAGATATGCTGTTGAGACGTGGTTTTTTGCGGCCTCCAGAGCACCAGAGAATCAGCATCCCCTAGTGTTTTGACGTCTGCATGTTGGGCGCCGCGGGGCGGTGTATCTTTGAGCCCTCAGTGGGTAGGTGACCAATATACTGAACAGGCTTTTTTGAAATGAGATCAATATGTCCCCGTATCTCCTGGAATTGATCCCGATACGCCTGCGTTTGTTTTTTTCGAGTCGCGATGGATGTGTTTGTCGTGGTACCGCCGTGAACCTGATGGAAGCTACCCTCTCCGATGAGCTGAACTGGTGTTGACCCTTCAAAGTCACAGGCCCGCTTGAAGAAATCAAGGTTAGCAAATCCGCCTCCGGGTAGATCAAATCTCGTATCGAACCCCCCTAATTCATCAAAAAGTGTTCTGCCTAGGAACAAACAATTCGACTCGAACATACGGTTAAGCCAGGATATATTCTTAGCTCCACTCCTGAAAGGTGTTCCTATGTCGAATAGGCCGTAACCATTGGATGGCCAATCGATGGCATTCAGTAGTCGGTCCTCCTCTTCTTGGTTGTATCCGGCCTCAATGGAGATGTTTTGTTCGTCGGGTCCAAGAAAAAAATAGCGTGTGGCTATCACAGAATTGATGTAAGCACGATCCGCGGCAAGCGCTAGCTGAAAGACGCCCGGCGTCAGGATATGAGCACCGTCGAGCATTAAGCAAATCAGTCTCCCACTAGATTTTGCGACGCCTTGATTGGCTGCCAGCACGGGCGATGGTGAGCTGCTTCTGTTCTCGAAAATCGTAAGAGGTACTCCCCCGAGGACCCCCTCGTCGATGGAAAGTCTCGAACTAGAGCCGTTATCAACTATGATTACCTCGTATTCAAGGGCTTGCACTCCGAGTTGATAGTTTTTGGAAAGCGACAATAAAGTTCTTGGAATCTCTCGTTCCATGTTGTAAGCAACAATAATGATAGAGAGCTCCACTTCTGTATTCCTTATAGATACCCGATGGCTTACTGGCTGGTGTAGGATTTAACTAAAACTCTAGCCCAAATATACAGGATCTTGAGCGGTATGTTTCTACAGAACGGTGCAAGACGTGGTACGAAATACTTGTACGAAATTGAATGTTTTCGTGGGCTAGCTGTCGTGCTCGTCTTCGGGTTTCATGTCTGGGGTATCAGTTTTGGTGACTCGAAACCGAGTTCATTGTCTCCATGGGTCTACGTTGCAGCGGGAAATACGGGCGTCACACTTTTCTTTGTCCTTAGTGGTTTCCTGCTGAGCTTGCCGTGGCTTCGCTGGGTCAATAATAATTCTGCTGAGAGGCCAGACATCAAAGCTTACTTCTTGGCGAGAATTCTTAGGATACTTCCACTTTATGTTGTTTTCGTCATGTTAGCGGGCTTCATCATTGGAGATTGGTTCAATGCTTTGAAAGCGCTTTTTTTCCAGTTTATCGGGTTTGAGTTATTCCCCTATGGAGTGGTGTGGTGGACGTTGACCACTGAGATACAGTTTTACATTTTGCTACCCTTAGCGTGGATAGCCCTTAAGGCTGGCGGAGTGTTTAGATTTTTTCTGATAGCCCTGTTTGTGATTTGGGCCACTGCGTACATATTTATTTTCTTCACGGATATGGTTACTGAGTGGCGACAGTCATATTGGTCTACAAAGTCTTTATTCGGGCGCTTACCGGCGTTCTTAATCGGTGCCGTATGTGCACTTATCTACAATGCTAAGACTAATCCTGTAGCTACCATCTTACGTGGTGCACAGCTACGCAATGCCCTCTTGGTGCTTGTGCTCATTCTTCTATTGGGGCTTGTGCTGGGCGTAGTGGTTCAGAATGGTGATCGGATGAACGAGTCTAGGTGGCACATCCATCACACATATGAGGCGCTAATTTGGGGGTCGATACTATTACTTACATTGCTCGGTAAGCCAGTGCTTTCTATTGTTTTGGTAAATCCGGCGTTCGCGTTATTGGGTAAGCTTTCCTACTCAATTTATCTAAACCACGTTCCTATACTCTTTTACCTTATTTTTGTATCAAAACAGAGTTTGGGTGAGGAGAGCTACGAAGGGTCTATGCAGGTGTTTTATAATCCACTGATTGGATTCGTTATGAGTGTCGCTTTGGCATTGGTGACCTACTATTGCATAGAAGCCCCTTTCCTGAGACTGAAGCGGCGATTACGCGCTTGAGGAGCTGTGATCCCAGCGAAGCGGGACCTGATTCTTCGGAAAGTTTCTTGAGCCAAAAAACCAGGTTTCTATAGCGTATCGAGTCCTGCCGAAGTCTTCGCCATACTGAGTTCGATGAAGCAGAAAGTGATCAAAAAAGATAACGTCCCCTGGATTAAATTCGGGGCTCACTGGGGCGCAGTCTTCCTCCAATCCGCTGATAGTGTCGTTTCCAGTTGACCAGTTGAGTGCGGCATCAGCCTCGCCTGGGTTGACGATCTCCTTGAACCGTTTCGGAATGATGTCCAGTCCCGGTGCACCCGTCTTTCCCCCGCAGGTATCGAGGGGAACCCAAAGGTTTAGGCTGTTAATGTAGCTCCCCATAAACGCTCCGTCTTGATGCCATCCGTCAGCAGATATGGGCAACTTCGATCGGCGCAGTACCCACTTTAATGCTGACAGGCACGGTGGTTCACCGAGGTAGCTCTCGAGAAAGTCTCTCAAGTTGAGTGAGTCATACCATTCAATAAGTGACTCCGCGAAGCTGGATGACTCAATGGCCATCACAGAACCGCTTGATCGGTGGAAGCCTCTTGATCGACTTAATCTGGGTTCAGGTAAAACTGTGGATAGATTCACCGGCGGATTACTGAAAACGTTAAATTCGCCTTGGTTGACTCCCTTCTTGTGGCCCGACTTTAAGTCTGCATCGATGATTTGATCAATAGCTGATTTAAATTCGTCGACTCTCTTGGCATCAAAAAAATCGCGAACAATTAAACACCCCTTGCGCGCCATTGCCGATCGGAGCTTTTCCACGGTCAAGTCACATGCGTTAATCTCGGGCAGTTCCGTGTTTCCTGGCCATGGCTCCGCACCTGCTTCTCGAGTAATTGGTACAGAACCCGGCACTGGCTCCTTTTTTTGAAAATAGGCGAGCCTCGCAGCCACGTCATTAGCGTCTCTAGCGATGTCTCTGTGTTGCAAGTCTAGATCCATAGTAAATTGCATTGGTTTGCTTGGAAGCTATTATGGCCGACTCATTTTAGCCTCTTACGGGCTGGCTTTGGGTAGACGCAGGACCTCATTTGTCCCATCAATTTGGTATCGAACTCTAGCCTCGGCGTCAGGGTATGCTGCAAATATTGCCGTGTGGGAGAACATTGGCGAGGTGTTTGGCTTAGCTCCGTGCCACTCCTGATAGATAAAAATAAAGTCATCGTCGATTTCTGCCCCAATAGTAGCGATTGAGCCTGCGACGTCCGGCGGATTCATCGAAAAGTTTTCTTCGACGTGGATCGCAAGAAGTGCTTGCCCCCTGATCGAGTCAATATGTTCTTCGGGATCAAGCGCTTGCAGAAGGACAATAGCATCAGCGAGGTGCAATCGATGGCTTATCTCAAAGTGAGTTCCTGCCCATACTACCTCTGTCCAGAATCCATGCTCCCGGTGGGCCCAAGATCCAAGAGGCACCAGCAGGATAATAAGCAATATGGCCTCTAATTTTGTGAGCAAGTGCCCCTGGGCTGAGGGCGTTCTCATTAGTCCACCACCGCCGGTGTTAGAGGAATGTCTCGCTGCGAGGACACGTCCTCGTCTTTTTTCTTGAGCTCAACCAGCAAGTCGGCCAT
>Ga0181601_10004640_pt1 | contig 11505 bp, 9 predicted proteins | sample 041ome_8_FD_133020 | JGI IMG/M metagenome (GOLD analysis project Ga0181601, IMG submission 133020) | Coastal salt marsh microbial communities from the Groves Creek Marsh, Skidaway Island, Georgia - 041407BS metaG (megahit assembly) | ecosystem: Environmental > Aquatic > Marine > Intertidal zone... | reverse complement strand
CTAAAGTACATTGCAAGTTCTAAAGCTGTAATATCAAATACCCTACTATATGAAGGACAACCTACATTATTGTGTGAGGCTACCATGCTCAACAGAGTATCAATTTTTCCAAAAAATGGAGGAATTGAAGAATTTTTTAATGAAGATTATTTTTTTAAATTCAATTCAAAAAATCATGAGAACTTATTAGAAAAGCTCGAATCTTTGTCTGACAACGAATTGTTAAAAAATGAATCAAGAAAAGCTAAAAAACATATTGAGTCAATTTTAAGTAAAGAGTTGATTTTAAGTAAATTCGAAGAAATATTTGTAGATTAATAATGAAAATAAGCATTGGTTCAAAAGTTAAACTAGGCCCATGGGGTGGTGGTAATCTTTTTGTTTTAAATTTAAAAGAGTTTTTAGAGTCACAAAACCATGAAGTTATATTTGACTTATTAGACGATGATATAGACATAATACTTCTAACTGATCCAAGACTAATTTCCGAGTCTTCTTCATTTGACTATAAAGATGTTTCATTGTATAAAAAATTAGTAAACCCTGACTCAATAGTTTTTCACAGAATTAACGAATGCGACGAGCGAAAAAATACTAAAAATTTAAACAAGTTTATGTTGAAAGCAAATAATGTGGCTGACTATACAGTCTTTGTAAGTTCTTGGATTGAAAAGCTATACAAACAACAGGGGCATAGTAAGCTATCTTCAGTTGTAATGTCAGGTTCTAATAACAAAATATTTAATAGTAATAATTTTGATAATTGGGATAAAACTAAAAAATTAAAAATTGTTACTCACCACTGGGGTGCTAACTGGAATAAAGGATTTGACGTTTATAGAAAAATAGATGAGTTATTAAATATTAAAGAATGGAATCAAAAAATTGAATTTACTTATATTGGAAATCTACCCAAAAATTTTGAATTTAAAAATTCAAAATATATCGAACCACTTTCAGGTACTGAATTAAGTAATAAACTTAAAGAAAATAATTTATACATTACAGGTTCTTTAAATGAACCATCTGGAAATCATCATATTGAAGCTTCTCAGTGTGGCTTACCTGTGATGTATATAAAAAGTGGAGGTGTAACTGAGTATTGCAAGGATTTTGGGGTAGAATTTACACTTGAAAACCTTGAAGATAGTTTAAATTACATATTAGAAAATTATAATCAATATTTTCAAAAAATGAAAAGCTACCCTCAAAACCATATAAAAATGTCTAAAGAGTACCTAAAATTATTTAATGAATATAAAAAAAATGAACACATAAAAATTAAAAATAAAATTTTTAGATTTTCTTTTTATTCAATATATAAATTTAAAAGATTAATAAAGGCGCTAATACTCAATGAAAATAAATAATTTAAAATATTTAGAAATAGTTACTTTAGTTTTATTAATTATGTTGATGGTTTTCTCCAGATCTTTAACAGGATTATATCTATTTGGATTTAGGCTAGGTGAATTGATCATTGGTTTTGGTATTTTCCTATCAATATTTATGGTTTTTAATTTTTTTATTAATAAAAAAAATAAACATAAATTATTAAACAAATATTATCTAGTGCTTTTAATGTTATTTTTATTGTCCTTGTTTGTGAATAGGGGAGATTTGAATTCTTTATATAGCTTCAAATCAAGCTCATACATATGGACAGTTTCATTTATATTTTTAGGCATTTATTTATCTAATGTTTTGCAGAATAAAAACCTCCAATACATAATTGTTTCAATTCCTATTGTCATTTATATTCTAGGAACGATTCATTATCCAATCTATTTACAGAATTTTTTTATTACTAATTCTGATAAGTTTGAATTTCAGAAAGCTTCAGACTTATTAATTGCAGTTTTGATAAGTTTGCTAGTAGCAAAAACTACATTGTTGAGTAAAAAAAATTATATATATTATTTGTGTTCCTTAATAGGCTTATTTATTCCACTATTTTTATTTATGAGTAAAGGGTCACTTCTTGCTTTTATTTTTTACTGTATGTTTGAAATTGTATTAAATATTAATTTCCTTAAAAAAAATATTAAATTAGTTTTTTTTGGATTAATAATTAGTTCAATGTTTTTTTCATTTTCAACTCTCAACATTTGGGGTGACTTTAGTTTTTCAAAACCTCAAAACCTCTTTGGGCTATTAGACGATTCTTCAGAACTCACAATAAGTGATAAATTTGCTGATTTATATAAAACAAAAGCTTTGGACTTTGAACACCCTGACAAATTATTATATATCGTTGATGGAAGAATTTATTCTAACGATGTTACATCCAATTGGAGACTTCAAATATGGCAAGATGTAATTGAGGATTTAATAAAAAAGAACAAAATACTTTTTGGGTATGGATATAACGATATAATTCCTGCAATGGATGATGTTGAAAGAAGAGGCACTGATGGTACTAATGAAAATGTACATAATTACTTTATAAATATTTTGGCAAGAGGAGGCTTAGTTCAGGTTTTATTTTTTATGTTTTTTTATATAAAAATAATAAATAAATATTTTTCAAATCAAGAAAAGCTATATGCGATTCAATTTGTCATTTCTGTTTTACTCGTTTCTTTTTTTGATAGCTCTATGGAATCAGTACGTTTTCCATTAATTTTTTACTTTTTTTCAGGATGTTTTCTTCATCAGAATATTAAAAACCGAAACACTTATAATGGTTTATAATTTGTTACTATGAAAAAAGCGTTTATTACAGGCATAACTGGACAAGATGGTTCTTATTTAGCAGAACACTTAATATCCCTAAATTATGAAGTCCATGGGACAGTTAGAAGATCGAGTTCAATCAACGCTTCAAGAATCGATCATTTAATCTCAAAATATAGTGGAGAAGGTATTTTTAATTTACATTACTCAGACCTCCTTGACCCTGGTTCAATGAAGTCATTAATAAATAAAATTGAACCAGATGAAATCTATAATTTAGCTGCCCAGTCACATGTTGCAGTGTCTTTTAAAGTCCCACAATTCTCAATTGATACAAGCACAACAGGAGCTCTAAGCATGCTAGAAGGTGTAAGAAATTCAGAAAAAGAAATAAAATATTACCAGGCTTCTTCTTCAGAAATGTATGGAGGTATAAATAATGAAAAACTTGATGAATTATCACTATTAGAGCCAAAAAGCCCATATGCAGTAGGCAAACTTTTTGCTCATCACATGACAAAGGTTTACAGAGAATCATATGATTTGTTTTGTGTTAATGGAATTTTATTCAATCATGAGTCTCCGAGGAGGGGCGAAACTTTTGTAACAAGAAAAATTACAAGGGCAGTAACAAGAATATCTTTAGGGATTCAGACTAAATTAACTTTAGGAAATCTTGACGCATATAGAGATTGGGGTTATGCAAAAGATTTTGTAGAAGGTATGCATTTAATGATGCAGTATAAAAATGCTGAAGATTGGGTTTTAGCAACTGGTGAAACCCATACTGTTCGACAATTCTTAGAAATTGCTTTTAATTATTTAAATTTAAATTGGGAAGATTATGTTGAAACCTCAGATAAATTTTTCCGACCAAATGAAGTTAACCACTTACTTGGTGATTATTCAAAAGCAAAGAAATTATTAAATTGGTCTCCAAAAACAAGCTTTAGAGAATTAGTAAAAATTATGATTGAGGAAGATTTAAAGTTAGCCAAGCAAGAAAAACTACTCTTAGAAGAGGGCTTGTTAAAACCTACTTGGGAGCATTCTAAATTCTAATATTTTCAAAATTACTCAATAGCCAATCATAAGTTTTTGTTAAACCATTAAATAAAGAAGTTTTTGGTCTCCAACCTTTCTCAAATATAACACTTGAGTCTAAAAATTTTCTTGGGTTCCCATCGGGTTTAGATGTATCGAACAATAAATTACCATCAAATCCAATAATATTTTTTAATAATTCCGATAAATCTTTAATGCTTATTTCTTCACCTGAACCTATATTAATTAAGTCTTCTGACCATTCTGAATTTATTATAAAATCAATTGCATCAGCAAAATCTTCAACATACAGAAATTCTCTTAAAGGTTTACCTGTACCCCATATTTTAAATTCTTTTTCTTTGTTTTCTTTACTAAGGTGCATTCTGTACATTAGTCCAGGAATTACATGACTTTGTGTTGGAGAAAAATAATCATTTGGACCGTACAAATTTGTTGGCATAAGATTTATAATTTTATGACCATATTGAGATGAAATAGCCCTACCGAGTTCAATTGCAGTAAGCTTTGCCATAGCATATGGAGAGTTTGTTGGCTCTAGAACACCATTCATAAAAGAATTCTCTTTAATCGGATTAGGAGCATTTAAGGGATAAATGCAACTACTTCCTAGATTAATAATTTTAATTTCATTTAAATCTATTGAAGCTTCCAGCAAATTTGTATTAATTTTTAAATTATCAAGAATAAATTCAGTTCTTCTTGAATTGTTCGCAACAATTCCACCAACTTTAGCTGCACAATTAACCAATACATCGGGTTTCACATTGTTTAAAAGCTTTTTTGTTTTGTTGAAATCAAACAAGTCTGTATCTTGCCTATTTGAATTAATTATTTCATATTTAGAATTTTTGTTTTGCAAAAAACTGGAAACATTGCTTCCTACTAAACCATTACTTCCAGTAATTAAAATTTTCATATCAATCTTAATTTACATTTTATATTTAATAAGAATCTAAATGATGTTAAATTGTTGATATGTGCGGTTTTGTTGGTCATATTTCTAACTTCGAAATAGATAAAATTAGATTAATCGATGCCAATAAATATACTGAATGTAGAGGACCTGACCAATTTAAACATCATTTTGGAGAGTTAACATTTAAAAAAAACAAAAAGCTTTTTTATAATTTTTTATTTAATAGATTAGCAATTATAGATTTATCTGAAAGTGCGTCCCAACCAATGGAAAATTACCTAGGTAACAAGATATTGTTTAATGGCGAAATTTATAATCACAATGAACTTAAAAAAGACTTGATTAAAAAAGGAGCAGAGTTTTCTAGTGATCACTCTGATACTGAAGTTTTACTTAACGGGCTCTCACTTGAGGGTTTAAGTTTTATTGATAAAATAATTGGGCAATTTTCATTTGCATTTTTAGATTTTAATCAAGAAAAACTTCATTTGGTAAGAGATAGGCTAGGTCAAAAACCAATGTTTTATTATTCAACAAGTGAACAATTTATTTTTGGTTCAAATTTAAAGTCAGTATCAAATTTAGTTAATGATGTTAAATTATCTGATAATTCAGTAAAAGAATATCTTTCAACAGGAGTAGTGGCAGCACCTAATACAATTTTTAAAAATTTTTATAAATTATTACCCGGAGAAGTTTTGACACTTGATTTAAATGATGAGTTATCTAATTCACAAAAGTATAAATATTGGAGTATTGATAACTTTGTAGATAACAAAACTTTTTCAGAGAAATCGTTTTTTAATTTACTTGAAGACTCAATTGAGAAAAGGTTGGAATCTGATGTGGAGTTAGCAACGTTACTTTCAGGAGGAATTGATTCTACAAGTATTTCAAAACTTCAAAAAAATTTTGGTAAAGAAGTAAACACATTTTCAGTTTCAATAGAAAACTCAAAATATGATGAGTCTAAATGGATAAAAAAAGTTAATAAAAAATATGGATTTAATGACAATACTGTAAGTATTGATTCTGTAATAAAAAATGAAGAAATAATTAAATCTATTGAATTATTTGACGAACCCTATTGTGATCCGTCAACACTTCCATCTTATAAAATATCAAAATCAATATCTCAAAAATTTAAAGTCGCAATTACTGGTGATGGAGGAGATGAGCTTTTAGGTGGATATACAAGAATTTATAATGTAATTAATGGTTTTAAACTTCCTTCATTTTTAGTTGAAGCAATATTCAAAGTTTATCCACCAATACTTGGATCAGGTTCAAACATTAAACGATTTTCTAAAGACGTATTTTCTGCATATTCTTCATACTATGAAGACACAAAGCTTCTTGATATACTAAATATTAAATATAATGATCCAAATTTAAAATATAGATATAAAAAAATTCACAACTCAAAATATAAGTCTTTAATTTTGTTTGATTACAAATACTACCTTCCTGAAATGATGTTATTAAAAATAGACAGAACATTTATGGCAAACTCAGTTGAGGCCAGGTCTCCATTTGTTGATCATAGGCTTGTAGAGTATATGATTTCTACTGACTATAAAGTAGACAAAAAAGAAAATTCAAAATATATTTTGAAACAATTTCTATATGAAGATTTTGATAAATCATTTATAAATAGAAAAAAAATGGGATTTGTTTTTGATATTAAACATTGGGTATTTTCAAATGAAGAATTTATAAAAAATATGATTGATGAAAAAACAATAATTAGGGATTTAAATCTTCAAAATTATACAAAGCTTTTCAAGATAAAAACCAGAACTAATGCAATTAGGATATGGAAAATCTTTTTCTTAAGCGTATATCTTTCAACTTTAAGTATTGATTAAAAAATTTTATTTCTGTAATCAAAAAGATTATAAAAATTGTAAATATAGTTGTATTAATTTTTGGAACATGATGAATATTGAAATTTTTTTGTTGATAAATCTCATTTATATTTTTTGTACAAGATATGCCATCTCTTTCAATTAAAGAGTACTCTAAATAGGCTTGATTTAAAAAACAGGAGGAAGTATTTTTATTGATATTGGACAAGGCATAATCAAGTTCAGTATTGTTTTCTTTTGGAAATCCTGTTACAAAGCATATTAAAAATATATAAATAAATATTAAAAATTTTTTAAATGGAAACTTAGTAATTATCAAGTTTCTTAATAATTCAACAAAACATAATGTAAGAAAAAACGAATAATAGAAGGTTTTAAATGTATCAGCAGTATCAGGATAAAAATTATATTCAGGAAATCCAAGGGAATTGATTATTAAAACCAAAATTCCAATAACTGGTGAGAACAACAATAATTTCGAAGCATTTTTTATCACTCCAAAATAAATTGACAAAATGAAAAACAAAACAGATAACAATAATGACGTTATGTTTCTGAGGTAATCTAAATTAAAATTCCAGTTTTTTAGATAAATAATTTGATTAGAAGAATCAAATCTATATGTTTCACTAGGTTGTATAAAATTTTTTCTATATTTTTTTGAAAGTGTGTAGTCTTTATCCCAGTATTCGTTGAAATAATCACCAAAAGTATCAATTAAAGTAATACCAATAATTGAATCCGAATGATAGTGGCTTTCAGGATGCTTAATAAGATCTCTAAAATTTATGTTATAGAAAATTTTTGGATCTGCTACATTATTATATTCTGTTTGATTATAAATTTGTTTTAGATCATCTCTTTCAAAAAAACTACGATTTATTACATTTGTATTTTCTATATATAGAATTGAAAATATAAAAGAAGATATGAGTATAAAAACCGCTATTTCTTTAAAGCTTATTTTATCTCTATATTGATAAATTAAAGTAAGAAGAAAAATACCAACCATTGCAGTAATAGAGGCTTTTGCTGTAAAAATAATAGGAATAATAAACAATAATTTTATAAATAAAAAAATACTTTTTTTGTCTGTATATGAAATAAAGTAGTAAAGCGCCCACGGCAGTAAGGCAAAACCTAAAACTTCTGGTTTTAAAGTTAAACGCATTTGCAATGAAGGCGGAAAAAAAACCAATAAACTAAGAACAATATAAATTTTGTGATTTTCAAGATTTTTCATTTTAAGAAACTTAAATAAACCAAATAAACCAACAATAAATAAGAAAAGATTACCAGTTTGAATCGCTGTCGATACACTCACCTCAAAATCACTCACATAAAGCAAATTTAAATTTTCGGAATTACCAAGATTTTTGATACTGTTTTCTTCTGATAAATTAAAGTCTTTAATATTAATGAAAGTAAATAATGAAATTATAAAATAATACAGAACTCCCTGTTCAGAAAAAATTTCTCCACCTGGCTCAAGAAAATAACTAAGATATGTTCCGTACCTATTGAAATCTGGACTTAGGGTAGACAGATAATAAAGATTTATAAAAGAATTAGATAAAATAATTGAAAATAATAATATCAAAAAAGTAAAAATATTAATCTTCTTTATGCTTTCCAATTTTTTCATAACAATTTATATGTAATTAGCATTATCCTAAATGTAATGGCTTTTAGAGACAATAACAATAAATCTGATAAAAACGTAAATATACTATATATTTTTAATGAAGGAAGAACTAAAAGAATCAATTCAAATAAAATTTTTCCTGAAGATTTTTTTTATTTTTTTAATTTGTTAAAAGAAAATTATCAAAAAACAGATTTTATTGAAATGAATTCTTCACGCAAAAACTTAGCTCCAAAATTAATAAATTTTTTAGAGAAAGTTATAAGAAAGATAACAGGACTTCCTTTTTACTCTTCACAGCTAATTTCTATAAAAAATTTAAAAAAAATATTTAAGTCAAAACTTTTAGTTTTAACAAATGAAACAGTCGGATTTTCAAGCCTTTTTGTTCTATGGTCAATGAAGTGTATAAAAAGCGACTTACGATCAATCATTTTTATTATGGGTTTTTTTAATAATTTTTTAAATAAAAAACAAAATTCATATTTCAAAAATTATATATTATTAAAATTTTTGAAAATATTCGATACTTTTGTTTTTCTAGGAAAAAAAGAGTATGAATATGCAAAATTAAACTTTCCTCATGCTTCTCATAAGTTTATTTATATACCATTTTCCATTGATGTAGAATTTTGGAAAAATGAAAATCATGATTCAAATAATAGACAAAGCATTTTGTTTATAGGAAATGACCAAAATAGAGATTTTGAATTATTAAGAAAAATTGCAAACTCTCTGCCTGAGGAAAATTTTTTATTTGTTACAAACAGTGAATTTCAAAATTTACCTTCTAATGTAAGAACGCTTAAGGGAAGCTGGAGGACTGAACTTATTTCAGATAGTGAGATTAAGAACTTATATATGAATTCTTGGTTAAGCATAATACCCTTAAAAGAATCACTTCAACCATCTGGTCAAAGTGTAGCTCTACAATCTATGTCAATGCATATTCCAGTAATGATTACTCTTACAAAAGGATTTTGGGATGAAGATCTTTTTGAAGATGAAAAAAATATATACTTTATAAAAAATGGAATAGAGGAGTGGGTCTCAAAAATAGAAAGTTTACATAAAAATAATAACTTAAAATTATTAACCAAAAATGCCTACAAGACAGTTTCAGATAATTTTAATATAAACAAAAACTATAATCAGTTCAATCAACTAGTAAGCGCGCTACTTAAAAATTAATAATGAACAATGTATTAATAACTGGGATAAATGGACAAGATGGAGTAATTTTAACTTCAAAACTCTTAAAGTTGTCTAAAGATATTAATATATTAGGAACTTCAAGAACACCAGACAAATTATCTTTTTTAAACAAATTAAGTATTTTTAGTGAAATTAAAGACTTACCAAATATAAAAATTATTGACATTGACTTTTTTGATACCAAACAATTGAATAAAGTAATATCTAATTTCAAACCAGATACAGTTTTCAACTTAATGGGTCCAAGTAATGTTAACGAATCTATTAATAATGAAGACTACTACTTTAAAAATATATATTTATCTTTCGAATGTCTTGTAACACAATTGGGTCAATTAAATAAAAAAATTAAATTTTTCCAAGCGTCTTCATCTGAAATGTTTGGAGAGTCCAGCTCTCCATTAAATGAGCAATCTTACTTCGAACCAAGGAATCCTTATTCAATTGCAAAGTATAAAATCAAGGAAAGTATTGAAAATAATAAATTGGATGCAAAAAATATAATTTTTTTAGAAGCAATAATGTTCAATCACGATTCTGAATTAAGACCTAGAAATTTTTTGATTATGAAAATAATAAGTGACACTATAGATATTTATAAAAAAAAGATTAAAAAATTTAATGTTGGCTCTTTAGAATACATTAGAGATTGGAGTTATGCAGGCGACGTGATGGATGCCGCTATCCAAATGTTAAAACTGGAAACCAATAATTCCTTTGTGGTAGGTAGTGGTATAGGTACAAGTATTGAAAAATTATTAGATAGTTCTTTTAGTGAATTTAATCTTGAATGGCATAAGTTTGTAGAAGTTGATAACAATCTTTTAAGAAAAAATGATCCATTAACAATTGTTTCGGACCCTTCAAAAATAGAAAATAAATTAGGTTGGTCTACGAATTACTCAATTGATGAAATGATAAGAAAGTTCATCAAATACAAGATGGATTTCGGTTCAAATTTATGAATGTTTCAATTTTAATGTCTGTATTTAATAGTGAAAAAACAGTAGGAAAAGCTATTAAAAGTATCCTTAATCAGACTTTTAAAAATTACGAATTATTAATTATGGATGATTGCTCAAATGATAATTCATATAATATCTGTAAAGAGTTTGAGGATAATGAAAGAGTCAAGGTGTTTAAAAATAATTCGAATATTGGCTTAACAAAGTCTCTCAATATTTTAGCTGATCAATCAAATGCTACATATCTAGCTAGGCAAGACGCAGATGATTTAAGTGATCTTCAAAGAATTGAAATTCAAAAAACGATTCTTGAAAAAAATAATTACGACATAGTAACAAGCAGAGCATTGACCATGGACACTAAAGATTTAAGACCGAAATTTTCACATCTTATTCCTAAAAGTTTAATCTTAAAGTACAAGAACCCATTTATTCATGGTTCACTTTTTATTAAAAGAAAAGTGTTTTATGAAATTGGGGGTTACGATGAGGATTATAGATATGCACAAGATTACAAGTTTTTTATAGATGCAAAACTTAAAGGATATAAAATTTTTACCATCAAAAAGCCTCTTTATTATTTAAATGTTAAAAATAATATTTCAAGTAATTTTTATAAAGAACAAAAATACTATTCCAAAAAAGCATCTGCATATTACATGAAGAATAAATAATGAATTTTGCATACTGCATTGATGTAAATTTTAATATACAGTGCGCTGTTTCAATTTTTTCGTTACTTGAAAAAGTTGATAGTAATATTTCTATTCACATTCTTCATTCAAAACCAAGTTCATTTAATAAATATATGCAAAGTCTTAAGAATCATAAAAACTGTAAAGAAATAACTTTACATAATCTAGAAACAGAAAAATACAATTTCCCTAATTTAGAAAACTCACACGTTTCTAGTGCAACTTATTTTAGGCTATTCCTAGAAAAGTACTTATATGATAAAGAAGAAGTTATTTATTTAGATGCTGACACAATAGTATTAGATAACCCCATAGAATTAATTAAAAAAGAAATTACCAACATGCGTTCAAATGGGCTTTATTTTGGTGCCTCACTAGAAACGACTAAAAAGTTAGCACCAGATATTTTTGAAAGGTTAGATTTATCTGGAAGTACGTATTTTAATGCAGGTGTTAT
>Ga0181601_10004639_pt1 | contig 11507 bp, 7 predicted proteins | sample 041ome_8_FD_133020 | JGI IMG/M metagenome (GOLD analysis project Ga0181601, IMG submission 133020) | Coastal salt marsh microbial communities from the Groves Creek Marsh, Skidaway Island, Georgia - 041407BS metaG (megahit assembly) | ecosystem: Environmental > Aquatic > Marine > Intertidal zone... | reverse complement strand
GTCTGACGACGTGGGGCTCGCAAACTTGAACTTGTCGTCGCGGGTCTTGTTTTCGATGGGCTTCCTGGTCCATCTCGAGTTCCGCTGAGAGTAGATGGAGTCGCCGTTGTCGTCGGAGGTTTCTTCGTAGGCGATCCCAGCAAACGTGAGCCTATATTTGCAAGGCGCTGATGCCAGGAATCGGTACGTTTAAGCGAACCAGATGGGCTCTCACCATCTCGAGAAGCCGACCGATCGTGCGTAATATCAAAGCTCGCAAACGACGGTCGACGGCGTCTTTGAGGCTTCTCCACTTCGGCAAAGCTGCCGCTACCCTCAACCATTTGCATGATTGGGTGGCTCGACTCCAACCCGCAACTGTCCAACGCGGATTTACCTGCAGCTGCGACACCGGGGTTGACATCGAGGGCGAGGTCGAGCAGCGCTTGCAAAATGAGCGTGTACATGTTGCCGTTTGGTCCCTCTCGTCCCCCATCCGCCCCGACGCCTTGGCCATCGGGAGAGTTTCCCACGTGGGGATATGTCGGTGGTAAGGGTAAAGAACCAGATTCGTTAGAGTCCATCGACCCTGGGTGCGACCTATCGATCGATCGAGCCTCACTTGATCGCGCAACGTCTTCAACGCTCATATGAGAAGAGCGATCTCCGTCTTCATCAACAGTCATCATGCCAGTCATGCTTCCCATCGAGGTACCGTGGGAGAATCGTCGACGACTCGTGATAATCTCGCTGCGCTTGGCGTCTACAACGCGCTTCGCCGTGACTGCATCGTAATCCCGTTTCCACACCGCAGCAGCTTCGCACATGAAGACGTGATGTGATCGCGCAATGCGAGCAAGCGCCACCGCCGTCTCTATGCGAACCACCGGGCTCGCATCCTCCATCGTCGAGAGTATGTAACGCGCTATGTCACGCTCCATGATAGGCACTGCGCCGGCGGACACGTTCAATTCGGTCCGTTCCATGACGTGCGCTAGCGACGCATCCGAGCCCTCCGATGGTAGTACGCTTTGCGAAGACATCGCGTGCATGAGCTCTTGCGATGGTTGCCTCTGCTCCGACTCTGATTGGTTGCAAATATAAATGAGCGAGCCGAGAGCATAAACAGCCGCCGCGCGAGCGTCCGGGGACGAATGTTTCAGTAAAGCGGCTAAAGTCACGTGTGCTTTCTCTTGACAAGCCGCCTTTTGTCCGTCCAAGTTTCCTTCCCAGAGTTTAGCGAGGCAAAGACACAACCATCTCAGGAAAAAGGGAGAACCGTGCTCGGGGGTTGCAGCGCTGGGGATGTTTGATAGACAAATACCCATGAGACCACTCGCCATACAAACTGTTTGACCCTTCTCGTGTCCGTTTGCGATGACGGCGAGGATGAAGGCTGCCATGGCTCGCTCTTCGACTGGCACGTTGGAGCTGTTCAGAAAACGTATGAAGTACGCATGTCCGTCATCCTTGACGAGATCCGCTTGGCAAGACTGATCGAGCGCCAGAATCTTTGTCCAGATGAAAACCAAAATTTGGCGCAATTCTGGCGCCGTCGTTTGCAGCAATTTCAGTACATACGGGAAGATGCCCACCGATAAAGTTAGCTCAACCGCCCATAGACCCAGATCCAAAAATCGCCCGAGTAGAATCAGCGCGCGAAGTCGATGAGATTGCGAGAGTAGTACTTGCAGCACAATCGGCAATTGCTCCGGCGGAGCGTCGTGTTCGCTGCCGTACTCAAGCCAAACCTCGAACGCGGTGAGCTGATCAGTGAAAAATGGTGAAGGCACAAACTCGACGTCAGGCTTGCCCGCGAGCAAATTCGGCATTTGTAAGAGACACTGCTCGACAGCCATATCCCACGACGCCCACATCGGGTGCTGATGCGTCGGCGGTAGTCGAGGAGACGATACTGGGGTGCAGTTGTTCGCGCGCATGACTCTCTCGGCGAGCAAGAAGTTTCTAAAAAGAGATGCGACGAGCAAATCTTGTCTGAAAAGCTTTTGGAAGAGCTTCCGAGGGAGAACGTTCCACGCGATGGTGTCCGTGATGGCGGTGAAGATCCAATTGAGCTCCCCGAGCGGGGTCTTGCGATTATTCTGCATACCGGGAATGTTGTCGATGATGTCGATCGAGATGCCCTGGTGTCTCAAGGGAGAGTTGGTGATGAACCAATGCAGAGCCATCTTGACTGGCGTTGTGAGACACGAGCTAAAAACGTCCGCAGGCAAGTTTGGAGACTGCGGTAATTGTTCGTTCGCAGCGCACGCTGCGAGTAAAATACACTCACTCGCAGCGTTCTTCGATGTGCTAGGTCCAAATCCAGAATCCATCGCGGATTCGCCGCCACGCTGTCCGAGTTCGGCGAACGCGCGTGAACCACCCGCTTGTCTCATTTCCAAATCACCCGTTTGAGGCAAGGCTGCGTTCGGCGTACTTGGCTTCAAAAACGAGTGCACAATCATTCCAGCGTTTGAACAGTCAAAAACGTAAATCGCGGGCGTCCCCGTCCAAGATCTCAAATCTGCGATGGACAACGGAATGTATTGGGTGTACGATTTGTTGAAAACCCAAATCTCACCATTTGCAGTCGGGCGCGGCACCCCGTGACCATTGTAATGAAGCAAAACGCGCTCACCCTTGGCGTTTCTTCTGCAAGAAATGCACAACTTCTTCATGTCTTCCGTTGTCGGGTCGAGTTGAAGTTTATACTTGGCGCGCGGTTGCCATCGCTCGTACTGCGCCTGCAACGCTTTTCCAATCGCATCCAGTTCCTTTTGCGGCTGCATGCTCATCGGATTGATCCAACACTGCATGCGCGCACACGGTGAAATCTTCATCGCATCTGGCGGATCAACGCCAATGTTCAGACAGAGTACCAAAGCCACGCTCACCGTCTTCATCCGGTCCTTTGTCCTCCAAGAACTTGTCGACTCACCTATACCTCCTTCATCCTCATCCTCGTACAGCGTCACCGCGTGATGCCTTTCATCGCACAGAAACATTGGATACGACACATTCAACCCACTCCTTCCCTCATTACCACCACTCTCGCTCTCATCGTCTCCATACGTCTCGTCGTCCTCGTCCTCGTCGTACCACGCCGCGAAACTCGATCGCGATTCGCTCTCCCTCGCGCTCGTCGACGGCGTCCTCTCGCTCGGGGACTCGCGTCGAGTCCAACCGGCGTCACCGCTTCCTATCATTCTCTCGACATCCAAGATGGACGGCGAACCGCGTCGCTGCGCCGTCGTCAACCCTCCGGACGAAGGCGACGCCCTCCCTCGGTCCTCCCTCGTCGGCGGCGTTTGCGTCAGCATTCCCAAAGAAGACTCACCTTCGCTGAGCGACGCCGACGTCGGTTGTGGCAGTGGCGGTGCGTCCACCATCTCGACGCGCATCGGCGTCGTCTCCGTCGGTCCCACGGAAGTCGTCGTCGTCGTCGGTCGTCCCGGCTCCAGCGTCATCAGTGACGCACCCAAGCCCGTCTCTTCGAACGCCAACCCGCGCTCGCGCATCGCCGCACCGTCCTCTACGACGTCCCTCGCGTTACCGTCATCGTCGTCGTTCCGATGCGCCATCGGCCTCGCGCTCGCCCTCGCGCTCGCCCGCCCGCGCGCGTCGGTGTTTGTCGCGCTGAGTGAGCTTTTTGTCGTTGAAAATTTCGTCACTCGCCGACGCCGACGAATACCCACGATGCGAGACGACGCCGATGAACGAACGCGCGCGATGCACCCGCTCGCAATCGTGACCGCGTGTGATCACCACGCGCGCGCGATGCGGGCGACGATCGACGACGACGAGGTTGTTGTTGATGGTTCGAGGACGGCTGCGCAACGACCACGGCTACGACCCATCGCGATCGGTGCGCTTTACGGCGCGCGAACGCCCGCGTCGACGTCGTGCGAAACTTGCGTGGAGTCTCCGATGAACGATAACGGAACCGGGTTCGATTTCGAGGCGTTGAAACGGCGCGGAGAGCTGGCGTCGAGGACGGCGAGGGAGGGCGCGGGCGTCGTCGGTTGGTATCGCGTGGCGCTTTCGTCGGAAGACGCGACACCTTCGTCGTCGTCGTCGTCGAATTGGCGGGGATTCGATGACGCAGCGGCGCACGAGGCGTTCGTGAGAGAGATGATGGGCGATGCGGCATCGGCATCGGCGGCGGCGTTCGTGGTGGTGAACGCGGACGCGAACGCGACGGCGGACGACGGCGACGCTTCGTTGGAGGTTCGGTGGTACGAGTGGAATGCTGATGTCGGCGGGTTTGAAAGAAAGGATTTCGTCGTCGATGCGCACGATGCCGAACGCATCGCCATCGAAGAAGTGGCAAACATCGTCCCGGAAGACGTGGACTCGCACTCGGCGAGGTATGGGAGAGGGTTGGAGTCGGCTGAGGCTGCCGCGAGGGCGCTGAGAGATGCGTTGGGCGCTTCGGCGGCGTACGTGGGCGCGGTGCGTCGAGGCGAGACCGTCGCGGATAGATCTGTGTTGAGGGAAATAGAGGGTACGCTAGCGTTGCTCGAGTCTGGGGCGAGCGAGGAAGCGCGTGGGAGGATTGCGGATGAGCGTGCGGACACGTTGATTTTGAACTATCTCGCATCCGCGACCAAGACGACGAGCGCGCTCGACGCGCTCGCGGAAAAGGCGCACGCGTCAAACGAGGCGACGAGACTCGGTGCAGGATCGGCGAGACGCGGTGCACCGCCAGTGAGCGATGACATGCAGTTTTAGATTGTAATGTACGTACCGGTGCTGCGATGTTGAAATGAAATTTACAAACGAGGCTAGCTCAATACTGACGCGTACGGTAGAAAACTTTGCCGTGCTTGTGCTCGGCATTCTTCTCCGGAAGCGCCCAGTAACACTTGAGCCACGGCTTATTACCCGCGCCGAAACCGGTGAACGTACCGTGACTGTCCACCATGGAGTCGGTGCAGAGTTGCACCTTCAGCATGGCGTCGACGACGTCTCCGCCAAAGTGCGCCAAGTGCTTGAACATCTTCTTGTGAAATCTCTTTGAGACCAAAGCCATGGACAATCCTCCTTGAGTGTTCTTCCCGTTGAATGGATAGATGGCAATCTTATCTCCGTGGACGTCGGTGAAAGAACCGACCGCCTTTTCAAAGTAACCATCCTTGGGGTTGTCAGTAAAGATGATGTCGTAATCCTCTGGTGCCTCTTCGACGAGATTTTGCATGTCGATGAATGGCAAACCGAGAACAGAAGGATCCCAAGCATCGGATTCGAGCATCCACGCGTGTTCATCACCCGCATCGTGCGCGAGCTGGTACTGGAAAAGGTGACCAAAGAGGCAACCGACGTGGCCGTACAAGTTTCTCTCCCGGGCAAATTTGTCGTTGAAGTGTCCGTGACTGTCTCTGCTCGTGTAAAAGGACAACCAAGGCAACGCCGAAAGCTTGGTCGACGGCGGCTTTTCCTTCATGATGCTCTTCAACGCGTACTGCGCCGTGTCTTCGTGTTTCGGCCAATCGTTAACGTTGACACCAGGGGTCAATCGCACGTACTTCTTCACGGCGGCGGTGCCGTGGTATCGCACGAGTTGTTTAATCAAGTGCTCGACGCGGTCCGAATCCGTCATCCCAATGACTGGATCGGGCGTCTGCGTCTTAACGTCACCCAAGGTCATAATGTACACCGGCGTAGAGAGTTCCAAAGCCTTCTTACCGAGTTCGGCGGAAGAGTCTTCCGCATCTTCCGATTTTTTATGATTATGATGCTTCTTATCAGAACTCCCCAAACCCGCAGAGTCGCGTTCCTTCTTCAACGCCGCCTGAAGTCTCTTATTAAGCCGATCCATGACCCAATTCGCTCGCACGACACCACCAACCACCTCACCGTGCTCATCGTACGCAAAGTTTTCCATTCTGTTGAGTTCGCGCCCCGCCGCATCCGCCGCTCGAGCCGAAACCGAGTATTCCCTCGGGTTCTTCGTCACCGATTGAATCGACGTCGTCCACGCCTCAGACTCTTCGACAGCAGTAGAAGATGAATCACCACCGTCGTTCCGTCCTCTTCGTCGTCCGAAAAAACCTCCCTTCGTCTTCTTTTTCGCGTCCTTCTTCTTTGCCTCTTCCTCCTCCTTAACCTTCGCGCGTTCCGCGCGTCTCGCGTCCCGTCGTTGTCTCGCGCGCTCCGCCGCGCTGTTTGGGTGCCTCACCGCACCACCGGCTTCACCAAGCGCCGCGTACGCGCTCGCGGACGTCATTCCGTCGTTCCGCGTCGCGCCGGCTTCACCGAGCGCCGCGTACATCAAATGGGTGTTCGCACCGGTGGGATCATTCGTCGTCGTCGTATTCGTCAACGCCGCGCCGGCGAGAAGCACCACCGCCGACGCCGTCGCCGCGGTGGTGATGGCGCGGCGGATCCGCGCGTCTCTTTCGCTCTCCCGACGCATCTGTACCTCGCCGTTCCGTCGATCCGTCGTTCCGTCGCGTTGTGATGATAGTCCACGACGGATGGTGTTACGCGGACGCGGCTTTGAAAAAACGTTAGAAATTACCCAAATGTCCGAATATACATATTTTGTATTATGTATACAGATGTAACGTTGGTTTTATGGTTCGATTTTGGTAAATGGTAGGTTTAAAATGGCAATAGTATGTGTTCCGTCGTGCACGACGGTTCGTATGCATTCGTTTCAGTCGTGGCGGCTCGAGCGGACTCGGCGTTTATCGTTCGGGTCGTTCCCAGACCCTTCGTCGCGGCCTCGGCGCTCGGGTATCGTCCGTCTTGTCGTCCGTCTTGTCGTCTGTGTCGCCGTCGTGTGTATCGTCGTCGGCGCGTGTATCGTCGTCGTCGCGTGCATCGTCATCAAACCGTTCTCTCCAACACTGCTGTGGACGCCCATCGCCGCAGCTTCCGCATTCGCGTTGATCTCTCGCGCAACACGGACACACCATCGCGTCTACATCTATCCACGACAAACACGCGCGACACCTGGTGAGCCTCGGAAGCCGCCCGCCCGAGAAGACGCGCGTGACGACGCTAATCGCTAGCAGCGTCGCGAACGCGTCCAAAACCGCCGCGAAAAACCTCCCCACCGCGAACGGCGTCCCGCACACGTCGATTTGGACGCTCTCGAGTGTCTCTTCCTCCGCCCCGACGGCGCGAAGCGCCAACTGCACCGTCGGAGCGACAAAGGCGTCGACGGATGCGTCGAGAACATTCGAGAGCGTCGTAGCGGCGAGCACGCCCAGTGCGATCGGCCCGGCCCTCCTCGACGCGTCGGCGAAGAACCCCGCGAGCTCCCGCGCCGAATTTCCGACGAGGACTTTTTCCAGTCTTCTTCGTCCCGTCCGCGGTTCTCCCATCAACAGCGCGTCGTCGATCGACATCCCGTACGCGTGAGTGCCGCGAATGGACGAAATTCGCGACGTCATTCATATGCGCGATGCGCCACGCCCCGACGTTCTCGAGACCGTCGAGTGCGTACACGAGCGCGCGCGTTGAAAGAAAGAAAATCCATCGCATAGTTTCGTCCGCGATCGCACGTCGAACCCGCGGGCTCGACGTGACGGCGAGAGCGCTGACGCGTCGCGCAACCTTTGTGTTGCTGACGTCTCTCGCGGCATCGACGCACGCGTCGACGCACGGCGCGCGCGGTGCGTCGTGGATCGCCGCGATGGGGTCCGATTCAGCGTATCCCGGGACCGCGACGTCGCGCATGCTCGAAGGGCGGGCGCGCGCGGCGTCGCTGAGCGAAGACGAGCTCTCGGGGGATTGGGAATCCGTTCGCGGGAAACTCCTCTGGGCGGCCGGACTAAAGGATCTCCGCGATGTCCCGCCGGGACGGGGGAACACGGCGCACTGCTTTAACGACTTTAACCACGTGGATGCGACGACGATGCGGATGGAGGATGCGGATAACGAGAACGGTGGGAGAGTCGCGGGGATGGCGTACGCGAATCCTCTAGGCGCGGGTATTCGAGTCGCCCGAGACGAATCGATGGGCGAAGGCGGATCGTGGTGCACGTGCATTCTCGGATCGAACGCCGAACCGCCTAAAGACGTGGCGCACGTGCAGTTTCAATCGCGCGTGGCGTGGAAGTTGGTGTGGGTTCCCGGACCCGAGCGGGATTTCAAGCGCTTCGTGCTCGTGGACGACGAAGGCAAGTTTTTAGCGACGGGGCGTCCGAGTGGGAACGTTCCGGCGGTTTACGAGCGGGAGCGCAACTACGAAACCGTCCGCGGTGGAAGGTACGCGCGCGTCGCCGATTCTTACGCGTGAGTCGACGTGATATCCACTCTTGTAATTATTCACTCTCGTGTAACGACCGACTTGGTAACAACCGACGCTCGAGTCACAATGCGACACCGCGCGTCGTCGTCGCCATGTCGCAAGCGCGCGTCGCCGTGTCGTCGGTGGTATCGACGTCTTCACCGTCTTCTTCTTCGTCGTCTCGAAGACGAATACCTCGCGCGCCGCGAGCGCTCCCCGCGGATCGGTGCGTGGAGGTTGGTCAAACGCTCGGTCCGAGTCCAAACACCGGTCGGTCCTACGCCCTTATCGAACGTCTCGGCGCCGGTTCGAGCGCGGAAACATTTCGCGCGTCACCCATCAAAGCGTCAACGGCGGACGTGAACGGTGACGAGGCGGTGAAGACGCCCACGGATGCGACGGGCGACGTGGCGGTGAAGACGCTGACGCTGCGTGGGAGACGCGCCGACGGTTCGAGAGGTTTCAAAGCTGTCGAACTCTTCGAGCGTGAATGCGGCGTGCTGCAGGCGTTAAATCATCCGTCTATTCCGTCGTACGTCGATCACTTTGAGATTGACGCCGAGGACGACGTGCGGTACGTGCTCGTGCAAAGGTTGGCTCGCGGGCGGAATTTGGAGCAGAGGTTGGAGACGGATAAATGGCGGCCTACGGAGGCGCAAGTCATCGACGTATTGACATCTCTGCTGGAAACGTTGGCGTATGTGTCGAGTCTTCGACCGCCGGTGATTCACAGAGACGTAAAGCCGGCAAACGTGGTGATGGATCCAGATACCGGCGCGGTTTCGCTCGTGGATTTCGGCGCAACGGCGGCGGCGGCAATGGATTCCGACGGCGGCGGTAATTTCGGGAGCACCATCGTCGGCACTTTGGGATTCATGGCACCAGAGCAACTCATCGGTGGAACGTCTCCAAAGACGGATCAATACGGCGTCGGTGCGACGGTTCTTTACCTGCTGAGCGGTCGCCCGCCGAGTGGGTTCAAGACGGAGCGATTGAAGATTAACTTTGACGACGTGTACATTGAAGACGCGCGTTTGCGCTCCGTGCTCAAGCGTTTACTCGAACCCAGTCCGGAGGATCGGTTTGACAACCCGCGGGATGCGATAGAGGCGCTCACGACGAGCGAAACGAACCGAGGAGGGGCGATGATTAGCGGGAGAAATTTTAGAAGAACGGCATCCACATCTTCATACGAGATGGAGCAAATGGCGATGCGAGAACGCGCGATGGCGCAGCAGCAACAACAACTACAGCCGGTGGCGCCAACAGGGGCGAAAAAGCCGAAAAACATGACAACGACGGTGACGCACGGGGAAAAGTCCATCACGATTGCGATTCCAGCATCTGGCGCGAACGGAGACGTTCTCTACAAGGCATTTTTTGGTATCACCTGGACGGGCATCACCGCACTCTGGACGGCAGGCGTCTTGGCCAGCGGCGCGTGGCTCATGGCGGCGTTTTCACTTCCGTTTTGGAAAGTCGGCGCCGATCTTACCGGAGAAGTCGTTCGCAATTTCGTCGCCGAAGGTAGCGTCTTCATCGACGAGAAAAATTTCCGCGTTGCTTCAGAGGGCGGTGGCATGAAATTTCTAGAAAAAGTGGGCGAGACGAGCGACATTGAGGCGGCGTACGTTCGCCCGGACGGATTGATGTATCTTAAACTAGAAGACGACTCCATCGTACCAATCTTAGCCGCCCTCAGTAGAAGAGAGGCGGAATACATTGCGAGCGAAATCAACGCGCTCGTGGGCGATCAAAGCGAGGAATGAGCATCTTTTATAAAAGCGCGCAGTAATTCAATTCAATTCATTTCAATTTAATCAGACTCGCTACTCGAGCAGATATCGTCCCATTTGCTATAATCTATCCCACCTCGGGCTCGCGCGCCAGCTCCCGCGCGTACCCACGGCGGATCGCACCCTTTGATTGTCCATTCGTAATGAGCGCCGCAACCGCCCGTAGGCTCGATTTCGACGTTGGCATCTCTTCCGTGATGCATTGTCAATTCCTCACCAACATCAACGTCCGCGAGCGTGACGAAGAATCCGATACCGTGCGCCGTGCTTCTCGCCACGTTCGGTTCGTCCGAGTGCCTGATCACCGCGAGCGTCGTCGTGTCGTCGAAAGCGCCGACGCGCGGAACGATTTGGTACTTTTCTGAAAACGAAAACCGCCGCCGCGTCCTCTCGAGCGCATCTTCACCCGGCGCACCGAGCGAAGCGAACGCCCGACTCACCTTACCGTGCACACCCTCCGCGTAAGGTGGGTCCGGATTGAAAATCTCCTCCCCGCGTTGGAGCGAGAGATTGAAAACCGTTCCCTTTGGAGCGCGCTCGAGCGCGATTGCGCCGAAACTGCCGTCATCCGTACGTCTCAATCCAATCGCCGCCGCGTCTCTCATCCACGTGAACAGCTCAGCCGCGCGCAAATCCTCATCCGGGGACACGACATTTTGCGCGTACGTCTCACCATTATCGACGATGACGAGTTCTTCGCCTCGCGGGATCGCTCGCGTCGTCTGGTATCCGTTTTGGCGCGTCCATCGCACATTTCCTTCCTCGCCCCTCGAACAATACTGCGCGCACCCGTGCGTCAACCATCCCGTCCGAGACGTCGGCACGGTAACCTCCTCTCCGTTCTCCGACATCCAAAACCTCCTCCCGCACTCCTCGACGACGCATCTCTTCGCACCGCCGTCGATTAACCACTTTGCGCGAACGCGCGCTACGCCGGCGCCCGATTGTGAAAACTCTTCTCGAGACCACCGAAACACGCGCGCGTTCGCGGGAATGTCCTTCTTCGCCCGCACGCGCACCGTTTGAAACGACGCACCACCGGCACCAGCCTCGGCATCGCGCGTCGCGTCCGTCGCCTGAAGCTCGTACGCATCGCTCTCCACGCACCGCTTCGCGAGCAGTTCGAGTTCCTGTTTCACCACCCGTCTCGGCGTCGCCACCGCGCGCCAGTGCGCCGCAACAGCGTCTTCACCCGTCATCGGGATCACGCGTGACGCGCACGCGCGTCTTCAACGCTCTCAAGCGGGCGGACGGGCGCGCGGGCGTCGTCGTGTGTGGAATGGTTTCGCTTTCCAGTGAGTGTTGCATTTTAAACTCGGCGTCACTTTACGACGCGCGGTTACATCGCCGACGACACGACGACTCGAGCGCGCGCACACGCGTGCATAATCCACTTTGTCTTCGTCTTCGTCGTCATGCCGCGCGGGTCGACAAAGAAACACTCGAAACAAGCGGGCACGCTCGGAAGCGAAGCCTTGACGCACTCTGAG
>Ga0181601_10004634_pt1 | contig 11512 bp, 6 predicted proteins | sample 041ome_8_FD_133020 | JGI IMG/M metagenome (GOLD analysis project Ga0181601, IMG submission 133020) | Coastal salt marsh microbial communities from the Groves Creek Marsh, Skidaway Island, Georgia - 041407BS metaG (megahit assembly) | ecosystem: Environmental > Aquatic > Marine > Intertidal zone... | reverse complement strand
TTTTCGTCGCTATAAAATAGATCCCCCATGCGAAACCAACCATCCGCAAGAGGGCTGCGAATTCCCCCGTTGTCGTCTAAATAGCCGCTGAATAGGGTGGGACCCCGCACAGCCATCTCGCCGACATTATGCTGTGCCACTGGAGTGCCAGACTCATCTATCAACTTGGCCTCGCAGAGCCCGCTTATGCGCTTGCTGAAGTCGAGCCGTTCATCGGTTGCGTGCATTAGGCCACCGGAGGCGGGAGGAAGGCCTGTCTCAGTGGAACCGAAACTATTCAAGAACGGTGCCGAAAAGACCGCCATGGTCTCTCGGATGAGGCTCTCTGGCAACAAGTCGGGCATTGAACCCACGACACGAATGCCCCTAATCGCTAGAACACGCCGGCGCACTTCTTCGATCAGTGGCTCCATGGCGGCGGGCATTAGTATCAACCAGCCAATCTGAAAAGCCGTAAGGTAATCGGCGATAGTGCTCACATCAAAGCCATCGGTAACTAATACCGGCGAGCCTCGCATCAGACTGGACAAGCTGTGTTCACTGCCCCCCATATGAAACATGGGAGCCCAGGCGATAAAAGCATCGCCTTTTTGAATGCCTAAATCCATGTGGAAACCGCACATACGTGCTATCAGCGCACGATTGCTTAGTACCGCCGCTTTCGGAAATCCGGTTGTACCGCTGGTGTAGAGCACCAGCAAGCCCGCTTCCGAATCACTGGCGGCGGGTTTCGGGTGGGGTGGCCCGGTTAATGCGTCGCGCAGTGTGGCGTATAGATCAGCCGTTTCCAGATCGCTATAACCCCGCCTAAGCTGTGCCACCCGTTCGTTAAAGCGAGCTGAATGGAGCAAGATAAACGGCTTTGCTAAGCGTAGGCAGTGTTCGAGTTCTTTGTGCGATTGACGCCAATTCAAGCACGCTACTTGAACCCCCAAACGTGAACAGGCGAGTTCAGTAATCAGGTAGCTAGCACTATTCTCCGATAATATGGCCACAGTCGGGCGGGGGGCCAACAGACTTTGGTCGCCAACAATGCGGTGCAAGTGTCCCGCCAGTCGGTCGACCTGCTCTAGCAGCACGCCAAAGGTCAACTGTTGCCCACCGCTGTCAATCGCAAGGGCGTGAGGTTGCCAGGCGGCGGTGGCGGCAAACTGCCGATAGACCGTCGTGATCATGTCGCTTGAGTTCCCATCCCATGCCTAGAGCGTAGCCCAAGGATTTTTATTAGTTATATGGTTACTTTCTGCGAACAAGTTTATCCCGCCAAACAGTGAAGATTTCCAAGTAAAATGTCAACGCTATTTTAGATTTGCTCGCTTAAATACTTGATAGCAGAGGATGCAAAATCCTTTGGCATTCTCCCTACGGCTAATTGAAACTTCTAAATCCAGCGTGCCTGGGACGATGCTGCTAAGTCTTTTTTGCTGATAGACTTTCTATTGACCCGAGCTCCCGAAGAGAACCCAATTCTCTGGCTCGCTATGTATGACGATCAATATCGAAAAACTGAAGACGGCTGGAAGGTTTGTCACACACGGTTGCAGTTCTTCTGGCCCGAGCGTCACACCAATGATGATTTCCCAGGGGATTTTCCCTGAGCCACCTTGGGTAAAGAGCGCGGCTTAAGCTTTGCTCTTTCAACGGCAAAAATACTTGCCCATCTAGAGGGCTGAAATCAGGACTCGTTGAAGCACACCACCCTTAAGCTTAATCACCAAAAAGCTACACCCAGAGAAATGGCGGACGCTTTGCATACACTAGTCAATCGGTGGCAATAAACCCAACGCAGAGTTTCGTTCTTTTGAACCGATGCCAGCTCTTTATTGTGGCTACAAGTCGCGACCCCCTGTCTCCTCAAGCAGCGCTAAGGATAACAATGTCAGCCCAGCTGCAAGCATGATGTACAGCGATACGAAGAAGATGCCCAGCTCGTTCCACAACAACACGGCGATTGTCGGTGCGAGCGCACCCCCGATGATGGCCCCAATCTGGTAGCCAAGGGACGCGCCCGAGTAGCGAACTTCAGTGCTAAAAAGCTCGGTAAAGTAAGCAGCCTGTGGTCCGTACTGCATACCAAGAAAAGTCAGGCCGAGCGTGATACCCAAAACAATCAAGGGCAGTGAACCTGTATCTATCAGGGGAAACAGGGCGAAACCCCAGACGCCTGTTAGAATGGCGCCCCAGCGATAAATCTTTTTGCGCCCCAGCCGATCGGACAAGCCAGAAAACCAAAACTGAGTAGGCACCATTACACCAGCGGCGATCAGCACCGCGGCGAGCATGGCGTCTCGTGACAGATCCACCGTGGGTGAGTTGAGGCCGTAGGCCACCGTAAAAGCGATCAGTATGTAAAAGGTCACCTGCACTGACAAGAAAGCGCCCGCTGCCAACAGAATGCGCCGTGGATAGCGTTTAATAGCTTCGATCACGGGAGAGGCGGCTCGCTTCCCAGAATCAGCGACGTGGGCAGCTTGAGTGGCCTGCAGTGCCTTAAATGCTTCGGTATCTTCCAATCGTAGTTGAACATACAGTGAAATGCCGATGAGGACGATACTGGCGATGAATGGTAGACGCCAGCCCCAGCTCATAAAGGCATCATCGCTCATGTTCATGCTAACCCCAATAAAAGCGAGGTTAGCGAGTATGACCCCAACCGGGGCGCCGGCCTGGGCATAGGCGCCGTACCAACCACGTTTGTTTGCGGGGGCATTTTCCGTCACCAGTAACATAGCACCGCCCCACTGCCCGCCAATAGCCAGACCCTGAACAAATCGCAGCAACACTAGTAGTAGCGGAGCTGCAATACCGATCGTGCCGTAGGTTGGCAGCAGGCCAATCAGCGTTGTGGCAGCGCCCATCATCATCAGCGCCACAACCAACGTACGTTTTCGACCTACGCGATCGCCAAAATGTCCAAAAATCAGCCCCCCCACGGGCCGTGCAATAAAGCCAACTGCAAAGGTGCTGAAAGAAATAATGAGCAGCACCATCGGCGGCAGATCTTGGGGGAAGAAAGCCTTGGGAAACACTACTGCAGCAGCTGTGCCGTAAAGGAAAAAGTCGTACCACTCAATGCTAGTGCCAGCGAGGGACGTCAGCGCAACTTTGCGCATGTTTTGGCGTTCTTCTGATTCTGTTTTCATAGCAATTTCTCTTATTATTCTTTGGAAGGTATCACTTTCTTACCGGTTAGTCTCTCGGGGTGTCATTTGAATATAGACCTCATCGAGGTTTCTGCCAAAGAAACTCGGCTGATAGCTCGGGGACGGTCTGCCCCTCGCCAGCTGAAAACTCGAATAGCGGGCAAACAACTCGGTAAACGCGCTGATTAACTCCTGCCGGGCTAAGGCGGCGCCCACGCAGACATGACGGCCCATACCGAATGCCAAATGACCTCCGGGCTTTTTCCGCGCGAGATCGATCGAGTTCGCATTGGGATGTCGTTCATGATCTCGGTTGGCCGCGCCAAAACGAATGCTCAATAGATCACCGCGGCATAGATCGACGTCCCCAAGGGTTGTATCCGCGGTACATTCCCGGAACATGCCCTGTGCGGGTGACTCCAAGCGCAATATCTCTTCCACCAGAACAGGCAGGTACGCGGGATTTTCGGAAACCGCACCCATGGCCTCGGTATCCTCAATAAGAAGCTTCATCCCAGAGCTGATGGCAGCAGTGGTGGTCTCGTTACCGGAAGCCAACAAGTCGATGGTTATCAGCGTCATTAGCTCCTGCATATCAAAGGCAGCTCCATCCACGTCGCGATATGCCAATGCCTCACTGATAAAGTCGTCTGTCGGTACTTCTCGCCGCTGTTCTATCATGGCTGCGAAGTAATGCTGCATCTCGACGACCAAGCGCGCACACTCAATACGCCGCTCCCGGGAAGCCATCATGCTAAAGGGCTCAACGATGGCATCTGACCACATCTTAAATCGGGCAATATCCTCCCGGGGCACACCCAGTAGATTGGCTATGACAATCATCGGAAACGGGTGTGCAAAAGCATTAACAAACGCCACGTCATCACAGGGTCCCAGTTGATCCAGTAACTCAACGGCAACCCTATTGATCATGGGTGTAAAACCGCGAACGCGTTCGGCGGTAAATAGACGTTCTAGAAAGCCGCGTACCTTGCGATGACGCGGTGGATCCGTCGTCGAGCAAGAAGACAAGGGCAGCCAGCCCTCCCGCTGATAAATTTCGATGATCTCTTCATCGACACTGCCACCGTCAGCCAGCGCCATGGGATTAACGCCGCTGATAAAGAGGTCAGGCTGCTTTAACACTTCACGGGCATGTCGGTCTGAGACCACCAAATGAAAGCCCGTGGAGGACATTTTGTGGATGGGGCACGAAGCTTGTAGCTGCTCATAAAGCGCATACGGCGCCTGCTGCACCGCCGCATTCATCAAGTCTGGCAGTTCCTCGTTAGCCAACTATCACATCCTCGCGCTTACCCTAGGATCAAGGAGCTTCAATCGCTTGCGCCATTGAGTTAAGGAACTGGGCCGCCTGAGCACCGTTCACTACCCGATGGTCGCAGCCCAACGTCAGCATCAATCGCTGTTCAGGTTTGAAGCTCGCCGAGGCCTCATCCCAAATGGGTGCTACTCGCACTTTGCCAACCGACAACACCATAACCTGTGGTGGGGTGACCATTGCGGTAAAATCATCGACGCCATACATACCCAAATTACTTAAGGTAATGGCGGCCGGGCGCATATCGTTGGCCTCGAGACGACCCTGACGCGCGCGCTCAACCAGCTCTGTCAGGGTTTCTGACAAGCCTGCAGCCCCAGAACCGCCCGCATTCGCCAGCACCGGGGCCGCGACGGCGCCGTCGTTTCTAGCCACGGCGAGGGCGACGTTACCGCCATCCACGGGCATTAGAACATCCGCATCGAACTGGGTATTAAGGGCAGGATGCGCTTCCAACGCGGTGGCAATTGCCCTGACTAACACAATGGTTAACCCACCAGAGACGCCGGGAAGTTCGGCTTGCAACCGCGCTAATGCATCTGCAACGGCGATTTCACGCCGGACATGGTAAATAGGCACGGTGGTTTGGGCTTTGCTCAAGGTTGCCGCAACCCGCTGCTGTGCCGGCGTCAGAGCATGACCCGCAGAGCTGTGATCCTCACCACCACCCTGTGTCAACGCGCGATCGACGTCTTCCTTAAGAATGCGCCCGTTGGGCCCGCTGCCACTCACGGTCTCTGGGTTAATGCCGGCCTTATTGAGTTTGCGCAACAGCGCAGGGCTTATCTTGACCTCAGCACTGCCCCCCGCCTCTGCACCTTCCGCCGCAGCTGGCTCAACTTCAGCAGCCTTTTCCGTGGTTTTTGTCCCGGTGTCTGCTGAAGCATGACTTGCGATAAAGGCGTCCAACTGTTCCGGCGAGTGAGGTGCCAGCGCAATAACGCCAATGAGGGTACCCACCGGCAAATCGTCACCATCGGGCACTAATATTTTAGCCAAGGTTCCCGACTCTCGAGCCTCGAAGCTATTGACGATTTTATCGGTCTCTATGTCAACCAATTCATCACCGGACTTCACGCTATCACCTTCGCGACAACGCCACTCAACAATCTTTCCGTGGGTCATCTCGATGCCCCACTTAGGTATCGTCACAGCTTCAAACTGCTTGCTCACCTCAATAACTCCTTATTCGTTTCCATTATCGGCTGGAGCAAAAACCAGCAGCGCATTGCCCGGCATTCGACTTCCAAACTGGTATCCCGAGTTAACCAGCACATGGCGTTCGGCAATGACGGGGCCGTCAGATTCGATGGAACCACCCTGTGCTGTATCGCTGTTGACAGCGCTGAAGGTTTCGAAGGTATTGAAGCGCCACAGGATCTTTCCCGTCGCACTATCGTAGGCGTTCAGCACGCCATCAAAACCACCGGCGAAAAGTAGTCCGGGGGTGCTTGTTGCCGCCGCCGACATACCAGGGTCACACGCCGGCTTGCTTTCAGGTGAGCAACTATCAACGCTCTCTGTATACCAGCGAGTCTCGCCGGTGATCGGATTTAATGCGTGAATACCAGGAAAGGGCTCGCCCTTGGCCAATCCCAGAAAGTCTGTATCGGCGATGGGGGCAAAGAGCGTCTCGCCATCGAAGGTCATACCCCAGTGAACGCCCCCGGCAAAACCACCTCTACCCAGCTTCCTGTGCCAAACAATTTCACCTGCACGGTTGGGATTCAAGGCGTATACATCGCCGCTCTTTTGTCCTACGAACAGCAGGGATTCTTCACCCGAACGCCAAAGAATCGTAGCCGCGCCTATGTCTAGATCGGGGCCATTTTCCTCGGGGCAATTGGCGCCGCCACCAATGAAGCAGGCCATATTCCAAGCGTCTCCCGACAATAGCTGTTTACGCCAAACAATCTGTCCATCACTGAGGCGCATAGCAATGACAGCGTCGCTGCTTTCAGACGCGGGGGAGGTGTAAGCCTCCCCGGTGCCCACGTAGAGCAAGCCGCGCTCTAAGTCGATCGAAGGGGAATTCCATACAGGCGCGCCGGAGGGACCGAAGCGACGAGCACCTGCTGCGTTAACCTCACCCGTGTCTGCGGGAACCTCTGGAATAACATGTGAACGCCATTTAAGGGCGCCGTCGGTCACATCCAAAGCTGCAACGCCGCCGCGAAATGTGCAGCAGGCATAACCGGGATCGGCGGCGGTAGCCCACTCGGAAGACGATATCGGCACATAGGCAGTTCCCCCAGCAATCTTCACAGAGCCGGTGATCGTTGCATCGGGGTGGGTCGCCACATCGGTCAACCATACTGGCTCACCCGTGGCCGTACTGATTCCATGAACGCGGGCTTCGAAGTCACCAAACACCAATAACGGAGCCGACCGCCCAGGGACGTCAACAATGCTGGGGCCATTGCGGACTTCAGCACCGGCCTCATAGGTCCAATGTGCACAACCACTCTCAAGATTCAACGCATAGACGACGCCGTCCTGGGATCCCACAAATACCTTGCCGTCATGCACCAACGGCTGAGATCGCGCTCGGGTTGCACCCGGATAGGCAAAAGCCCATTTGAGACGCAGGGCGCCAACATCAGCCTGGGAAAACGCTTGGGCCTGGTCTGACACATAGCGATGATTGCGCTCGTTGCCGCCCCAGCCGGTCCAGCTGCTGTCGCTGGCGGGACGCACCTCAATGGTCTGATCTGCGCACTGGGTCACCGGGATTTTTGGGTCGCCGCTGGACTCACCTAAGTAGCCCGCAACCGCTGCACGCTGCTCAGGGGTCAATACCGACGCCTGACGCTGCATCGCGCCCTCATTCATGACCTTGAGCAAAGATTCAGGGGACATCATGTTGAAGGTGATTAGGTGCGGCGCCCGGGGCACAGAGCCATTGTGACAATGGGCGCAGTGTTCGGCGAACAGTGCAGCACCATCGTGCTGAGACGGGGTGTCTGACACGCTGACCGCCCCCCAAGAGGGTGCTGCGATCACTGCGCAGAGCATGAGAGAAGATAACGCTAATCGTTTCATCGCTAAACAGATCCTCAGTTGAAGCCGAGCCAGCAGACCCTCAATAGTCGAGGGTCTTTCTTATCGCATTGATAATATCGTCCACACTGGGCACATACTCAGCCTCCAAGCACGGAGTCGCCGGCACAGGAGTATGCGGTGCAGTGACTTTGGCCACGGGGGCATCGAGGTAGTCAAAACCGCGCTCAACGGCAATGCTGGCTATTTCAGAGGCCATACTGCAAATGGGGTTGGCCTCGTCCACTACCACCATTCGGCCGGTCTTGGTCAGACTCTTTAAAATCGCGCCCTCGTCCAAGGGTGACAGCGTTCGAGGATCAATGACCTCAACACTCACTCCCTCAGCGGCGAGCTGCTTTGCTGCCTGTTCGGCGAGCACCGCCATTCGAGAGATAGCAATCACGGTAATATCGCTGCCTTCAACGACGGTTCGTGCTTTCCCAAAAGGAATTACAAACTCCCCTTCGGGGACTTCACACTCATCCATGTACAGTGCTTTGTGTTCACAGAACACCACCGGATCATCCTGGCGAATCGCCTCTGCCAGCAGCCCTTTGGCGTCAGCGGCGTTGGACGGTGCCACCACCTTGATACCGGGAATAGCGGCCAACAGGGGGTAGAGAATCTGTGAGTGTTGCGGCCCCGTGCCGGCGCCGGCACCGATCATGGTGCGTATGACCACAGGGGTCCGCGCCTGCCCACCAAACATGTAGCGAAACTTAGCAATTTGATTGAGCAGCTGATCGAGACAAACGCCCAGGAAGTCAACGAACATGAGCTCCGCGACGGGCCGCAAACCGGTGAGTGCGGCACCACCTGCTGCACCAATAATTGCAGACTCGGTAATAGGGGTATCAATGACTCGCTCTAAACCGAACTTATCGGGCAGTCCGGCGGTGATGCCATAAACACCACCCTGATCACTCGCAACGTCCTCACCGAGCACCACTACTCGTTCATCTCGGGCCATTTCTTCATGGAGCGTTAAGTTGATGGCTTCTCGAATTGACATTTTCATCGGCGCAGCTCCCCTTCGTAGTTGATGTAGACATCGGTATAAAGCTTATCGGGGGTGGGATCATCCGCCGCTAACGCACGCTCCACAGCGTGGTCGAGGGCTTCTTGAATTTGCGCATCGATTTGGGCCACGGTTTCCGCGTCAAGAGCGCTAGCTCTGGGGTCGGCCAAAAACTTGGGCAAAGGATCTCCCTCTATGCGCTGGCGCTGCATTTCCTCTGTATCGCGGTAGGCTTGGGCGTCGCCTTCAAAGTGACCGTAATAGCGCGCTGAAATCGCTTCAATAGCGGTTGGACCGCCCCCATCACGACCACGCTCAATAGCCTCTCTGCACGCGGCGTGGACAGCAAAGAAGTCAGAACCATCTACGACGACCGCGGGCATACCATAGGCGCCCGCACGCTCGGCAATGCGCCCTTCAGGTTTCGGGTTTTTAGTAAATTCCGCGTAGAAGTTGTTTTCATACATGAAAATCATGGGCAGCTTGAGCACAACAGCGAGGTTCAGGGCCTCGGCGACCGTACCCTGATCAGATGCGCCGTCGCCAATAAACGCCATCGAAACACCGCGGGTCTTCAGCGTTTTAGCGGTAAGCGCTGCACCGGCGGCAATCGGCGGTCCACCGCCTACAATCGCATTTGCGCCCAGCATGCCCTTTGACATATCTGCAATGTGCATTGAGCCGCCCTTGCCGTTACAAAAGCCCTCTTGCTTGCACGCAAGTTCCAGCATCATACCGTCAAGGTCGCACCCCTTAGCGATGCAGTGTCCATGTCCTCGATGGGTGCTAGCAATGTAATCGTTGTTATCCATATCGAGACAGGCGCCCACCGCAATCGCTTCCTGATTACGATAGATATGAATAAAGCCTGGCAGCTTGCCCTGCTGGTATTCGGATCGCATTCGCTCTTCGAATTCTCGAATACTCTTCATCAGCCGGTAAGCTTTGATCAGTTCTTCTTTTGAATACTCCATAGGAGCCCCCCGGAATTTTCGAAAAAAAAGGCCCCTCACTCGGGGCCTTGATTAGGCTATTAGATTAGAAGCTGTAGCCAACTTGGATACCGTACTCACGCGGCGGTCCGTGACGGGTGAAGTTCCACAGGGTTGCCACGGGGTTGGCGGCGACTCGATAGACTTCATTGGTCAGGTTTTTACCGTAGATGGATATTTCAACGCCTTTGTCACCCGCGTTATAGGTGATGTAGCCATTGAGCAGCGTTCGATCTTCCATCTGCGTGAAGGCTTTTTGACGAATGATGGGGTTACCAGAACCGTCAGGACCCTGAGCATTAGCGGGGAATGGGCTGGTTTCAGCGTCATCCTGATAATGCATATTCAGGTTGTAGGTAATGGTTGCGCCACTGGCCAAGTCTTGGAAATAGGTCGCAGCCAAACCGTAGGTCATCTCTGGTGAGAACGGTACTCTCAACCCAGACAGGTCGGGGTTGATAGCATCGGTACCGGGTAGACCCAAGTCACCGGGGTTGATGCCGGGGCTGTATGAGTCGTACTCATGATCGAGGTAGCCGAAGTTAGCGTCTATACGGAAGCTATCTGACACTGCCCACTGCATTTCCGCCTCAAAGCCGCGTGCGGTAGACGTACCCTCGTTTACTGCCACAGTCTCCTGGAACGTGTTACCCGCCGCATCCTTGATAGTGACTACGGTGTCACGCTGCAGGTTCTCGTACTCGGTGTTGAAGGCGGCCAAGTTCAAGCGCATGGTGCCGTCAAGCAGGTCAGTTTTAAGACCAATCTCGAAGTTTTCGTTCTCTTCGCTGTCGTAGGGCGAACAAGAGAATTCCGAACCACAAGTTTCTGAGAAACCGCCCGCCACAAAACCGGTAGCAAAGCTGGCATAAGCCATCATGTTTTCTGTGATCTTGTAGTCAGCAACCAGTCGGTAAGTCACAGCGTCGAAGGTTCTCGAGTTCTTCTGGACGTTTCCAAAAGCCGACTCAGGCAGCGGATTGGTAAACGCACCTCTGAATTGATCCAGAGAGATGATGTTGCTCACGGGATTTGCAGCGGTACCTAAGTTGTAGCGCTCGAAATCCTTTTTATCTTCGGTGTAACGAATACCAGCAGACAGGGTCAGCTTGTCGTTCACGTCAAATGATCCATCAGCATAAACGGCCCATGCTGTACGATCCTGATTAGTCTCCTGAACTTCGTACTTGTCATCGTAGAAGTTGGTGGCGGCCAGGGGACCAAAGAAGCCTAAGTTTCCGAACACGATGAAGCTAACGTCGTCGCGATACAGCGCCGCACCACCGACCCAGTTGAAGGGCCCCGTGTACTGGCTGGCAACGCGGAATTCCTGCTGGAACTGCTCCCGCTGGCTGTTACGGCTAGCGTCGTAAAGTGACGTGTAGGCTTCACCGGTGTAGGTGCTAGCCAGGATTTCGTCCTGCTCACGCATACCGGTAATCGACTTGAACTCGTAGTCGCCTAAATCGAAGACCTGATTTAGATAGATGCCCTGCGCATCAACCTGGTGACCGCCTTTCAAGTCAATAACGGCTGTCTGGGTATATGACTGTCCAGTATTGAAGGGGCTGTTAATCCCTGCGTCTTGGATGCCTGGGAAACCAATGATTGGCCAAATGTAACCTTCATCTGAGGGCGTCTCGTTGGCGGTAGCAACGGTTTCAGACTGGTCATCCAAGTACTCAAACATCAAATCTGCGGTATACCAATCGGCGGGCTCCCAACGGAATTTAAGTTTAGCCGCCAGTACGTCCTTACCGCCAATGTCGGTACCGTCGCCCGTTGTGGGGAAGGTGCTCTTGATCTCAGCTGTGCTGGGGTTACCGGGCGTGGGGAACAAACCGTCACTACAAACAAAGCAGGTAAACGTTCCACCCATGGGTTTGGTGTTGGTGTAGTAACCGTCCGAGTAATCTCGAATCACTGCGAGGCGTGCTGCCAAGGTATCCGTTAAAGGCATATTCAACGCGAATTTGAA
>Ga0181601_10004627_pt1 | contig 11521 bp, 10 predicted proteins | sample 041ome_8_FD_133020 | JGI IMG/M metagenome (GOLD analysis project Ga0181601, IMG submission 133020) | Coastal salt marsh microbial communities from the Groves Creek Marsh, Skidaway Island, Georgia - 041407BS metaG (megahit assembly) | ecosystem: Environmental > Aquatic > Marine > Intertidal zone... | reverse complement strand
TTCGTTCACGTTGGATGAGACTCAATCAAATTTCCAAAATTTTGGAATGAATGAGTGAATCAACGCCCACCCGCCGCCGCGCCGACTCTCCGTCGTCGGTAGATTCCGATCCGACCCCCACAGACGTCGGCGTCGTCGCGCGCGGTCGTTATCGGTGCCGACGGACGAAACGAAGGAACTCCGCTCGGCTCGCGCGTCGGCGTGTACCGGCGCGTTTGAATCGATCAATTGAGTCTCACCTACACGCGAGACAGATCAATACAAAGCTTTAAAATAGATACAATACGTGAAAGGTCAGAGCGCGCGCTTCACTCTGTCTACACATATAGATTAAATAACACTACAATATGTAAGCCAACGAACTGTGGCAGTCTCGCGACGCACCGACGACGGGAGAAGACGACGGGAGACGACGACGGACGGACGGCGACGATGAAACGCGGACGAGACGACGACGGACACGACGCGCGCTACGCGCGGTTTCGGGAGTGGTGCGATGCGGTCGGGATCGTGACGAATGACGACGCGATCGAGGTTCGGTCGTTGGTGGACACCACTGCCGGCGGCGGCGGCGCATCGTCGTCGTCGTCGTCCGCGCGGCGACACTACGCCGTGTTCGCGAAGAGAGACTTGGAACCGGATGAGACGGTGTTTACGGTGCCGAAATCGGCAACGTTGTGCGCGGCGAATTCGGTGACAATGGGGCCGAGGTGCGAACGAGGCAAGCTCGGGGGCGGTCTGGCACTGAACGCGGCGGCTATGCGGGAACTCGGATCGGCGACGGGACGGGAAAATAGAGGAGAAAACACCGCAAGAATGCGTTTCGATGGGTTCGCGGCGATACTTCCGATTCGTGGTGAGCGGACGCTGCCGATGTTTTGGGACGATTCGTTGTTGAAGGAGCTGCGAGGCACAGAGCTCGCCGGGCACCTCGAAGAGGATGAGGACAACTTTAAAGAGGATTGGGAGACGTGTGCGGAGGCTTTGGAGTTGACGGAGGAGGAATTGGCGAGTGGGGATTTCAGCTTAGAGAGGTTTAAAGAGGTGGCGTCGATCGCGGCGTCTCGAGCGTTTTACGTCGGTGGTAAGTATGGGGAATGTTTGGTTCCGTGTGCGGATTTGTTCAATCATCGAACGGGGGAAAACTCTGTCGCCGTGTACGGGGTGGAGGATGAGGAAGATTCGGACGAAGACGAAGCGTTCGAGGATGATGATGAAGAAGAAGATGACGACGATGGATGCCTCGTGATAAAGACGGTGAAGAAGGTGAAAGCTGGCGATGAGCTCTTCAATACGTTCGGTACACAGAGCAACGCCAGTCTTCTTCACAAGTATGGATTTTGCGAGACGCACAACGTGGATACGGCCACGGTGACGTTGGACGTGAGTCTTTTTGAGGCTGTATACGGTAAAGATGTCATGGAGAGCGTGTACGAGGCGCTGAAAATGGTAGAGGTTGATTCAGATTTGCTCGAGTTTTTCGAGTGCGGTAAATATTACGAAGTCTCGCACGACGGTGCCATAGACGACGAATTCACGGCGCTCGTCACCGCGATGACGCGTTGCGATACGCCACCCGTGAGCGATGACTCGGTTAAAAACATCACCATGAAAATAATCGATGCTCGTTTGGCTCGATACGGTGATTTAGGCGATTTAGACGAGGAGTTGAGCGAGTCAGGCAAACCTCCGGCGGGCGGAGGCGTTGTTTTACGTCAGGCTGCGCGGCTCGTCAGAAGGCAGGAAGTGGAGCTCTTGCGAGCGGCAAAAAACGTCATCGACGGTGCGCGATGACGACGATGACGAGGTATTGCTAAATAGATTCGATGATCGAATAAGTAATTACACACCACGATTCGTCATGGAGCTAAGTTTGCAACATAATAGGTAGTACATCTAGTGCGTCTGTCGAACACTCGTCGCGCCGGAGGCGGCGAAGTGGAAGCGCCACGGCGCGATCGGGGTCTTGCATTTCGAGTTCCACGATTTCACCTCGCAGAAGCGTCATCCACTCGCACGTCTTGGGTGCGCCCCCCCAGGTTCTCAAATTTTTCAGTCCAGAATCGATGACGTAGAGCGCCGTGGCACGCTCAGACGCCTCGAGTAGAGTCGCCTTTTCAATCTTGCTGGACATCCACACGTAGTCCATGGCAAAGTCACGCAGCGCTAACCTAGAGCTAGGATCAACCGTGGCTTTGTCCAAATTCTTAAGTTCTCTAGCGATGTCTTCGTCACCAAGTATGGCAACGTGTTCGTAGGGTGCGCCATAGCCACCTAATTGAATAGAAAGAATATGATCGATTATTTGTTCGCTCGACCACCTCGTGGTGGTGGAAGCCGAGGCCAGCGGGTCGACGGTGATTTGACCATCCGAAACCTTATCTTCGACGTCTAAGTATTCTGAAAATAGCCTCACCTCGGTGCCATCGCGAGCGACGGCGCCGATTTGCAACGTCTCCGCCGCCGACGCAAAAATGGGCGCGTCTATTAAAGCGCCATCCGTCGTCATAGAAGGACTCGCTCGTCTGAGCTGGCCGTCCACAAAGTCCACGCGTCGAGGCTCGAATCGCACCGGTGTCATTTCGGAAATGGAAATCGGCTGAGACAAGACGTCGTCTTCATCGAGCGCTAACCGTAATCCCTCAAAATCGCGGAGCAGACGCGTCTCCAGTACATCCCTCTCATTCATTCGTTTCGCACTCTTCCATCCGCGCACAGTCATTCGGACACACCCCGGAATTATAGTCCCAAACATACCCACCGGCTCGTCCATCTCATTGAGGCGTCGCACGAGATCCCACATGTCCATGCGTTCCTGTAACTCGCGTGGATGCGCCACCCAAAACTTGTTGTCGTGCCCGTTCGGCACCACTTGGGAAATGTGCTTCACCGTCGGTCCTTCGCCTGGTGCCGCGGCGGCCGAATTCGTCGTCTTCGTCGTCGTCGGTTTTTCGTTTTCGGTCGCGTCTTTGCTCGGACTCGCGGCATCGACTAGCTTACCCTCGGATTGCGCCTGTTTCGCTGCCTTTCTGCGTCCTCTTCTCAGCGCAAACTTTTCATAACAAATCGATCGGCTCGCAGACGTGAACGCGCTGAGATCGTGCGCGCGATGGCAATAAAAGCACCACCTCAGAGGTTTCCCGTCGTTGACGCCCTGAACCACGAAACTCTCGGCGTGTCTGTGCTTTTCGCACAAATCCGCTCCTCGGTGCGGGCTCCGCTTCTCCTTGCAACCGTCCACCTGACACACCCTATTCAAATCCGCCGTGCGCCCACCTCGCAAGCTCCCGCCTCGAACGCTCCCACCCCTCGATCCTCCGTGCACGCTCCCACCTCTCGATCCTCCGCGCACGCTCCCACCTCTCGATCCTCCGCGCAAGCTCCCGCCTCGAACGCTCCCGCCTCGCGAAGGCGGCGCCTTTTTCGCGCTCCCCGAAGCCTCCCCCGTCCCGGGCCGCCCTTTGCCCCGATCTCCCGGCCCCACGGCGTCTCTCGCCGCATTTCGCATCGCCTCCTCCAACGCCATTTTCCCCAAAAACCCTTTCGACACCGTCTCCTCCTCATTCTTCGTCCACCCCGCCAGTCCCTCGGCTTCCAAAAGGCTCGTCAACGCGTCCTCGTCCTCCGCCGTCGCTCGCGGCGACCCATCGTCGTCGTCCCCGCCGTCCCGTCGAGACCCCGCGACGACGTCGAACGAGGCGTAATCCATCACCCAATCCTCTCGCATCCATCCCTCGTGTCCACCGTCGCCGTCGTCTCGTCCTCGCTCAGAAGCCATTTTACCCAACCGCCCGGTTCGTTCTGTTGTCACAGAATCCCCTCAAATCGACGAGTCACGATTCGTCGTTTAGCTCAAGGGACCAAACGTCGGGACCGTCAAGGGTCCAAAGGTCGACACGTCGATTTCAGCTGAAATCCGAAACCGAAACGCGAATCGAACCGCGCGGTCGCGCCCGACGAGAGGTCGACGGACGGACGGACGGTCCGTCGGTACCCGCCGGTACCCGTCGCCCCGCGCGGAGGCGTGCGAGTGTTGGGCGCGCTCGACGCGCGACGAGCTCTGTCATTCGTTCGGACGCATTCGTCGTCGTCGTCGTCGGTTCGGTGCGTGGAGTTCGAGCACTTTTTGTATGTGTATACAGTTAGGCTCGTGTAACCAAGTGGGTTGGGTTGTGTAAATGTGTATGATGGCTATTTCAATATGTATTATATGATTCCCGGATAACTATTGTATTTGTTTAGAAAACTAGTATGAATCATTCATGTGGATGAGGACGATGGAAACGCGCGTCGAGCGGCGTCTCGAGCGTCGCCCAGAGCGGCGACGACGTCGTCCAACGCGTGCCTGGGAACGTCGAAACGTAAAACTCTGTGTTTCGTCGTCGTTTCGTCGTCACCGTCAAGACGGAGACGCGCGACGGCGGCGCACGAAGCGCCGGACGAGGAAGCGCCGGACGAGGACGAAGCCGAGACGACTCTGACGGACCAGTCGAACGCGTCGAGAACCTCCCTCGGGCGCTCCGCGGCGGTGGTGACTTTCGCTCGCCATTTATCAACGCGATGGAGCACGCGTTCTACGAGGAGGCGTCGAAGACGGTCGTGGGAGACGCGACCGACGATGGTTTTCGACTCTACGGCGGCGGATGCCGCCGCTGATGACGACGACGCTAACGAAGAATCATCCTTTTCTTTTTCATCGTCATCTGAGGGTGGCATACCCGACCGTTCCCCAGCGATGGCCCACACCGCTTCTCTCACCACCGTTTCGCACGCCTCCATCGTCGCTCGCACGTCCGCGTCGTCCGTCAACCGAAGTTTCTCCCTGATCTTTCTCGCATTCTTTTCCAACCGAATCTTCTTCAAAGACGACGACGTCGTTGACGTCGTTTTCGACGTCGATATTTCGCGCAATCCATCGCACAGCGCCCGACACGCGTCATCCAACATCTCGTACACATCCTCCGGCGTTTCCGCGTCCAATAAATTCGTCAACGCCGCGGCGGTGTCCGTCATTGACTGGATTTCAACTTCTGCTTCACACACTGAGGAAGACTCGGTGAGTGGTCGGTACTTCACTTTACGACATGGCGGCCGCCGCCGCCGGCACCGCGGTCGCCGACGCGTCGGCGGACGCGATCGATCGACCGCCGCCGTCCTGCGCGGGGACCGCGCGATCGCGCGGAAGGATCGATGCGTACGCCCCGACGGCGGTCTTGCGCGACGTGGTGGACCGCTCGCACATTTACTGCGCCAAGTTTTGTGAACTCGCCAACGCGGTGCGGTGTGAGGGGGCGACGCACGGGCTCGAACGGACGTTCGCGTGCGTTGGGGGGAGACGGTGCGACGTGTACGAGTGCGAAGAGAGCGGGAAAACGACGCTGAGGGCGTCGTTTGAGGCGGAGGATGCGGGGGAGGAGTTGTACACGTGCGAGTGGTGCGCCGTGGAGGAGGACGACGACGCGGTGGAACAGGTACAGAGTGGGGTGAAACGAAGGCGGAGGATCGCAAAGACGTGGAAACCGACGTTGGCGATCGCTGGGGAAGGTGCGGTGGTTCGCGTGATTGATTGCGCGAGCGGGGCGTTGGTGCGGAATTTGGTCGGACACGGGGGACCGGTGAACGCTTTGGCGACGCATCCGAAGAATCCGACAATCATAGCCTCAGCGTCGGTGGATTTGAGCGTGCGGATGTGGAGCGTGAATACTGGAGTGACGATTGCGATATTTGCTGGGAGTCTTGGACACCGGAACGGGGTGTTGAGTTTAGATTTTCATAGCGATTTCACCTCAGATGGAGGCGTGCGTTTGATTACTGGAGCGATGGATAACGCGGTAAAAGTGTGGGCGACGCCCCCGCTGAAGTCTACGATTGAAAGAGCGACCAAGTGGAAATCTAACTTGTCGGAATTTCAAACCATGGTGATTGATACGCCAATGTTTACGAGCAATCGCGTGCACGAGGATTATGTCGATTCCGTCGGTTGGATTGGAGACGTCGCCGCGAGCAAGAGCGTCGACGGCAAAGTGAAACTCTGGGTCCCAGACTCCCCGAATGGAATATCCTACGCCCGAGGTACCCAGTTTAGGCTCATATACCAGCTCCCCGTCGAAAACGCCAACCTCTGGTGGATCAAGTTTGGCATTTCTTCCTCGAGAAACATCATGGCGTGCGGCAACATGCGAGGCGCAGTCGTCGCCTGGAGGCTCAACACCCACCGCGCCCCTTCCGTCGCGCGCATAGCCCTCACACCCATCCCCACTCGGCGCGTCAAGTCCATGCACGCCGACTTTAGACTCGACGATTCCACCCCGTGCGTCGTTCGTCAGTGCGCCGTCAGTCCGGATGGTTCCGTCGTCGTCGCCGCGTGCGACAACGGTTTACTCTGTCGATGGGACGCCGTGCGCGAGGACGGCGGTAACGAGGACGACGACGATGTTGTTGTTGATGATGATGAGGACGATTATGATCAGGATGACGACGATGATCTGGAGGAAGACGAAGAGGAAGACGACTAGCAAAGCAGCGGCAGCGCACCAATATTATAGACACTGTAAACAAATCATTCATTCATTCGTGTGAGTCTGAGTGCCGCGCCCAGATGACGAGATCCTCCATCGGATTCCGCGCGCGCGCGCCACACCCCGCCCGACCGCTCGCGCGGTTCGAGACGCGCACGACGGAGTTAGAAAAACACACCGTCTATCGCGTCGATTGCGTTGACGCCGCAAACTGAGAGATAGATTCGTGTCTGACGCATCAGCCGATACAGCCGAGACGATCGAATCGAGTCGAATCGAGTCATGGGTGCGTCTGCGTCGTCGACGCGACGTCGACGAAACCAAACGATGCCGATGCCGACGCCGACGCACGACCCGCGGGCGGAACTTCGCGTGCAGGCGGCGAACGAGGCGGCGGCTGAGGAAGGAAGAGTGCGACGACGAGAAGCAGAGCGGGAGCCGCAGCGGGAACAGCAACCGCAGCAACAACCTCGAACGCACAAGACGACGACGATTCGAAACCACGTAAACCTCGGGAAATCATCGCTCGAGGTGATTGAAGACACCACGTCGTCGTCATCATCGGGAACTTCGAAGATTGGGATCGCGTTCAAGGTGGATGCGGATAAACCGTGTCGGGTGTCGGTGGCGTTTCGAGTGGAGGAAAAACCAAAGGAGGGCGCGCGGTTTGACGCGTGTTCAGTCAATCCGATTACGCGAGCGAGCGTGCACGTGCCGAGCGTGTTTTTAGATGCGGGTTTGGGGCAGCGGTACGAGATGCCGAGGGAGAGTTTCGTGAGCGTCGGCGCGTTGTCGATGGCTGAGCTCACCGAGGCGGATCCGGAGCGGAGGACGTACCCGGTCGTCGTTCGGCTCGAGTGCGTGTCGAGTGACGGGGAGGCGAATCAAGGGAAAACGTTGGATGACTTTCCGGAACAACCCAGAGGCGGGTTATCGCCGCTTCAAAGCTGGTCTCAATCGCAGACGACGTACATTGAGCTGCGTCGCGACGCCGCGTCGGGTCACTGGAGCGCCCACGCGCTCAAGCAAAAAATTTGGGTTCACGGAAGCTCGTACGAGTTGCAAGAAATTTACGGCATCGAATCGTGCGGAACCGGAACTGGAGGCAGCGGGAACCCGTCGTCGTCGCCTTTCGCGGAGGATCCGGACGGTGAAGAGTGCGTCATCTGTCTCTCCGAACCGCGCGACACCACCGTCTTGCCCTGTCGTCACTTGTGCATGTGCGCCGAGTGCGCGCACCACCTCCGCTCGCAAGTCACCGGAAACGTCTGTCCAATCTGCCGCAACCCGGTGGAGAGTCTTTTGGAGATCAAAGTCGCGGGAGGCCCTGAGTGAATGCATGAACGAACGAATGAATGAATGATGTACCTACCGCCGCGTGTAATTAATTATACTACTAGTAAACCCGCTCGCTCGCGCTAGCGCCCAGTGCAATCCATGGAACCCACCGCGCTTTTTTTTGTGTGTGTATGGGTGCCACCAACAAAACAAAACCCTCCCACCCTACCCCTTTCCGTGCCGGTTTTGGACTCACGACCGTTCACGACTCGTCGTTCGTCGTTCGTCCTCGGGATACGCGCGCGTCGACGCGAGGACGGACCCGGCGGGACGGACGGACGGGGTGGCGCGACACACACGCTCACGACGACGACGACGACGATGATCGCCCAACACGTTTCCGCCAAGGCGTCCTACGCCGCCGTTTCCGGCCTCAACAAGTCGCGCGGCGCCCGTGCGGTGCGTGCGCGAAGAGCGATCGCGCGTTCGATTCGATTCCCGAACGTGGACGGATGATGATGGACGACTGGTGGATACGCGACGAGAGATACGACGACGACGACCTGGATGAACGGATGGACGGACGGAGTGACTGACTGATCGTTTTGTTTCGCTCGACGACGCAGGCGAAGCGCAACGTTGTCGTTCGCGCGGATTGGTCTCTCGGTTCCACGGAAAACATGGTGCGTGCGCGCGAGTTCGTCGGGACGGATCGTCGAGATGGGTGGTGGAGCACGGGGGATCGGCTCCCTAGACCAACGATCGATCGATCGATCGACGGATCGATGGATCGATCGTCAGCGCGCCGCGTACTGCGTGACGAGACGGCGCTCGTCGCGGACCGAGCGCCGATTTCCCACGAACGTCGTCGACGCGTCGTCGGTCGGCGGTCGGAGGGCGGGGGAAAACGTCCATCCTTTTTTTTGAATGAGCGATCGACTCGAATGATTCGATTCTCTTCGTCGCTCGCTCGCGGTTTTCCTCGTTCGCGCACTGACGACAAAAATCCATCCCTTACCGAATCATCCGCAGATTGTGTGCGCCAACACGGCCGCCATCATGGGCGCCATGCGTTTCGGTCTCATGCCGAGCGTGAAGAAGAACTACAACGGCGCGTCTTCCTACGGCATGGTGGACCAAGCGAGCACGAAGAACATCGGTTCCCGGGACCCGGCGGGCTTCACCGCCGTCGACGTCCTCGCCGCCGGTTCTTTCGCCACCATCATCTCCGCGGGTGAAATCTTGGCCAACCAAGTGCCGTACTAAATTATTCCCACCCGACGCCCGCGGACGCTCGTTTAGCGGCGCCGGCGAGCGCGTTCGGCGGCGGCGTCTTTTGTCATAGGAGAGAGAAAACCAAAACCAAAACCATCGAAACCGAAACCTTCATTCGTTTCATTCATTCATGCACCACCCCGGGAGGGTGGGAGATTTGCGATTGCGTTTTCGATTTTTTTCCTTTGCATTTTTTCTCGAGTCACGACCCGTCGTACGCGAGGAGTGGTGCGCGCTGGACGCGTGTGTCTGTCAATAAATACACCCATAAATTTCCTTCCATGACACCGTCCACGCCGGTCCGGGGAAAAATTCAATCTCTACACTTCATATCACAAGACGTGAGTTAACGCGCGTACTCTGCGTGTACACGACCCATCTCGAAAGGTCCCTTAGCTCAGTTGGTTAGAGCGTGGTGCTAATAGTTCAGCAGACGCGCACGATTCGCTTCGTGTACGGTCACACGCTTCATACAATGACTATAGAAACGCCAAGGTCATCGGTTCGACCCCGGTAGGGACCAATCTTTTTTTATAGGCCTATTTACCGTTAACTATGTACCACATGTCCGAGTTCGGTAGGGACCAATCTTTTTTTATAGGCCCACGGATTTCCGACGGAAGTATGGTTCAACTGTCCGAATTGTATTAGAAATGTTTTTACCAAGCAGAAATATGGACTTATAATATGGTTCAAATGTCCGAGTTCTACTACTTTTAGTAGACCTCGACCGAACTCGACCGACGGACGGCACAGGATCATCAACTTTTTTATCTCGATTGAAGAAAAACACATCAAAGTAAGGGGTCGTCATCCCGGGGAAACGAACGAGCCGAACGCGACGCGACGGTGTGACACGAACGATATCGACGGTTGACGAAGGAAATGAATGGTTGTGGATGTGTGACAAAGAAGGGACGAAAAGAAGAGAAACTCCACCGCCTTGAATCTAAATCGCCTTGAAGTATTCCTTGGACGCCTTCGGATCCGGCTTCATCGTCGCGGCACCCGGGGTCCAGCCCGCCGGGCAGACTTCATCCGGGTTGTTTTGCACGTACTGAATAGCTTGGAGCACGCGCAAGGTTTCGTCGACGGAGCGACCGAACGGCGCGTTGTTGATGGTGGAGTGTTGGATGACGCCTTCACGATCGATGATGAACAAGCCGCGGAGCGCGGTGCCGTCTTCGTAGAGCACGTCGTACGCCTCGGTGATCTCGCGCTTGAGATCAGAGACGAGCGGGTACTTGAGGTCGCCGAGACCGCCGTCGTTGCGATCGGTTTGCAACCACGCCAAGTGGGAAAACTTGGAGTCGACGGAGCAGCCGAGGACTTCGGTGTTCAGGGCGGCGAATTCCTCGTAGCGGTCGGAGAAGGCGGTGATTTCCGTCGGGCAGACAAAGGTGAAATCGAGCGGGTAGAAGAAGAGCACGACGTACTTGCCGCGGTAATCCGAAAGCTTGATGTCCATGAACTCTTGGTCGAAAACCGCCGCGGCTTCAAACTCCGGGGCCTCGTAGCCGACCAACGGCTTGCGCGCTTGCTGTTCGTTGTGAATGCGTATAGACGACGCGCGTCAGTCAGTAGTTTTCTTCATCGTCGTCGCGCGCGATTCGGGAAAAAGCAGAGTGATCAGCTCGAGAAGGACGCCCTTTTTCGCCGCGCGGCGAAAGTCAAACGCTTCGCAGACGTACCACGCGGACGGCAGAGCGGGAGAAAGTCTTGCCCTTGACGCTGCGTCGATCATCGCGAATAAACCACATCGCCGTTTTCGTCAGTACACCGCGCACTCGTCGCCGGGCCTCCGTCTCTCAACCGCACGCGGTCGGACCGTTCGCTGGATGTTTGTTTGTTTGGATAAGCGCGGCGCGCGCATCTTTTTCGTCGCGAAAACCACGACGGACGGCTCGTCTCGCCGTCTTTCTTCTCGCCGCGACTCGAGCGCGCGCGAGAGAGAGACCGACGCAGACGCACCTCGACTTGAGCGCCGCGCGGGTCGGCGTGAACGCGCTGGCGCGGAAACCAGCGGCGGCAGATTGCATCGTGTTCGTGGAGCGCGTTTCGTGCGGTGCGTGAGAGTGACGTCAACGCCGAGCCCGACGGTGACGACGACGAAAATGGTCGACGGCGACGTCAACGCGCGCGGATTCGGACGGGCGGATCGACGCGATAGAGACCGATGGGGGGGGGTCTATTGTAAACCCTAACGTGGCACCAGACGCCATCTTTGAGTCATTACTCGTCGTCGGTGTCTCCCGACCGTGCGTGAGTATTTTTTTATCCAATGACGGTACCGCGTACCGTCGCGTACTGTGGCGGTGGTATGATCGAGAACGCAGCGGGAAACGAGCGGACGACGGACGTCGGGACCGCTCGTCGTCGACCCGTCGTCGTGGAAGACGTCGTCGCCGCCCGCAGAGCTCGGTGTGTGTGGGCTAGGTGTGCTACTCACC
>Ga0181601_10004611_pt1 | contig 11540 bp, 12 predicted proteins | sample 041ome_8_FD_133020 | JGI IMG/M metagenome (GOLD analysis project Ga0181601, IMG submission 133020) | Coastal salt marsh microbial communities from the Groves Creek Marsh, Skidaway Island, Georgia - 041407BS metaG (megahit assembly) | ecosystem: Environmental > Aquatic > Marine > Intertidal zone... | reverse complement strand
GGCTTCAGTTGCGCCAAAGAAAAACGGCAATGCGCCGAATACAGGCAGCGCGACCCACACACCGGTGGTCAATAAAAACGTCTGCTGTAGTGTCAGACCTTCTTTGACTCCGTTTGAACACGCAAGCGCGACCATTCCGCCGACGGAGATGGTCAGGATTCCACTTTCCAGAAACACCGGCCAATGGCCGTTTCCATCTGCAAAATCCAGCAGAAACGGGATAAGCATGGTCAGGCCCAGAACGGCCACCAGCAATCCAATCACATATCCTACAGGTCTGATATCCATGGCCGAAGGCTTGGCCACAGACGATCAGACTGTCAAGTTGCGTTTGGCATCAACCGACGTGAAACAGGGTGGTAAAAAGCTTGGGGTCAAGACTGTCTGCCGCAAAAGTCGGCCCTTCGGTCAGGATACTGACAGCATCGTGGCTGTGCAGACTTTCCTGATGGCTGGCCACAACGCGGAAATCACCGATCCGTGGGTCTAACTTCATCTGTTCGCAGAACAGACGCGCGGCATCTTCCACAAAGATCGGGTTTGCAGCGTTCAATTCGGCAAAGGCTTGCTCGTCCTCGCGCTTGACCATCACCTGCGTTTCCGTAGGAACGGCCTTGCGGCACATGTCGATCAGGTCTTCGAACCACAAGCGTTCGGGGCCAACCAATTCCGCGGACAGACGCGCGACAGACCGTTGCGAATGAGGAGTTGCCAGCTGACCGCGATATTGGCGAGCATGCTCTGACAGCTCTAGCGAGCACGGGCACGTGGACGAGTATACGTAATCCAGATGCATGATCCGCTTGCGCACGCCAGCATGTTCGATCAATTCCAGAGATATGTCGTAGTATTGATAACCAGACAGCCCCGAGCGCAATGAGTTCACGCGCATGGGATAGGAAAACCGCATTTGAATGCGAGCATCAAAGCTTTCTAAGTCGTCCTTGTAGGAATCCAAGGCCGAGGAGACCACATCAAAGCTAAACGTCTTTTCGGAATGGCCGTAAAAGCTGCGCATGATGCGAGACATGTTGATGCCCTTCTTCTCGGCCTCAAGGCTAACCGTACCGGTGACCGAGGTTTCCAGCGTCAGATCGCCGTTGTCACGGGTATGAAACCGGATCGGCAGCCGGAAGTTCGAAATCCCGACGTGCTGAATCTGTTGCTTGGCACCTTTGATCAGCGACGACGGGCCGTTTTGAAGATCGGGAAGCGAGCACTTGTATTCGTCATCGACAACAAAGTCTTCGGGATAGTCCCGCGACAGTTCGGGGTAATTTTGCAGCGGTCGGTTTGGCAGTAGACGTGCGACAGCCGGATCTAGCGATGCGATCTCGGTTTCAGTCGCGGTTTCTGCCCAGCGGCGCAATACGTCAAGCGCATCCTGCGCGTCCTGCATATCAGGTTGAGCGTCAATATTGGGGTTATGGATGTTCATATCCAGCGCCTCTTGTTTCCTTGTTCTAGCTTTTAGCTAGCCCGCCAGTGCCGTTCTGCCACAGGAAATGTGTCAGTTTTAACGGCTAAGGCGACTTATATAAGGTAAAAGGCGTCAACCGCCAACTATTTGCTTCAGCTTACCCCAAGGCTTTGCTGAAATCTGCGATCAGATCGTCTACATCTTCGATGCCCACACTGATCCGAACCAATCCAGGTGTGATCCCGAACATCTCTTTTTGCTCGTCTGACAAACGCTGGTGGGTCGTGGTCGCCGGATGCGTCGCAATAGATTTTGCATCCCCAAGGTTGTTCGAAATCACGCAAATATCCAGCTTGTTCAGAAACGCAAAAGCCGCCTCTTTACCGCCCTTCAAATCCAAAGCCACCATTGTGCCGCCAGACCCGAGCTGCTGCATCGCCAGATCGTGCTGGGGATGATCGGGTAAACCCGGATAAATCACGCGCTTCAACGCTGCATGTCCAGACAACGCCTTGGCGATTGCATGCGCAGACGCTGCCTGAGCACGTACGCGCAGGTCAATGGTTTCCAGACCTTTAAGCATGATCCATGACGTAAACGGACTCATCGAACCGCCCGTGTGTTTCATGTAGGGTTCAACAGTTTTGCGAATAAACTCTTTGGTTCCCAAGATCACCCCGCCAAGGGCGCGCCCTTGCCCGTCGATGTGCTTGGTCGTGGAATAGACAACAACGTCGACACCCTGCTCGATCGCGTTTGAGAACACCGGAGTTGAGAAGACGTTATCTACAATCACAGTCGCGCCAACCGCATGCGCAATTTCCGCAACCGCTTTTATATCGATGACCTCAAGGGTCGGGTTTGACATGGATTCGAAGAAAACCGCCTTGGTGTCAGGGCGAACGGCCGCTTTCCACTGCTCCAAGTCCGTGCCATCAACCAGGGTCACTTCGACACCAAAGCGGGTCAAAATTTCTTCGAGGATATACAGATTTGAGCCGAAAAGCGCGCGGGCCGATACAATGTGGTCGCCCGATTTCAGCATTGAGGTCAACGCCCCGTTTACGGCGGCCATGCCCGAGGCCGCTGCGAACGCATCCTCGGCCCCCTCAAGCATCGCGATACGTTCTTCGAACATCGCTGTGGTCGGGTTGCCGTAACGGGCATAAATAAATTCATCAGGTCCAGCTGACAGAAAGCGGGCCTCGGCGTCTTCGGCGGTATCGTAGACAAAGCCTTGCGTCAGAAAGATCGCTTCGCTGACTTCGTTATATTGACTGCGGCGCGTTCCGCCATGAACCAGTTTGGTGCGTTTGTTCCAAGTATCGCTCATCTTATCCTCCGGCCCTTGGGCCAACAAAAAACCCCCGACGCGGTCAAGCGAAAGGGGGTCCTTCGTCTGACCTCTTTAGCGGCATATTTAGCGTGGCCCGCAATCCGGTAAACAAATCGCCACGATGCGGGCGATATACGCCCAGTCTTTTTACCCGTCAATATAGAGCTTGATCAGCTTTCCTCGGGCTCGATCATATACTTCGCAAAAAGACTGCTTTGGGTCATGAAAAACACGAAGATTGCCCCCGTAAGACCGAATGTTTTGAAGGTAACCCAAGCATCTGTGCTGAAAAAGCGCCACATGATTTCGTTCAAGACCGCAAGTGTGAAAAAGAACATCATCATCCGGCGTGTCAGGATCATCCAACCTTCGTGCTTTAGCGCCAAGGCTTCTTCCATGACGTATTGCATGTAGCTGCGCCCCTGCAAAAGACCAAAGCCTAATGCACCACCAAAGAACAGGTAAATAAACGTCGGCTTCATTTTGAAGAACCGTTCGTCATTGAACCAGACAGACATTCCCCCGAACACAATCACAAGAATCGCCGTAACGATCTGCATGCGCGACAGGTGGCCCGTCAATTTCCATAAGATCCCCGTCGATATCAGCAGCAATGGGATAAAGCCCGCGGTCACTAAGATGAAGCCGCCATATTCGGTGCCACCGATCATAAAGGTCTGATCTTTCATCCGACCGTAGGCCACAAAAAACAGTACCACCGGCCCCAGTTCCAGCGCCATTTTCAGCCATGTATTGATCTTTTTCTTTTCAGCCACGTTCGGTCACTCCTGTCATCCACCCATTTCCACTACCACAGCCCCCGCCGCAATCAATGCCATCAATGCAATTCGGCGTGGACCGACGGTCTCTTTCAGCACCAGCCATCCAATCAGCGCAGCAAAAACCGTGGATGTTTCGCGCATAACGGCGGCTTCACCGACTTTGTCGAGCCGCGTGGCCAGCATGATCGAACCGAAGCTAGCGAAGGCAATCAATCCGCCAAAAAATCCCCGCATCATCAGTGGGCCAGGTGCCGGGCGGTTCGGCAGGTTGCGCCAGCGAAGATAGGCGAACGGTGGAAAGGCCAAACCGTCGATAAAGAAAAACCATGCAAGAAAGGTGAATGGATTGGCAGTGGCGCGGATACCGTAGGCGTCATAGGTCGTGTAAACGGCCACAAACAAACCTGTGATGATGGCAAACGCCAAGGCTGCCCCCAGTGTTTCACGCGCAGCGGTTAGAAATATATAATTGTAAAGCGCCAAGCCGAAGATGCCGACAAGAAGCAGCAACACGCCAAACCATTGGGTCAGATTGAAGACCTCGCCGAAGATCAAATATGCGCCGATCACTGTGAAAAGCGGCCCCATGCCCCGCACGACCGGATAGACAACCGTATAGGCACCCTTGGTGTAGGCAAGCGCCTGCATGACCTTGTAGCCGACATGGATGACAAATGCGCCGGCAAGGATGGGCCACATATGTGGCTCGGGAAAGGGAACCACAAAAAATGCGAACGGCGCGGCCATTGCACCGTAGCTGAAATCAATCGCCCCACGCGTCAGCCACGGATCATGCCTGCCTTTTTGAAGGGCTCCGAAAACGGCATGCAAAACAGCCGCGACAAGCGCCAGTATCAGCGCAAGTTGGTGACCTGCCTCGGTGCCTTCAAGTGAGATAAGCCAGTCGCTCAAACAAAACATAGCGGGGGCTGACTGCCCCCGCGCCCCCGTGAGTATTTCTGGTAAGATGAAAGCAGGATCATTCTTGCAGGCCGGTCAATGCGGCCGCGAAATCCTCGGGGTCGAAGGGGGCGAGGTCATCAATTTGTTCGCCAATGCCTATGGCGTGGATCGGCAGACCGAATTTGTCCGCCAGCGCCACCAGTACACCGCCCTTGGCGGTACCATCGAGTTTGGTCATCACAAGACCTGAGACATCGGCAAGTTTCTGGAAGGTTTCCACCTGGCTGAGCGCGTTCTGACCGGTGGTCGCGTCGAGAACCAACAGCGTATTGTGTGGCGCTGTTTCGTCTTTCTTGCGGATCACGCGCACGATTTTGGACAGTTCTTCCATCAGATCTTGGCGATTTTGCAGACGTCCCGCTGTGTCAATCATCAGAAGATCTGCACCATCGGCTTCGGCTTTGGTCATCGCGTCAAACGCCAAACTGGCGGGATCAGAGCCTTGGGCGGCGGTCAGTACTTGCACACCGGCGCGGTCTCCCCAGACCTGCAGTTGTTCAACCGCCGCAGCTCGGAAGGTGTCGCCTGCGGCGATCACGACGTTCTTGCCCGCCGCCTTGAACTGGCTGGCCAGTTTGCCGATTGTTGTCGTTTTGCCGGAACCGTTGACGCCAACCACCAGAACGACCTGAGGTTTTTTTGCGTAGATTGGCAGCGGCTTTGCCACGCTCTCCATGATCCGCGCGATTTCTTGCGCGAGGATTTCTTTGATCTCGCGGGTCGACAGGCGACGGCCCATGCGGCCTTCGGCGATATTGGCGGTGACACGCAGAGCCGTATCCACGCCCATATCAGACGCGATCAACAGCTCTTCAAGCTGTTCCAGCATGTCATCATCAAGCACTCGGCGCATCTCGCCCGAGGGGGCGGTGCGGCCCATCAGGCGGCTGAGAAGGCCCGCCTTGGGGGCGGCTGACGGTTCAGGTGCAGGTGGTTTAGTCGCCTCTGGGGCAGGCTCGGAGGTTTGTGCAGGCTCGGGATCTTGTGCGGGCACCACTTCGGGGATGGTTTCTACAATGGGGTCGTCTATTTGAGAGAGAGGCGGCTGCGGTTCAGGCGCTGGTGTAATGGGTGCGGAGGACGGCGTGACCTCGGGTTCCGCGATCTCGCCACCGTCTTCGACAATCGCATCGAGCCCCTGATCAAGCTTCGAGGATGATTTGAACAAACGGTCTTTGAGTTTTGAAAAGAACGCCATGATGCCTCCGGTGGTTTATCCCCAAGTAATGCGGTTTCCCCGTATATGGAAGGCCAATCAGAACAGACTGCCCTGATCAGGGGGCGGAGACTTGCCCTGAGGTTTCTTAGAAGCACTTCCGCCGATTTTGAACCGACCGTCCTGAAATTCAATCTCGAGGGCCGAGGCGCTTTCCGCCGCCGCTTTTGACGTGACCACGCCGCCAGCCCCATGCACAACCGCATAGCCTCGTTTTAAGGTCGCTTCATAGCCCATGGCCAGCCGCTGACGGTCGAGTGCATTCAAGCGCTCGGTCAAGGTTTGGAGGCGACGGCGATAGGCAGGATCGATCCTTTCGGACAAAGTTTTCAGCGTGTCACGGCTTGTCTGAGTGCGGTGTCGTATTGCCCCTAAATGTAGTTTACCCGAAACCCGACTGAGTTTCACGTCGCGTTGGCGCACACCTGCGATCAGCGCATTGGGCAGGCGGTCTTCCAGATGATCCAGACGCTGACGTTGTGTCTGGGTCAAGCTGTGGGGGCGAGGTAAGGCCCGAGCCAGATCGCGCATCCGATCGCGGCGGCGGGTGATACCCGAGGTCAGAGCATGGGTCAGGCGCGCATCTTGCTGTTCCGTCCAGGCAAGCAGCTCCATCCGAACTGGAACTGCCAATTCGGCGGCGGCTGTCGGTGTGGGCGCACGCTGATCCGAGACAAAGTCGATCAGGGTGGTATCCGTCTCGTGCCCGACGGCCGAAATCAATGGAATAGCGCTGTCGGCTGCGGCTCGTGCGACGATTTCTTCGTTAAAGCCCCAGAGGTCCTCGAGTGATCCGCCGCCCCTTGCAACGATCAGAAGATCCGGACGCGGGAGCGCGCCGCCGGGTGTGAGGGCGTTAAAGCCGCGAATCGCATTTGCTACTTCGCCGGCACATTTTTCGCCCTGCACGGCAACCGGCCAGATCAAGACCTTGCGCGGAAAGCGGTCGCGCAGACGATGTAGAATATCGCGGATCACGGCACCGCTTGGGGACGTGACCACCCCGATGATTTCCGGCAAATAGGGGATCGGCTTTTTGCGGGAAAGATCGAACAAGCCTTCGGCCTGAAGCTGGACTTTGCGTTTTTCCAGCATCGCCATAAGCGCGCCGACGCCTGCCGGTTTGATATCTTCAATTACAATCTGGTATTTGGATTGCCCGGGAAAGGTTGTCAGGCGTCCTGTGGCGACCACCTCGAGCCCCTCTTCCGGTTGGGTTACCAGACGCGCGGCAACGCCTTTCCAGATCACTCCGGAAATGACCGACCTGTCATCTTTGAGATCAAGATAGATATGCCCGGACCGGGGGCGTGAAACGCGGCCAACCTCGCCGCGGATGCGGACATGGGCGAACTCGCCTTCGATCATGCGTTTGATCGCGCCGGAAAGCTCGGTCACGCTAAATTCGGGTGCGTTTTCGCCTTGGATCGGATCGTCAATCAGATCGGACATTTTGCCTGCCTTGTGTCTATGCTCAAGCCACCTTAGAACGCGCGGCAACGACTTCCAAGACGGAGAAGCCCTATGAATATCCTAATCCTCGGCAGTGGCGGCCGCGAACATGCGTTGGCATGGGCGGTGATGCAAAACCCCAAATGCGACAAGCTGATTGTAGCGCCCGGAAATGCCGGTATCGCAGCCATCGCAGAATGCGCCAGTTTTGACGTGGAAAGCGGTGAGGCAGTTTTGAATTTCGTCGAGGAAAACGCGATTGATTTCGTGATCATTGGACCCGAAGCCCCGTTGGCCGCCGGTGTAGCGGACGCACTGCGGGCAGCCAACATTCTGGTTTTCGGTCCTTCGAAAGCCGCCGCGCAGCTTGAGGCGTCGAAGCGGTTTACCAAAGAGGTTTGCGATGCGGCCGGGGCTCCGACGGCTGGCTATGCGCATTTCACCGATGCCGATGCGGCCAAAGATTACATCCGCGCCGAGGGCGCGCCGATCGTTGTGAAGGCTGACGGACTGGCTGCGGGCAAAGGCGTGATCGTCGCGATGGACGAGCAAACCGCCTTGGACGCCATTGACGATATGTTTGGTGGCGCTTTCGGGGGGGCCGGTGCCGAGGTCGTGATCGAGGAGTTTATGGAAGGCGAGGAAGCGTCGTTCTTTGTGCTTGTCGACGGTGAGGATGTTTTGCCGATTGGAACGGCACAGGATCACAAGCGGGTTGGCGAAGGCGACACCGGTTTGAACACGGGCGGAATGGGGGCATATTCTCCGGCCCCTGTGTTGACGGCCGATATACAGGAAACGGTTCTGGCCGAGATCATTCGCCCGACAGCGGCAGAGATGGTCCGTCGGGGGATGCCCTATCAGGGGGTGCTTTACGCGGGCTTGATGATCAAGGACGGCAAGGCGCGGCTGGTAGAGTACAACGTGCGGTTCGGTGATCCTGAGTGTCAGGTCCTGATGATGCGATTGGGCGCGCAGGCGCTTGATCTGATGCAGGCTGCTGCCGAAGGCCGACTGGCCGAGACCAAGGCACAGTGGGCGGATGATCATGCCATCACGGTTGTTATGGCCGCCAATGGCTATCCCGGGGCTTACGAAAAAGGCTCTTTGATTGGCGGGCTGGTTGGGCTGCCGGAAGACAGCATGAATATGGTTTTTCATGCAGGAACGTCGAACCAAGACGGGAAAATTGTTGCTACGGGCGGTCGCGTTCTAAATGTCACCGCTCGGGGTCGATCACTGCAAGAAGCAAGGGATCGCGCTTATGCAATGGTTGATCAGATTGACTGGCCCGAGGGCTTTTGCCGGCGCGATATCGGATGGCGCGCGCTTTGATCTGACTTCGAATTGCGCAGAGCTCAATCCGACAGATGCGAGGGGCTTGCCCCTCGCGCTCCCCAGAGTATTTCGGGTAAGATGAAAACAAGGGGCGTTTAGGGACAGGACAGCGCGGCTTCAAACACCTGAGGCGTTGCACCGTCGAAAGAGGCTTTGGCACGAAGTGATCCGTCAGGGCTGAGGATCAGCGTCAAAACGGACGCCCAATCCCCCGATCCAACGACCATTTCTGGTTTTTCGCCACATTCTTTGATGCCGCCAAGGATGTAGTCCCACCCGATTCTGTGATTCGACACCCCGACAGACGAGAGAATGTCTTGAACGGGGTCGTCCGGCACATAGCTGATTTCAGTCAGTGCATCATTTTTGAAGCGCCAGATCCTGAGTTTTTTGGCAAGATGAGGGCGGTCAATATAGGCCAGCTCAATATAGCCATCGCCATCCAGATCAGCGGCCCCGACAGGTGCCAGCCATCGGTGGGATTGTCCGATATAGGGCGTGGCTGCGACCAAGCCGGTTTCATCGTAGATCGACAATCTGGCCCCGTAGCGCAGGCTGGACTCGATTACGACGACTTCAAAGTCATCGTCCAGATCAACATCTACCAGTCTGGGGGACAGGTCCTCGAATACCCGAGAGTCGGGCAACGTGATCTTGACGGAACTGCGGTCTGCGAGCTCAAGCTCGAGCGCGCCCCACTCGAGCGCATCGCCCAAGATTGCGTGCGTGTAGCGCGGAGTGGGGTCAGTATACCCCGCCCGTACAATCTGGGCGCTGGCGGCCGAGGCCGCCAACATAGGCAGGGCAACAGCAAAAAGACGCGTCGCCCAAGCCCGCATCAGATTTGTTTTTCGGGCATCTGGACGATCAGTCCGTCTAAGTCGTCGGTGACGCGGATTTGGCAGGTTAGGCGCGAGCGGGCTGGGTCAGGCTCGTAGGCGAAGTCCAGCATGTCTTCTTCCATGTCGTCCTTTGCAGGGACTTTATCGGCCCAATCCGGGTGGACATAAACGTGGCAGGTCGAGCAGGCGCAAGCCCCGCCGCAATCTGCTTCGATCCCAGGAATATTGTTATCCCGCGCCCCTTCCATGACCGTCAGGCCATTTGCCACTTCGACGACATGTTCGGTTCCGTTGTGCTCGATATAGGTGATTTTTGCCACGTCGGACGCCTCCTGATTTGATTTTCAACTACTTCTAGCGATGCCACATAGTGCTTGTAGGTTCAATTTGCGACCCCTCAGTTTTCATCTTGCGACAAATCCTTAATGTTCTATTTTTGTTCCATGCAAATAATACGGAATCCCAATTGGCCACGCCCCCCGTCCTGCATTCAGGCAGGTCAGATCGGTCTGCCCCCTGAGGGGGCACTGGTCTGTGTTGCCGGATTGGTCATTCTGCGGCAGCGTCCGGGAACCGCCAAAGGGGTAATCTTTCTGACACTCGAGGATGAAACCGGTGTGGTGAATATCGTGGTTTGGCGGAAAATATATGAAACCTTCCGGCGTGCAGTTATTTCAGGCCGTCTGCTTCGTGTAACCGGGCGGGTTCAACGGGCAGACGGTGTTACCCACGTGATTGCACAACAGATCGAGGACATTTCCCCAATGCTGGATGAATTGCTTGAGTCCTCACCGGAATAAAGCTTTGCATTCAGGCCAGTTTTGCTAATGTCTCGCGGGGTTTGAAGGCAGGTGAGCATGTTCAAGGGGATAATCACAGCGGGCTTAACCGTGCTTGTTTTGGCGGGGTGCACAGTTCAGTCGGATCTCGTGGGATACGGCGGCGAAGAAAAGCCGGAAGGTGCTGCACCCGGAACGTGCTGGGCCAAGCAAATCAAACCTGCGGTTGTTCAAACCACCCGCACACAGTCCATCCTGTCCGGCGAAAACGGAGAGAACATTTATCAGACCGAAACATCACAATCCATCATCGAGGAACGACAAGAGGTGTGGTTTGAAGTTCCCTGTCGGCGTGTGATGTCGGAAGAATTCATCAAAGCCCTACAACGCGCCCTAAAGGCGCGCGGACAATATCAGGGTCCCATCACCGGCATTATTGATGACAGAACGGCCAAGGGCGTGCGGCTGTTTCAAGCGCCTATGGGCATCGACAGCCAAATCCTTTCGATGGCGGCAGCGCAGCAACTGGGCTTGATCGCCTTCCGGTTTGAGTGATGCGCGCGCTCGTACTGGGCGGGGCCAGTTGGAAAACAATGATCTATTTGGACAGGCTTCCCCAAGGGAATGCAGGAACTATCCCCAATGCCAGAAAACACGAAACCGTCGGATCAACAGGAACCGGCAAAGCCTTTGCGTTAAGGGCGATGGGTGTAGACACGGTACTACATGCCGCTATGGGTCAGGACCCGGAGGGTGAGCGCATTCGCATGGAATGCGGCAGGCGTGGCGTAGAGCTGATATCGGAGGTTGACCCTTTGGGGACGGCTCAGCATTTGAATCTGATGGACAAAACGGGCAACCGGCTGTCCATTTTTGTGAACTCTGGAAGTGGCGACGCCGACGTTGATCTGGATCGCGTTGCGCTGGAATTGGAGCGCACAGACGTTGTGTTTTTAAATATCGTCCCCTCGTCCTTGCCGCTTTTGACATTGCTCAAAAGCTGCCGCGCGCCGGTGTGGGTCGACCTGCACGATTGGGACGGACAGAACCCTTGGCACAAAGCGTTTATAGACCATGCAAACGTGGTGAAATTGTCGGATGAAGCGCTTGGGGGAAACCAAGCAGGCATCATAGACGGTCTTTTTTTCAAAGGGATCGAGATGGTTGTGTTAACGAAGGGATCAGAGGGCGCCGAGATTTTGACATCTGATGGAACACATATGACTGTGGCGCCACATCAGGTCGATCAGATCGTAGATACCAACGGAGCCGGAGACACGTTTATGACGAGTCTCTGGGCAACACTTCAAAGTGATAAAAACCTGCAACATGCCGCAGAGATGGCCGCATATCATGCGGCACAAACGGTCATGCACGCCGATCTGGCACCCCAGCGTTTCAAATGACAAGGG
>Ga0181601_10004608_pt1 | contig 11543 bp, 6 predicted proteins | sample 041ome_8_FD_133020 | JGI IMG/M metagenome (GOLD analysis project Ga0181601, IMG submission 133020) | Coastal salt marsh microbial communities from the Groves Creek Marsh, Skidaway Island, Georgia - 041407BS metaG (megahit assembly) | ecosystem: Environmental > Aquatic > Marine > Intertidal zone... | reverse complement strand
TTCTTCCGCGCATTCATCACCACCACCGTTCACTTTCAGCCATCGAAACGACTGACCAGTCGGCAAAGTTCGATCTAAACTCAAATCATCTCTCGTCGTGTTCAACGACTTCCATTTCGCATTCGACGACATCATCATTCCCCCACTCGCGGCTGCGGCGGCTTTTTTGGGAGCAGCAGCGGCAGTCGCGACGACGCCGGTTAAACGAGCGGGAGAAGAACAGTAGGAAACTCTTTTCTGGCTACTCTTATTATTAGTGGTCGTCTTTTTCAGGAGCAGCGCGGTCGAGGACGACGACGATTTCGAAAAGAAAGGAGTTTGTGTTCTTCTGAAAAGGACGACGCGCGTCATTTCTTTTGAAGAATTTTTTGAAAAGAAAAAAAAAAGTAAAAAATACACGACGACACTTTTTTCGTGAGATCATCAATCGAGACATTTTAATCGCGTTCACTTTTGAAGAGCAGACGCACCCCCCCCGCACGCACGCACGCGTCGAGAAGAAGAGAGAGGTCCTGCTGCTCGGGAAGCTAGCGGAGAGAGAGAGAGAGAGAGATGGGCGCGAAGACAGAAGTTAAGGTGCGCTCTCTCTTTTTGTGTTTTTTCGATGTAACGCCTTTTTTCTTTTTCCCCGATACATCGCGTTTGTTTTTGATTTTGCTTAATGCGAATGATGATGGCGACGAGCGCGGGATGATGGGTTTTGCGATATCGCCGAGATGCGAAGGGGAGGAGGCGGGGTAAATCTCTCTCTCTTTTTTCCACGCTCGCGCGCGGATGGAAAGATCTCGCGTTTTAACCGCCGGTCGATATTGATGAGGAGCGTTTTTTTTCTTCTTCTTCTCTTCTTCTCGTTCAATCGAACGCGCAGATGATTCACAAAGGCCCGTGGGGCGATAAAGGCACTCTCATTTCAATCGACGTGAACGAGGCGGATTCGAAGAACGATTTGAAGAGGAAAATTGGTACCGCGACAGGTTTACACCCGAACGACGTGAAAGTACAGTTTATAAGCGTGGTACAACTTGGCGCTTCTTCCAAATCGATGTGCGCCAAGGCGGGCATGTCGCACGGGAACTGCGGGATAACCGAAAATGTTGGTTTGGTGGCAGTGGCGGCCGATGAAGGGATTAAACCGCACAAACCTCGCGCGACGCCTTGTTTGATCGACAATCAGGGAAATTATGACATCGAGGACGCGAAGTAAAAAATTTTGTATAGGCAATGGTGCAAAGACCGGTTTCGCTTTTCCCTTACGAAGTGCTACGTTTGCAAAAACTACAAAATCGCTACGCTACTTTAAAATATTTTACTAAACTAAATGAGTTCTATTCGAAGAAGTACGGGTACGTTTCTGTACTTTTCTTCTCTTCTTCGGTCGGATGCGCGACGTCAAAACACGAATCGCACCAAAAAAATGGCGAGCATACCGCCATTTCGTCGCCGTACGCCGTCACCGTGGCGTCGTGAGTCTCGCAACACATGCACTGTTTCCGCACCGTTCTCGCTTCGGAGATGACGATTGGATAGTGTTCACCAGAGAGTTTCGCAGTTTCCGAGTCCATGTGTGCCATTCGCACGTCGCGAAAGCGAAGGATGTGATCGCACGTTCCTTGGTGTCTGTACAGATACGCTTTTCCCGGGACAATTTCTAAATCGCCAAACGTCGTCTCGCGCATATCACGGCTCGTAAAATTAGACGGTTTGAGTTTCTCCTTTTTCTGTAGCGACGACGCGCCGTTTTCTTTCCCGTTCTCTTCTTCGTCTTCATCTTCATCATCATCATCGCTATCTTCTAATTTCATCCCAGGACATCGAATGAAGTATTTTTTTGACGCGTCTACGATACTTTTGGATAAACTGACGCTGTTCTTGCTCCTCAAATCGTCGTAAAACACGTTCTCGATAAAGAAAAATCCGCTCTCGTTTGCCTCGTTCGCTTCTTTCGCACCGATGTATCGTTTGTTCGCTCTCTTTCCGTTGCTCTTGTTCCCATCGTCCTTTTTTTCGTCCTCGTCGTCGCTTTTTTTCTTTTTCAAATCATTCACCAACCCGTAATTCACCGCCGCTCGCCTGTAATCCGCTAAACACTCGATCTCGTCTTTCAACTGCGTCAATCGAGTGTCTCCGTGCACCAACACCTCGCAGTTCAGTTTAGGATACTTCACGAACTGTTTACAGTTATCGTACACTTCCACTTGAAGAATGACGTTACTCTTTTCCTTCTCTCTCTCGCCCGTCTTCTTTTTACCTCTCTTCTTCTTCGTCTTTGCGTTTTCATCTTCTTCTTCCTCTTCTTCTGCGTCCTCGTCTTTCCCTCTCCGCTTCGCCCGCACCGGTTGCCTGACGACGCTCGCCAAATCGATCTCCCTCCTCAATCGAGGCGGCATAACTTTCGTGTGCTCTTTAATCATGGATAAAGTCGTCGTTATCTTCTGCGCACTTGCACTCGCACCACCACCGCGGCCGTTGCTTTTCGCTTTCACCGCGCGTTCTTCTTCCTCCTCCGATTTCCTCCCTTTCTTCCGCTTCGTCGTCGTCGTCGAAAACTGCTGCCTCGAAAAATCTTCCTCGATCGTAGTCAGTGGGAATTGGAAAAGCGTCTTCCCCTTCTTTTGGTCTTCTCTTTCCGACTCGATCAAACGACTCTCGCTCAAAACCAATCTCCGCTTCTCCTCCACGCCTTCGACGAGGCGTTCTGTTTTCTCTTTCAATTCTCGCAAAACGTCCTCGCACTCGCTCGAAAAGCGAGACACGTTTACCGTCCGTCCTCGTCGCTTTTCGATTATCGTTGGAAACGTTCGGGAATCGGAGAGGTGCGCTTTGATTCGTTCTCGTTCTCGTTCCTGTTCTTTATTCGGGACGAAGATTAGGTTGTTTTGCGAGGTGGTGGTGGTGTGCTTCTCATCATCGGCGTCATTCTTCCTGTTCGTGGTATTCTCGTCCTTCTCGTCGACCTCGTCGCTCTTTCTCTTCTTCTTCTTCTTCATCTCTGTTCTGCGGCAACACAACACCTCACCGTTAGAAGAAGTGAGAGGGTTTAGGGTTTAGACGAAACCCTAAAAATTGAATCTCTTTCAACTACTCGTGAGGGGAAAATTTTGCACTAAAAATTCACGACGCGCGAAAAGAAGAGAGATACGTACGTATATTTAAGAGAGCGAGAGCGAGAAGAAGAAGCCGGACGCGTTCGCTTTCTGTCGTCCCGTGGCTTTCTCTCTCTCTCTCTCTCGTGCACGTGTCCTAAAAAGTGTGCGCACAGAATACACTCGCTTTTTGGAAGAGAGAAGAAGATGATGATGCGATTCATTCACCTAAAGAAGAATTGGAGAGACGCGCGCGCTTTTGAGTAAAGAACAACAACAACATGGAGCTTTTGAAACAGCTGAACGCGATCAGAGACGCGACGAACCGGAGTTTGATGCTATCTTCTTCTTCTTCGAACAACAACAACAACAGAGACAGCGACGGTTATGGTAACAACAATAGCCAAGTTGAGGTTGATGAGAAGTTAAAGGTGTTGGAAACGGTGAAAGAAGAAGAAGAAGAAGAAGAAGAAGAAGCCGTGGAGAAGACTAAAAGACGACGACCGTTCAAATACGCGAGAGCGTTGCGAAGCGATGATTTCACCACCGCTTCTTCGAGCGGTACGAGAGCGACGATAACGTGCGCGGCGCAAAACGGCGCGGCGTGCGCGTTTGGTTTCGACAACGGAGACTTGCTCGTCGCGGACGCCAAGACGGGCGAACGGGTGGCGCTTTTTCAAGAAGAGGCGGCGAATTCCTCTTCCTCCGAAAATGGGAACGCTGATAGTAGTAACCGCATCACGTGCATCTCGTTCGATGCAACCGGGACGTTTTTGTGCTCCTCTTCGGCGAACGGGACGGTGAAAGTTAGACACGTGGTGGTCGTCGACGACGATGACGAGGAGGAGGAGGAGGAGGACGATGAAGATGACAGCGCTCCAAAGACACCAAAAGTGAGTAATAATGGCAATAAAAAGAAGTCAAAGAAAAAAATCATTCGCGTGCACGACGACGTTGACGGCGAGAGCTTAATCGTCACGCACAAATCTTCCGTGAACTGTTGCGTCATCGACCCGAATTTCGCCAGTCGAAGGAACCGGTTCGTCATGTTTGGAGGTCATCAATCATCGGAATTGGTTTTACACTGTTTCGCGAATACGAAAAACGCCTCGCAAATGACGAAAGCGAAGACGATTGTTTTACAAAAGAACGATGGTCCAATCAGAGCTGTGGCTTGGCGTCACAACGTCTTGGCGTGGGCCTCAAACGCGGGGGTGCGGCTGCGAGACGCGACCTCGCCGGTTGGTTTAGCGAGGTGGGAGAAACCTCCAGGATCAAAAGCGAGGTTCGCGCAAAGAGACCCAGTTTTCGCGTGGAATGATAAGACCGTCACGACAGAAGGGTCTGCGGAGTTAATGCTAGCGTGGGCGGACGCCGTGGTCGTGTTTCGGATCCGACAAAGTAGTAACGGAGGCGGAAGAGGTAACGGAGCCAACTCAACAGCAGGAAATAGTAATAATAGTAGCAATAGTAACAACGCGAGCAGTAGTAAAAACGCAGCGGCTGCTTTAATAGAGAGCATAGCGCGAAGTAGCAGTTCGGGCGGGAACAGCAAAAACGCAGCCGGCGGATTATTAAGAAGTGGAACGCCTCCTCTGAAGAGCGAGAATACAGTCAAACGGGTGGGGATCTGCGCAACTTTCCAAACGCCGTATTTGGTGTGCGGTATAGCGCCATATGAGAGCAAAAAATTGGCACTTTTAGCTTGGTGGCCTCCTATAAATAACAAAGAGAACGAAGACGGAGATACAAGCGTAGACGTCGACGACGAGGACGACGAATCATCATCGTCATCGTCGAATGTCGAGCTCCGCATCGCGGATTGGCGCGACGAGGCGTCTTGGATTGATGCCTTGCCTTTGACAACATCATCTTCGGGTGCGGATGTATTTGGTCCCGTAAAATCGCCAAACACGGTGAGCATGACACATTACCAACCCGCGGAGCAGCACGAGTACCTCGTCGCGTCTTCGGAGGTTGTTTTAATCGCTAAACAGCGGTCCGCGCAAGACGCCGTATTCGACGCGCTCCGTCGACAAAAGGATAACGATGACGATTCAGCGATAGATATGTGCGAAAAATACGAGCGCTTGGGTGAACTTCGAAAAGGAGCTGCGTTAGCTGTCGCAGAAGCGTTCGTCACGCGCGCGTTCGACGCTCAAAACTACGCCTTAGCAGCCAAAAGATGCCCGCGCGCATTGGCGAGAGATCCAGAGAAGTGGCGCTTTTGGGCAAAAAAATTTGCCGCGGTGAAAAAACTCGGCGATTTAGCGTTTTATGTTCCCGTCACTTCTGTTGGTAGCGATGCGGATGGGGAAGCGCCTTTGAAACGATCTACGTACGAACTCATCTTGATGGCGACTTTGAGCGACCCGGAGACGCAACCGACGTTTTTAGCATTAGTGAAAACGTGGCCGGCGAAATGTTTTGACGTTAGCGCTTTGACGAGAGAGGTTCGCATCAAAGCAGCAAGGGTGAGGCGAATGATATCAGCACAATCGGTCGGTGGATTCTTGGACGACGAGCATCATCACCATTATCGTCAAGGCGGCAAAGAAGATCCTATTCAAGAAGTCGCGTCTTCCTTGAGTAACTTTGAGGAATCCAACGTCATGCCTTACTGCACGATGATTGGCGAGACGCAATCGATACTAGACGAAGCTTTGGCAGAACTTTACGTCATGGATGGTAAAGTCGATCGAGCGTTGGAAGCGTATCTCTCGAACGGTCGACCGCCGACGATTTCGGCTTTGGATTTCATCGACCGAAGAAATTTAGGAGGCTCAGTCCCAATCGACAAAATTGGCGAACTGTTCGTGGCCGATGCGGTGAAAGCGGCAAAAGTTTTCGCGGCGTGCGAATGCAAGGCCAATCATTCGGGCCATCATAATTATAGCAGTGATGCAAACGATAAACAATTTGCGGAGGAAGATGCCATCATCCCAGACTCCATTGTGCTGGCCGAACTCGAGCGTTGCGATGAGTTCACCGACGAATCTGAGCGACGAGACGCACAACTGAAGTACCTGGAGGCCTTATGCGACCTCGATCCGGATCGGTATCACATGCACCACGAAGCATTATGTCGACTTACCGCGCAAAGGAACCCGAAAGAGTTGTTGTCGCGATTGGTAAAATCCGCCAGGTTTATACCGGACCACTTACCTTTAGAGCTTTCGAGAAGAGAGAAGCAAGACATTTTTGACGCCGCGACGAAAAAATTCTTCTCTGGAAATTTAAATGATCCAAACGAAGCGTACTGTTACATCCCAGACGCCTACGCGCATGCGCTGGCCAGGAACGGACGCGTGCTGGAAGCACTGGACGTGATTGTCACCGAACTCGGCGATATTTCAGGCGCGTGCGAGTTGGTTAATGCCGTCACAGCAGAGTGCACCGACGAGGAAAAGAAGCTATTTTGGAGGAAAATAATCGAGTTGGCGCAAAAAAGCGATAAAGAAGCGATGCTATCCTCCTCATCTTCATCCTCATCGTCTTTCGCTCTTCTGCTTCAACGAAAATCTTCGGAGAAGAGTAAAAAGCCGCCGATTTTGTTCAACGCCGAGTTGGTTGAGAACGTGCCGACTGGCGTTACCATCGATAGTTTGAAGAAAAATCTCGTTAAAATCGTTTCCGAGACGAGAAGAGAAAGCGAAAAGTGGTCAAAAATGCGCGGGAAAGTAGCCAAGGAGAAGATCGAAACCACGCGTTTACGGTTCGAGTGCGGCAGGAGAGCATCACCGAGAGACGGCGTGCGATTTGTGGTGAAACCGAAGAAAGAGAAGAAGAAACCTAAACCGCCGACGAAAAAGTTCTCATTTTAGCGTTTGTATTTCTATAATCGTTCTTATTATTATTACATAGCAACACGCGACAATTAACAACACAGGATTTATATTGAACGAGCAGCGACCTGTCCGACATTTTTTATCTTCGGAGAACTTGGACTAAACGCATGTTTTTGTCTCCTGGATACTCGGCGTCGATTGCCTCCAAACCTAACTTATCGCACATCTCGCTAAACTTTTCCCTATTCGGTCTATGCGCTGGATCGCACAAAAGCGCAGTTATATTACTTTCATCGTCACCATTTGCAGCTTTCTTCTTTAAAACTCGATCGATGACATTTGCGACGCACTGGGCGCAGTTTTCGTCGTAAAGAACATCCGACGCGAGAGCCACGTCGAACTCGTGTTTCGGCCATTCCCCGTCAACGCATGTCCAATCTAATTGTTTAACCTCTGCTCCGTTGAAATCAATACTATTCGCAGAATCAGACGACGATACCGAAGATACCATCTTTTCCACCGACTTTATCGTCATTTCCAAAACTTGCGCGTCGTAATCCACAGCCAACACCCTCTTCGCTTGACTCATGATTGCCGCCGCCGAAACCAACCCGAGACCGGCGCCGATATCGATGCAATCCTTATTTTTGACCAAACTCGGCACGTGCGCGACTAACCTCGCGAGCGCTTCGCTCGATGGCCAAATCACGTCTCCCGCGCCGTACAAGTTGCCGTTAAGTTGCGCTAAAGAAATCCCTTCCTCCGCGCTTGCCGCAAAATCCACATCCCCTACGTTTTCGGCTTCGTCGTCGCAAAAAATCTCAACCGTCTTGCCTCTCCCGAGATCGATGGTTTTAAACGACGCCGAAGCCGCCGAACCTTTCTTCCCCGTCTCAACAAAGTTCTTCTTCTTCTTCTTCTCGTTCTTCGCGCTCTTCTTCTTCTTCGTTTTCTTCGCTCCTTCTCGCGGCGCGATCGGACTGTCGTCGCGCCAACCCCTAGCGACGACGAGAAAAGGGAGTCGCCGCCCCTTCGACTGATGCATCATCACCGTCCCATTCTTCTTCTTCTGCGGCAGCTCTGGCGGTGGCAGAACAAAAGCCAACGCGTTCCTCTTTTGCTGCCAACGACAACAACACCATGAACGCGAAGAAGAAGAGGAGGAGGAGGAAGAAGATGCGCTCAAAATCGACGCGCCAAACATTCTCCCTCTTTATCTTCTTTTACGTTTTGTGGCGCTCGTTTCCCTCCCACCATCTTCCCTAAACCCTAAAACTTGCTTTTGTTTAGTTTAGGGTTTAAGTGAGTTTTGAGTTTTTGCCGGCGCTCGTTATGGTGACTTTTACCGGCACAACGCCGCGCGACTGACGAGAGAGCCCCCCCCACCCCCGGAAAGCGACGACATGTCTTTTCGTCGCGCAGCTTCTTCTCTTCTTCTTCTTCGTTCTCTGCGGAGGAGAGAAGGTACCACTACCGGCACTCTTCCTAGGTGTCGCGCGTTGTTGTTTTCTTCTTCTTCTTCTTCTTCTTCAACGGTTTCCAAAAATGGAACTCAAAAGCAATCTTCTTCTTCTTCTTTCCTCGCGCTGGCGGCGATGTCGTGCTCCGCCTTGGCGTATTACGCGCTACCGAACGAAGATGAGAACGATTCGTCGTCGAATTTCATCGCGAAAGATCCGAGAGACGATCGATTGGCTTTAAATCCGCACGAAAGGATTGCAAAATTGCACGCGTTCGTGGGCGAGTCTGGACGTATTTTAGCGCACGCGAAGCCTTTGACGTCTTCTTCTTCTTCATCGTGCGCTGAGGAATTTGGACTTTTTAGCGATGGAGCGATATCGAGGAAAGAGAAACACGCGACTATGAAGAGAGAACACGGGGAAACGATCGTTTTGAACGTTCCGGATGCCTACATCGTATCGGCGAGCACGGCCGCAAGCGACGCCGACTTGGGCGAGACGTTTACGGAGCTCTTGGACGCGTCGAGAATCGACACGAGGCAAGCGACGCAGATGTTTGTTTTAGCGCAGAGGCGGTTGAGGAGCGAGAGCGGTTGGAAAGCGTACGTGGATTTCTTACCGCGCAGGATGGATGTGGTGCCGGTGTTTTGGACGGAGCGAGAGGTCGAGAGAGGATTGAAAGGGACGGTTTTGTACGAGATGGTGAAGACGCAGAAGGAACGATTGCGAGAAGAATACGAAAGTGTGGTTAAAAACGCGTTCGATGCGCACGTGGTGCCAAAACTGAGAGAAATAATACCGTCATCGTCCTCGCCTTTGAAAGTGTTGTCGAGCGTGTTTGGAGGAAACGGCGCCAACGATACCGCGCCGCTCTCTTACGAGGAATTTTTGTGGGCGAAGGCGTTGTTCTGGACGAGAGCTTTGACTATTCCCGTAGATAACGGCCGAGTCATCGTCGAAGCGTTGGTGCCGCTGATAGACTGCTGCAATCACTCCACGAAGAGACCAAACGCGCGCTACCAACTTTCCAGCGATATGAAGTCCGTCGAATTACGCGTGCCTTCGAAAATTGAAGATAAACTAACGAGCGAAGACGAGATTAAAATTTCCTACGGCATTGAAAATTTAGAGCGAGCGTTTTTCACGTACGGATTCGTCGACGAGGACGCGACGAGCACGATTTTACCGTTCGTTTGGAACGACGACGAAGACACGAAAGCGCACGCGAGTTGCTTAGAGTTGAAACGGTTACCGAAAATCGTTCAGTTAGATTTGGAAAACGCCAAGAAAGGCGCGAGCACGTTTTCCGGCGATCCGGAAGTGCGAGAGGCGTTGAGGATTTTAGGCATGCGAGGCGAGCAATTAGCGATGGAGCTGAGAGCGTTGTTAGGGGTGAAAGAAACGCTGACGTTGACGCCCGCGGAAAGAGCGTCTAAACAAGAACGCGCGAGACAACGGAGGCGATCGGGAGGGTTGTTCTCTTCGTTCGGTGGGGGAGGCGCACAAAATAACGTCGACGCGGATGAAATCGTCCACGACCATCGACGCTTGGAAAATAGAGGATTAAAGCGTGCCGTTGAAACCGCTTTGAGAAAATTAGATGAAACCGAAAAAAAGTTAGAAGAAGAAGAAGAAAAAATAGGCAAGAAGGAAAACAACGGCGACGGGACTGGAGATTCGACGTCTGCGCGACGAATGGAAGAGGCGAAGCGGTACCGGAAGAAAGTCAGAGAGATTTTGCAAGCGTATTCCGAGGCGTCCTCTAAGCATTGGAAGATGTAATAAGTAGTGTATCATATAATAACAAACATGTAGAATATAAAAAATTAAAGCTCATCTTTCTCCTTCTTCTTCTTCTCCTTCTTTTCATCATCTTCTCGAGAGAATTGAATCTCCTTCGCTAACATCTCGTCGTATTTGTCGTCGCCCCACGCGGCTCGGGTCAACGTCGCTAATAGACTCATCTCCCGACGCGTTCGGAAATCAATCTTGCTGCTGCTGCTGCTGCTGCTGCTATTTTCCTCCTCCTCTGCTCCTTCATCGTCTTCGATGACATCGCTCATTGACACATCCTGTCCTAACTCCCAAACGAATATCCCTTGACACACGTCCTCGAACAATCGGCACTTCTCCACTTTTTCCCTGATCAAATCTTTGCCGTTGAACCACACCTCGACGCCGTCTTTCGATTTCGCCAAGTTCGTTTCGTCGCTCAATTCGTACTTATTATCGCGCATCAAATCCCCATACGGCCGCCATTCTGGCGGCGTCCTCGAATCTTTCGGTATCGACCGTCCGTAAAACGGCACCCCGAGCCGCATAATCTTCCCTCCGGTGAACGAATCCTGCGCGTAGTTCAACGTCTTCGTCGCAAACTTCAAACTCGAATGCCCTTCAGCGCCGTCCAAATCGTACGCCATCGCGTGCACACCGTCCGCGAACTCCGTCACTTCCAACATCTCCAAAATCTGCTCCTGATATTCGTTAGGATAGTAAGCTATGCTCAACTTCTTCGTCTCGTCGTGTTCTCGAAAATCCTTCTTCAAAGCTTTCGCGAACTTGCCGAGATTTCGCCACTCCGTTTCGTTGTTCGGATACGACCAGTTCAAATCGACGCCGTCAAAGATATCGTCGTGCATCTCGTACAAAAAAGTGGACACCGATCTGACGAATTTCGCTCGCATTTTCTTTGTCGAGGTCGCAAAACCAAAACCGTTCGTCCGCGACGACCCGCCGATGGTCACGTACACTTCGCACCCGTATCTTTTCTTCGCCTCTTTCAGTTGCTCCAACACCTCTTCCGAAGGAATGCGGTCCAGTTTATCCAACTCGCCGTTTTCGTCCACCTCGATGGAAAAAAGTATCAGCGCGTTTAACCGAGCGCACAAGCCGTGCACTACCGACGTCGCTTCGGCGGTGTCGTTCGTCGAGAGCCTCCATTCGGGGAGGTATCCGAGGACTTTGATTGGTTTTGGATTGGAGGTTGGGACGTTGCCGAATTTTTGAGCATCGCTGAAAAAAGATGTGAACAACGCCGGTGCGGCGAGTGCTACTGCTATCGCTATCAGGACGAAGAAATGCTGGAAAAGCCAGCGAGGAGAAGATGATAAAAAGGAGCGCGATCTGCTCATCAAAGCGTTCGGAGTCGTCGTTTCTTTCGCGGAGGATATCTCTTCCTCTCTCTTCTCTTTATGGTTAAACAAATTTAGGGT
>Ga0181601_10004602_pt1 | contig 11553 bp, 7 predicted proteins | sample 041ome_8_FD_133020 | JGI IMG/M metagenome (GOLD analysis project Ga0181601, IMG submission 133020) | Coastal salt marsh microbial communities from the Groves Creek Marsh, Skidaway Island, Georgia - 041407BS metaG (megahit assembly) | ecosystem: Environmental > Aquatic > Marine > Intertidal zone... | reverse complement strand
TCTGCCTTCGTCCATGAGCTACCACGACGGTCATTACGTGTACCAGGCTCGACCAATACGTGCTCGATAAAATCGAGATAAGGCGTAAACCCGTAAGCGCCGATCGTGCCATCGCCACCGTTCAGCGTCACACTGTAAGGCACACCAGAACTCGACTGACCGAACAGCGAGAAGCGCGTGTTGTAGCCGCCGAAGAGCTGTACGTTGTAGTTGAGAACCGCAGTAGCGCGATATTGGATGTTCTTATTGGAAGCCAAACGAAGGCAGACATAGCCTGACCCCCTTCAATGCACCGCTTATACCGCTGAGGAAGTAATCCGCTAACCCCAGCTCCCTTCGGTCTCAAGCAGGCTTTGAACAGGCACAAGGGGCGCGATAATTTGAGGCTTTTGCAATCTCCACTCTACCAAGTGGCATCAAAAAAAACCCCGGCAAGCCGGGGTTTGATTACATAAAACAGCGTGTCGAATCAGAAGTCGTAGCGGAGGCCAATCTGAACTTGCCAAACTGACTGGCTCAGAACCTCGAGGTTCTTGATGCTGCGATCACTATTGAGGTTGAAGTATTCATACTGACCGTTATTGATTGCAGCTGAAACTACGTCTCGCTCGTACTCATAGCGTGTACGCTCAATACGACCCCAGTCATCATTCAAAAGATTGCCTACATTTTCAATGTCCACAAACAATCGGAAAGAGTGCTCAGAAGCAAACGCAGGAAGTTCTTGCTGGATACGAAGATCAACGATGCTCGTCATGCGAGAGTTGTTTCCGTTTCGAGTCGCAATGCCACCGCGATACTCCGCAAGCTCAGAGTTGTTGATGTAGTCGATAAACGCTTGCTGTTGAGCGGCATCACCGCCAAAAGAAGCGGGCGAGAATAGAGGATCGTTGATGCCATTTGGTACATAAAGCAAGTGACCCGCGTCGTCGTTTCGACTCTCGCGCGCACAACGTCCACCGCCGATATCCAATAAGCAGTTGTTGTTTTCATTGAACGTGTAGCTGTAAGGCTGTCCACTGCGACGAGTGCCGAACAGTGAAACTCGCGTCTCGTACCCTGGAATCAATTCCTTGCGCCAGTTAAGACGGAGCTTGAACAAATGCTCGACCTGGAAGTTAGAAATACCCTCGCGAGGCGCCTGGCGATCATACGCCGCAAAGTCTGAGTAGTTCGACGTAGCGGTTGAAGAAGTGCCGTAGCCGATGTCTTCAACATCTGCATGAGTGTAGCTAGCGAACATGTCAAAGCTACCAAACTTTGTCTCCCACTCTTTCGTAGCTGAGAGGGCAAACAATGTGCTGGTGCCGCCATCGTATGACCCTACAACGATCGCTTCAGGAGCACCGCCACAATCATAAACACCTCGACCATCAGGCGCAGTAGCTACAGGCTGCTCGCAACGCTGGTCATACCAGTAAGAAGCATTGTCTAGCGTGTTATGAAGCACGTCAGCCGATAGCAACCAGTCATCTCCTAGGTAAGGAATATTTGTCTCATGGGCGACGCCTAGACTGATCTTGGTTGTCGTTGGGATATCAAAGTCTGGACTCAGTGCATTAACCGAACCATCGGGCGCCTCGTTCGCAAGCGCTGCTAGCACGTCGGCAGGAATGTACTGTCCTGTCGCTGAATCGGGTGAAGTAGGCACCGAAATCACACCGAAGGCGTTTGAACTGTCAGAGATCACACCGTCGTTGGAGTAGCTGTTAGAGATCCACACACCCGGAGAACCACCACTGAAGACACCAATACCACCGCGCACGGTAGTGTTCTCAGATGGATACCATTTAAACGATACTCTTGGGAGTAAAACATCTAAGCCGTCGATATCCGTAGTATTGGCAAAGCCGTAACGCTGAACAAAGTTGCTGTTTGTTCGGATTGAACCGTTGCTTGCGTAGCGGTCGTATCGAAGACCAAAGTCAACGTCAAGGTCGGCGGTCACGTTCCAGCTATCTTGGATGTAAAGCGACGTGTACTCATAACCCCAAATAGCCCGCAGATCGTTCTCGTCGTTTGTCACAGCGTTGTTGTAAAGCAGTCCAGATGCTGTAGCGTTCTGGAGATCAGCAATACTGTCGAAGAGATAAGACCCTTCCGAATTCTGTGCAAACAAGTTGTTAACGTCGACTTCCTCACGCTCGATACCCGCCTTCAAAAGGTGGCTACCTAACGTGTACTCAGCAACAAATTTAACTTGGAAGAAATCTTGGTCTAGCTCGTTACCATGACGGAATCGGTCGGGACCAAATACAAGGTAGTTCTCATCACCGTCTACTTCACGCAAGAAAACCGCCATAGATGGGAACTCGGCACCGTTGAGGGAATCCTGTCCCGTCGCCTGGGTCGTGCTCGCAATCTTTAACTCTGTTGAGAAGCTGTCAGTCCAGTCACTAAACACGTGGCCGATAAAGCTTTCAACCTTCTCTGAGCGATCATACCAAGCCGATGAAGCTCCCAGTATGTTGTCGGAAGCCAAAAAGTTGTTACCGTTTTGCTCGTTGATTGTGTTGCCTTCAGTTTGAATGTAGGTCAACTTTGCTCGGTGGTTTTCACTAATATTCCAGTCGATGTTTGCCAGAATTTTCTCGTCTTCAGCGGGTCCCTTGTTGAAGCCGCCGATGTCAAAGCCCCACACATCATTTACGATCTGAGCGACCTGAGCCACGTCATCGAGCGTTATGCCAGCTTCGGTGTTAAGGGCTCCTGAACCAGCCGGACCATTGCGGAGGGGAGCGACCTCTTCGTACTTGTCATAGGCAACGAAGAAGAACAACTTGTCCTTGATGATCGGTCCACCCAAGGTTGCGACAAATGTTTCCTCTTCAAAAATAAAGTCGAACTCGTCGTCCCCATTCTTGTCGCCGATCATGCTGTCGTCAGTAGAGTAGTAGGCTACAGATCCTTCGAAGCTGTTTGTCCCTGACTTAGTAACTGCATTGATAGTACCGCCTGTGAATCCGTTGTATTCGACGTCGAACGGGGCCGTTTGAATCGATAGTGACTCAATGGCGTCGTAAGAAATGGGCGATCGCTGCGATGGATAACCGTTAGCATTCAAACCGAAACGGTCGTTCAACGCCACGCCATCAATTGTTAATGAGTTGAATCGGTTGTTCGCACCAGCAATTGACAATTCTTTGGCACCGCCGCTCTGAACATTAACCGAGGCGAAAGGATCAAGCTGCGCCGCGTCTGTGATGTCGCGATCAATTGAGATCACTTCTTGCAGGGCTTTCAGTCCTAACGTCGTGCTCAGACCATCATTACGAAAACCATCATCGCCAAGCGCCTGAGCTGTAACCAAAACTTCCTCTACTGCGCTGTTAGGCTGAACAGTCACAGGCAAGTTGAACGCGGAATCTAAGCTAAGATAAACATCGTCAATCTTGACGTCTTTGAAGTCAGGTCCCGATATTTCAATTGAGTAAGGACCACCTACACGAAGGCTTCTCGCAGAAAACGATCCGCTTGCATTCGTTGTGGTCGTGGACACTGTACCTGATGGGGTATGAATAATGGTGATTGTTGCATTGGCGAACAAGTCGCCAGTCTGTGTGGCAACGTTACCGCGAATTGACGATGTGGTCGTATTCGCAACGGCGTTGACTGACATGCCTAGCGACATTGCTATCGCTACGGCGGCGGAAATACGCTTTATAGAATTGGTCATTTCGTTAACCTCTAGGACGGGAAAAATTGGCTACGACTACCGCGCGATGAGTTTAAATAAAGCAACGGACGTAAAGCAACGACTTTACACAGATCAGCGGCGTCGAGATGGTAACGGCGACGAGTTAACAAAAAGTGTCATTATTGTTACATTTTTATTGCAATCCGGTAGCGCCTGATAATTGAAACCAGGTGACACCCTTGTGATTTAGTCAAGTGACATCAACATGGGTTTTTCAAACGCTACAAGACGGTCCAAGTTACCCTGTTCAACGACCCTTACCCAATCCGGGTTAGCGATTAGTGCACGCCCCACAGCAACCAAGTCAAAGTCTCCCCGATCAAGCATTTCATTGAGCTTATCAAGGGATGCCGGTTTAGCCGCTTTGAAACCTACTTCGCCGGGATCAGGAATAAAGTCTGCGTCGAGACTGACGCTGCCCACTGTAATCGTTGGCTTACCAGTGAGCTTCTTAACCCAGCCTGCTAAGTTTAAATCACTGCCTTCGAACTCGGGCTCCCAGAAGCGTCGCTGACTGCAGTGGAAGATATCCACGCCGGCGTCAACGAGTGGCTCGAGAAAGTCAGCCAACGCAGCTTCGGTCGTTGCCAACCTCGCTGTGTAGTCCTGCTGCTTCCATTGCGACCAACGGAGAATGATTGGGAACTTTGAACCCACCTCTGCACGAGACGCTGAGACGATTTCAGCGACAAATTTCCCGCGATCAGCCATTGACCCACCGTAAGCATCATCACGCTGGTTTGTTCCCTCCCAGAAGAACTGATCGAGCAGATAACCATGCGCGCCATGGATTTCTACCGCATCAAAGCCGACTGCCTTAGCGTCGCGCGCGCCTTTGGCAAAAGCAGCAATCACATCATCAATGTCTTGCGAGGACATGATATGTCTATTCACCTTGCCTGGTACGTTCATACCGGACGGAGCATACCCGTCGACATCCCCCTCTGGGAGTGCACCTTTTTTACGCATACCACCGACGTGCCAGAGTTGGGGAGCGATTTTGCCACCCTCCGCATGGACCGCGTCTACGACACGCTTCCAACCCGCAAGACGATCATCGCCATAGATGTAGGGCACATCGGGATAACCACTGGCCGCGATATGATCAACACAGGTGCCTTCCGTGACAATTAAACCCACCCCGCCCGCCGCTCGTTTTCGGTAGTACTCGACGTTTGCATCGGTCGGAATATTTTCTGGGGACTGATTACGGGTCATTGGCGCCATCACGACACGGTTATTGAGGTGGAGGCCATCGAGATTAATCGGACTCAACAGAGTGTCATGTGCGCTCATTGGTTAACTTCCTGTTTTGTTTACTGGCTTTGTTAGTTGCTAGAGGTTCGGGCCGGTATAAAAGAATAATTTGCGCCCAAAATAGACCCGCAACAAGCTAATTGCAAAACTTACCGTCGACTCAATAGCCCCAACGCTGGGTCTAAATGCGTCGGGGCGAGAGTGCGCGCCGCGTTATAATTTGGACACGCGCCACTCATTGCGCTAAGCGTGCGTCAAGACTGCGTCCGACTTGAAGTTCATGCCAAATACTCTCCCGCATCACTACCTCTTGTAGAGTGAAACGTCGACAAGAGGCTCTCCTAATGCGTCACCTTCACTGGTTTAGAACCGACCTGCGACTCAACGACAACCCAGCGCTCACGAGTCACGCTGCAGTTGATTCTTTGCTGTGCCTCTACCTAATGCCCAAGCCCAAACCATGGTGCAACTTAAATGGGATTGGTGAGCAGCGCGATCGATTTCTGAGAGAGTCACTCATCGAACTGAAGCGTGATTTGCAAGACCTTGGGCAGGACCTGCTCGTCTTAGAAGGCTCTCCTGAACTGGTTATTCCATATCTGGTAGAGCGCTACAGCATCACGGAGGTCAGTGTCAGCGATCACCCAGGGTGGGAGGAAAAGCAATCGCTCTCCTACCTCGAAGGTAAGCTTTCTATTCCCATTCAAATTCATCGCGGAAACAGTCTTTTTACCGAGACTGACCTTCCTATGGAACTCGAAGAGTTCCCCAAAGTGTTTTCTCCTTTTAGACGCAAAGCGGAAAAGTTGAACGTTCGTGGGCCCAGAGCAGCACCGGAGCAGTTACCACCCCCGCCCTCCGCACAGTTTGATGCTATCCCTCCCTCGATCAACAAACCTCATCCGGGTCTACCCATACCTGGAGGACGACGCGCAGGCCTGAGGCGACTCAAGCAATTCATATGGGATGACGAAGCAATCACCGGATACAAGCAAACCCGCAACTGCTTAGATGGCTTTGATGGTTCGAGCACGCTCTCGCCTTGGCTTGCCAATGGCAATTTATCGGTGCGCGAGGTTGCGCACTGTATTTTTGATTTTGAAAAGCAGCGAGTGAGCAACGAGTCTACTTACTGGCTGTTCTTTGAGTTGCTGTGGCGCGAATTCTTTTACTGGCGGGCTGAGGTCGATGGCAAGTCGATGTTTATGCTCTCCGGCAAAACCGGAAAACCGAGACGCTCGACCTTCGAGCCACGCAATTTTGCGCGCTGGTGCGCTGGCGATACTAATTACCCCATCGTAAATGCGCTCATGCGCCAGTTAGTCGCAACAGGCTGGATGAGCAATCGAGGTCGTCAGATCGCCGCCAGCTGTTTGATTAATGAACTCGACGGCGATTGGCGCTTTGGGGCAGCGTTCTTTGAGAAGCATCTGATCGACTACGATGTAGGTAGCAACTACGGCAATTGGCAATATATTGCCGGGGTTGGCAGTGACCCTCGAGGCGGCCGTCACTTCAACCTAGATAAGCAGACGGCGGAGCACGACCCTAGCGGTATTTTCGTGACGAAATGGGGCGGCGTGAGACCGTTTCAGCCCGACTTTGTCACCGACGCAGCAGATTGGCCTATCGAAGATGAAAAAGTCTGATCTTCCAACAAAAGTCTGCCCAGTCTGCGACCGCCCCTTTACGTGGCGTGCGAAATGGAAACTCAACTGGGAGTCCGTAGTGTACTGCTCGAAGCGATGCTCCGGGCGTCGTTACACGTTAAAGCAAAAAGACGCCTAGAGCGCGATGACGGGGCAATCCTCGTCTATGGAGACTGCGATCTAAGGAAGACCTAAAAATAACTTTTTCTCCCTTGTCCCCACACGCAACTAATCCGAGCAAGCCGCCGTGTGCTAAGTCCAGTCCTCCATCATCTTATCCGCCCATCTCACAATCACCTCGCGCTCATCGGGATCGCGCTTGCGCCAGTTAGCGACCACCAACCCCATACGAGGGTTCTTGCCAAATTTATCAATGTGCTTATCGATGAAGCGCCAATAAAGACTATTGAACGGGCAGGCATCGGGACCCGTGACTTTGGTTGGCTTGTAGCGGCACTGCTGACAATGGTTGCCCTGCTTTTGGATATATTTACCGCTTGCCGCGTACGGCTTGCTGGCAATGACAGCATTATCTCCGTAGAGCGCCATCCCCAAGGTATTCGGTAACTCCACCCATTCGTAAGCATCCACATAAACCGCTAGATACCAATCACAGACCTCCATTACGTCTAAGCCCGCGAGTAATGCGAAGTTACCAATAACCATAAGTCGCTGGATATGGTGGGCATAACCATGATCAAGCGACTGTCCAATAGCACGACTTAAACATCGCATCTCGGTGTTGGCATCCCAAAAATAGTTTGGCAGCCGCCGTGTTGCACCCAGCGTATTGCGCGTTTTGTACTCAGGCATTAACAGCCAATAGATGCCACGGATGTACTCTCGCCAACCGAGCACCTGACGAATAAAGCCCTCGGCCGCCGATAGCGAACACTTACCCTCGCGCCAGGCCTTCTCAGCGCGTTCACAAACAGCAAGAGGCTCGAGCAGGCCTGAGTTTAAGTACATCGAAATAAGTCCGTGAAACACCCACGGAGATTCCTCCACCAAAGCATCTTGGTAGGTACCGAAGTCAACGAGCGCGTTATCCACAAACCAATCAAATTGACGCTCAGCATCGGCTCGCGTTACTGCAAGACGAAACCTCTCGAGATTCCCCGGGTTGTCAGGAAACGTCGCGTTCACCGTATCAATCACCTCTGCTGTGATTGCATCGGGAGTAACATCGGGTCGAGATGGGATGCCGACTTGATTGCGCCAACCGACCCGATTGTCCGCATCATAGTTCCACTTTCCGCCCGCAGGCTGACCTTCATCCATCAAAATTTGATAGCGCTCGCGCATCTTTCGATAAAAGAACTCCATGCGAAGCTGCTTCTTGCCGTGAGCCCAGATTTCGAAATCTTCATGGGATGCCAGAAATCGATCATCCTCGAGTACCGTCACCGGCACACCGAGAGAGGATGGCCACGCCGTTCGCATCTGATTCACCAGGCGATATTCTCCAGGCTCGCAGATAATGACCTCGTTAGTTGCGGTCTGCGCCAGGACGTTACTAACCGCTTCCTCGAGACTGGCAACTCCTTGATCTATGGCGATGTAGTGGACGGTATGTCCTAATGCCTCAAGCTCAAGACGGAAGTGACGCATTGCAGCGAACAACAACGCTATCTTATGTCGGTTATGGCGAACGTAAGTGGCCTCTTCGACAACCTCCGCAAGCACAATAATGTCCCGTCCCGGTTGGGCCTGCTTTACGGCCGGCTGATTGAGACTAAGTTGGTCGCCAAGGACCAGGATGAGCTTGGATTCGTTCATGGGTAGGCTTACGATCGACAACTAGGTTTAGACGCATCAACCAGGATAAAAAGGTTAGACATGGCTGCGCTTCGATTTCTGCTGACGCTCATCGCTATACTGGCGCTCGTCATGGTGGTGGCGATTTACACCCTCGGACCCGCCGCGCTGGAGAATACGCAAAACCGGATTGCCGGTGATAAGGGGCCCGCGCCCTCTCCCGATGCCCTGGCACTGCACCAGTCACTCGACATAGCTGACCTTCACGCAGATACGCTGCTGTGGTATCGATCACTCATAGAGCGTTCGGACCGTGGTCAGGTCGACTTGCCGCGAATGATCGACGGCAACATGGCTGTACAGATGTTAACCACCGTCACGAAATCTCCCAGTGGTCAGAATTACGACAGAAATTCAGCGGAGGCTGGCGATACGATCACCCTGCTTGCACTGGCACAGCGCTGGCCTTTAGCGACCCGCGACTCACTCTTTGCACGCGCCATTTACCAATCAGAGCGATTACATAACTTTGCCTCTGAGAGCCCTGATCTAGAAGTGGTGACATCCTCAGAGGAGCTAAAACAGGTATTGAAGGCCCGCGAGGCCGGTAGCAACGTTGTTGCTGGCTTATTGGGCACTGAAGGCTCACACGCCCTCGATGGTGATCTCGCCAACATCAAGCGACTCTATGACGCGGGCTTCCGCATGATGTCGCTTCAGCATTTCTTCGACAACAAACTCGGTGGCTCGCTTCATGGCGAGTCTAATGCAGGACTCACCGACTTTGGTCGCCAAGCAGTGCTGGAGATGGACGCCCTGGGGGTAATGATCGACGTCTCGCATTCCTCACCGCAGGTAGTTGACGATGTTCTCAAGCTTATTGAGAGTCCACTCATCGTCAGCCACACCGGCTTTAAAGGTCACTGTGATCGAAAGCGGAATATAAGCGACGCGCTGATCGCACGAATTGCGGCCCGAGGCGGACTCATTGGCGTCGGGTTTTGGTCCGAGGCAGTCTGCGGAGATGATGTCGCAGCCATCGCTGATGCCATTGCTTACGGAGTTAACACCTTCGGATTGGACGCAGTGGCGCTTGGATCCGATTGGGATGGTGCAGTGACTACACCCATTGATGCGAGTGATCTTGCCTACTTAACCTCGGCACTCATCAAACGAGGCCTGACCCCAGAAGAGGTCCACGCGGTTATGGGTGGCAACACTATCCGCTACTTACTGGAGCACTTACCGTGAACCGATTGAACGCAGTCCGTGAACTCCAGTAATCAAGACCTATCAACTCTGTGGGCAAAACAGACCGGCGCCCGGGACCGGTCCGCTGAAAGAGCCTCCCTTCAGAGGCCCGTCAATCCAAAGGCGGGGCTAAGCGTCGAGTAGCAGAGGCGCTAAGCGCTTTCGGTGATGCATCGCGTCGCCAAACTGCTGCTGACTGTAAGCCGCACGCCGGATAAACAGCGACGAGTCGCATTCCCAAGTGAAGCCAAAACCTCCGTGGAACTGCACTGAGCGATCGCCTGCGAATTGAATAGTCTCTGAGGCCTTGGCTTTTGCCATACGGCATGCAATCTCAGCCTCTTTACTCAGGGGACCATCATCGATTTCACTAGATGCGTGGTAAACAAGCGAGCGCGACTGCTCCATGCCCACGTAAATATCTACGGTCGGGTGCTTCAAGGCCTGAAAAGAACCAATCAACTTACCAAACTGCTTTCGCGTCTTGAGGTAATCCACAATGCCGGCGAGACAGGCGGAGGTGGAGCCCACGGCCTCTGCGGCCGTCAAAAGCGCACCGATTAACAGGTAGTCTCGAATGGCCGCATCGACCTTTGAACCGCTCAAAACACGTTGGGCCTTGATGCCGGAGAAGTCGATTGTTGCCGCACGCTTTGTTAAGTCGATGAGCGTATGTCCTTTTTGCGCATCGACGGACAGGTCCTCCCCCGAAACCAGAGCCACAACAGCCTCGCCCGCTTCGTTTGACGCCACAACCGCAATCCAAGCAGCATGCGCCGCGTCAGAGACCATAAACTTGCTACCCGAGAGTACGCCTTGAGTATCGACCGTAACACCCATATTCGTGCCGCCCCAGTCGCTTCTATCAAGGTAGGCGACGGTTGCCGCACAGCCGCCTGAAATATCCTCAAGGATATCCTCTTCAGCAATACCGCCCGCGCGTCGAATTAACTCGGAGGCCAGTACGGTAGATACCAGCGGCGTGCCCATCAGTCCCTTACCCATCGACTCGACTACCGGTATCAGTGCTGCAATACCTAGTCCAGAGCCCCCAACAGACTCAGGCAGGTTTATGCCCGTCCAACCGAGCTCGACCAACTCCTGCCAGACCGGTTGAGAGAAGCCCTCTTCGCTCTCTAAAAACTTACGAACTTCGCTGCCGGGCGACTTGTCCTTTACGAACTCGCGCGCAACATCAAGGAGCATCCCCTGCTCCTCCGAAAAATTGATTTTCTTGCTTCCTATGATGGCACTCATCTCTCAGCCTCCTTAAGACTTGGGAAGGCCGAGCACATGCTCGCCGATGATATTGGCTTGGATTTGGGTTGTGCCTCCGCCAATGGTCGTACCAAAGTTAGCGAAGTAGGCACGCTGCCAGAAGCCACCTTTGTAAGACTGCTCGTCGTCCATAAAGAGCGCACCTTGCGCACCCTGAACGTGCGCACCCATCTGCTTCATGCGACGTGCAAATTCGGTATGTCGGTATTTGTTCGACAAAGCAATTCCGAACGGGTAGTCGGTGTTCAGTGCCGGTATCGCTGCTCTGCGATCGCTGATTGAGTTTGCTTTGGCTTCGATCGCGAACTTCACTAGCTCATCGCGGATCATCGCGTCCTCTAGAATCGGAGCACCATCGCGCTCGAAGTCGTGCATCGACTCCATGAGGTCTTCCAAAGTGATGGACTGGCTCATATGCGCGCTCGCCTGACCGGCAACCACACCACGCTCGTACTCAAGGGTCTTCATTGCCATGCGCCAACCGCCACCCTCATCACCCAAGAGGCAACTTGCTGGGATTCGGGCATCGGTGAAGAAGGTTTCGTTGAAGCCAAACTCACCGGTTACTTTTCTAATCGGTCGCGCCTCAACACCGTCCACTCTCATGGGTGCGAGGAAGAAAGACAAACCGTCGTATTTCCGAGCGGTGCTGGTATCCGTGCG
>Ga0181601_10004601_pt1 | contig 11555 bp, 7 predicted proteins | sample 041ome_8_FD_133020 | JGI IMG/M metagenome (GOLD analysis project Ga0181601, IMG submission 133020) | Coastal salt marsh microbial communities from the Groves Creek Marsh, Skidaway Island, Georgia - 041407BS metaG (megahit assembly) | ecosystem: Environmental > Aquatic > Marine > Intertidal zone... | reverse complement strand
TCCCTCTCGGGCACGGGCTCGCCCGGCTCGGTGCCTCGCGTCATGTATGAGAAGATGCCCGGCGACATCGCCGAGCGGTACGTGTTACTTCTGGATCCCATCTTAGCCACCGGGGTTTCGTCGGCGGCGGCGATCGACCGCCTGCTGAGACTGGGCGTGCGCGAGGACCGCATCATGTTCGTCACCGTGATCGCCGCCAGCCAGGGGATCCACACGCTGGCGAGCAAGTACCCGCACATGAAGATCATCACCAGCGAGGTGGACGCGGGGCTCAACGAGGCGAACCGAGTCGTCCCGGGCGTGGGCGAGTTCGGCGACCGGTACTTCGGGACGGAGGACATGGTCGCGATGTACGACTTCGAGTGATGAATGCGTGAATGAATGATACACTACTTTTGTAGTACGTGACGAACTACGCTGTCACCGTAGCTCACTACCGTTAGGGTTCTTCTCTCTACGTCTCTAGAGCGTACGCTACGTACGCTTCGTCTTCTGTTTCTTCTTCGCCACGCCGAGCGCCGCCGCCATCTCGGCGTCGGAGACGTCGTCGGGTCTCGATCGGCGCGCGGCGACGGCGGCTCGCGCGCGTCTCTCCCGTTCCCTCCGCTCCGCGTTCATCGCTTCCGTGGCTTTGTTGTGTCCCCCGAACGACACGCGTGCCGACGCGCCGCGCGCGACGAAGGACGAGCGCGGCGCGTACGTCACCGCCACAGACAACGGGGGAGGCTTCGCGGTCACGCGCGAAGCGTCTCGGTCGACTCCGTCTTCGCGAGAGACGCGTCTCTCGCGAAGACGCTTCTTCTTCTTCTCCTCGTCATCTTCATTCGACGCCTCCGCTTCCTCGGGAAGCGCGACCCAACGCTCCGCCGCCTTCTTCGCCTCCGCCTGCGCCTCCGCGTTTGCCGTGGCCTTCGCGAGCGTTTCTCGCTCCCGCGCGCGCTGCATGAACTGGTGTCGTCGGGGCACGCGGAGGGAGCGGTGTGAGCGGTGGCGGAAACGCGCGAGGCGGCGGTGCCGTCCGAGGAGGAGGCTCCGGAGATGGGGAAGCGGGCGACGCGCGGGAGCGACGCGTGAGACCCCGCGAAGCACGTACCTTGAGTCCCTTCACCCTGGACGACAGCGCCGACATGGTGGCCGTCGGGGGCTGTCGCAGGCCGCGCGCGACAGAGAGTGGCGACGGCGTCCGTCGAAAACCAAATTTCGCTTTTCGGTCGGTCGACTCTGGTTTCGACGTCTGAAAAACATTCAAATGGGACGTCCCCTCCGCACTTCACTGCATGCTCGGTCGAGGCGTCCTGTGCGCCTTTCCCGTCCGCTTTCTCCCCCGAACCGCACCGGTTCCCAAGCTCACCCGAAGAATGTCCGTCGGCGCGGACGCGAACCAGCCCGAAGTGCACGCGAACAAGATGGCGCGCGTGGAGGACACCCTCCGCGTGAAGAAGATCTCCGAGCACGCGGTGCTTCCCGTGCGCGGCAGCGAGGGCGCGGCGGGGTACGACCTCGCCTCGGCCTACGAGTGCGGTACGTCTCGAAGCCGCGCTTCCGTTCTCGCGGGCGAGACGCGGGCGAGACGCGGGCGAGACGCGCGTCGACCGCGCGCCTTCGCGCGCCCCACGCCTCGACGACGATCGCTCGATCGCTCGACGCGACAGCTCGACGTTTTCAAACGCGTTTTGAGAAAGAAGTGCTCTTCACGCGAGAATGGATGCGAACGACGGACGACGCGGACGAACCCGACGGCGGCGCTGACCGCCTTCCCTCGCACCTTTTTGAAAATGTTTCCCTCACACTAAACCGTTCGTACGACGTACACGAACGCAGTCATTCCCGCGCGCGGCAAGGGTTTGGTGAAGACGGACTTGTCCATCGCCATCCCCAAGGACACGTACGCTCGCGTCGCGCCGCGTTCCGGCCTCGCCTGGAAACACTTCATCGACGTCGGCGCCGGCGTCGTGGATTACGATTACCGCGGCAACGTCGGCGTGATTCTCTTCAACCACTCCGACGTGGACTTCGAGGTCAAGCACGGCGACCGCGTCGCGCAGCTCATCCTCGAGCGCATCGCCACGCCCGAGGTGCTGGAGGTGGAGGACCTCGACGACACCGCCCGGGGGGCGGGCGGGTTCGGAAGCACAGGAGTCTCCAAGTGACGTTGTGATGTTACTTTCGTAAAACCGTCTTCGCTCTCGCTACGTCGCGTCTTCCGGGAACCCCGAGACGACGCGCGCTGGGCCGGAGGCACCCGACGCGTCGGCGCCGGACCGCCCGACGCGCGCGCGCGCGGCGCTCCGCGGCGCCGCCTCGCCGCCGAAGCTTGAAAACGCCATGGACGACCGCAAAGACCCGGATCCGAATCCGGATTCGCGGCCGTAACCGGAAAGCCTCTCCTCGAGAGACGCTTTCATAACCTTACCGTTTTCGTCGTCCGTTTGCGTCTCGTCCTCGTCGCCGCTCGCGGTCACCAAACCCGTTCGCGCGTTCGACCCGACCGGGCCGACCGGGGACCCGAACCCGCGCGTGGTGGATGAGGAAAGCCTTCTCGCGTCCGTCGCGCGCGCCGCCGATTCGACGTCGTCCTCCGACGCGGCGTCGCCGACGGCGAAATCGCCGCCGACGAAAAAGGCACCCGAAACTTCGACGTCGTCCTCCGACGCGGCCTCCCGCGCGCCTCCGAAACCTCCGCGCGCGCCGCGCCTCCTCCGCGCGCCCCGAGGGGGGCCGCGCCCGCTCGCGTACGCGCGCTTGTACGTGACGTCCCGCTCGAAGACCCTCTGCCGCTCGGCGGCGTCACCGCGGCCGTACAGCAGCGTGCCGAGCGTGCCCATGACGAACCCGGCGAACCGCGCGGCGGTGAGGCGCGGCGGGACACTCGCCTCCCCGGGGAAACACGCGATTTCGTTTTCGTTTCGTTCGTTCGCGCCGTCACCGAGGGACCCGCACTGCAGCGTCGCGGCGAGCGCCCAGCACAGCAGCGTCCTGCTCGTCTCCAGCTTCGTGCGCGACATGACGCCCATGACGCGCGACACCGCCGCGCCCGCGTGGTTGTACGCGGCGAGCGCGAAGAGGTAGCAAACGACCAGCGCCGATAAGTCGCGGTTCGCGAAGAGCGCGCGCGCGGTGTCGAGCGAGTCCTCGCCCGCCGCGGAGGCGACGATTCTACGCGTAGACCTCTGAGCGCCGGCACCGGTACTGTCGCCGGCACTGGTACTGTCGTCGCTGGAACTCAGAAATTGCGCGAGCGGCATGACGACGCACAGCAGGAACGCCGTCCCCAGCGCGCCCTCGATCCCGAGCGCCGTCGCCGGCGAGGGCGATCTCCGCCGCGGCGCGCGAGGACTCGTTCTCCCTCCCGGCGTTTCCGCGCCGAACGCGTCCTCCTCCGCCACCGCCGCCCTCGTCTCGAACGTCAGCGCGAGCGCCTGCGTCAGCTGCGAGAGGAACAGGCACGCCACGCCCGCCGCGGCGCGCGCCCGTCCGGCGGCGTCCGCCTCGGCGATCTCCGCGGACAGCACCACCAGCGCCGCGCCCGACAGCGACAGCGAGACGCCGAGTTTGTGCAGAGGGTTCAGCTCGCGGCGGAGCGCCGTCGCGACGGCGGCGGCGAAGACCAGCTGGAAGTGTCTGAGGCTCAGGAACGCGCTCAGGGGAAGCCGCAACACCGCATGGCTGATGAGCGCCGTCGCGAGGACGTCCGCGAACGCCACGGGCGCGAGGCGCGACATCAAAGAGGCGACCCCGCGCGTTTCGCCTCTTTGCGAAACCCCGCGGAATCGCGCGCGACGTCGCGCGCGAACGTCGTCGTCGTCAGACGGCGCGTGCCCGACTGTTTGGACTGTTTGTTCGTACGTCCCGGAAGCGCCCGGAAGCGTCTGTGCCGCGCCCCCGTCCGATCGGTCCGATCGGTCGTAGTCGGAGAAGAACGCTTCTGCGGAGGAGAGCAGCGGCTCGGCGAGTCCGTCGGAAGCGCCGTCGGAAGCCGCGGCGGAGCGCTCGTCGCGACCCGGATTCCCGGAATCCGGGTCGTGGCTCGCCTCGCGCATCCGTCTCGTAAGATGCGCGTCGCGTGACGCTTCGAGACGCGCTCGTTCGCGTCGTCGATCACGTCTCCTCGCGTCTCGCCTGAACGAGTGCCACATCTGCGGGAGCGCGCAGAGGGACATGGCGACGAAGGACACGAGGGTCATGAACAGGGGCTTGTGGAAGGGCGCGTCGTGCGCGCGCATCTCGTACGCCAGCTTGGACGCGAGGGTGGTGATGACGCCGAGAGGCAGAAGCGCCGCCCCGCCGACGCGCTTGACCCTCCGGCGGGACACGCGGAGCTCGCGCGAGAGCCGGAGCTCGAGGGCGGTCGGCGCGTGACTCGCCATGGCGACTGGCGGCCGCCGGGCACGCACGGGCGCGCGCGAGTCACTGCGAGAGACGGCGAGGGAGGAACGCGGACATGGCGACGAAAGCACTTTCTTTTTTCCGGATGAGCCGCTCACTCAGAGCGCGTTTGCGTTTGAGGAACATCAGAACGTCGGGCGCGCGCTGGCGAGCGTCGCGTGGGGTTCGGAGGCGGCCTCGCGGCGAGCGCGCGCTCCCGGGCGTGGGACGCGACGCCACGGCGGTGCGCGTCCCTCGGCTCCGTCGGCGCGCACCGACCGAGCGTCGCCGATATCATGGCACACTCCCCCGGAGACGCGCGCGCCCTGGAGTCTCCCGGCACCGCCGCGTCGCGCGAGTGGATGGCGCGTCTGTTCGACGCGGCGTCCGACGCGAAGTCCCCCTCGAGCTCGAGGCCGCGACGACGCGACGCGCTCCACTCGCGCTCGTGGTTCAACCCCGAGGCGCACACCGAGGCGAAACGAACGTGGCTGCGCGGGCGCACCCTTGCGGACCCGGCGGTGAGCCCGAGCGGACGAGCCTTCGACGGTCGCGACGACCATCGAGAGGCTCTCGATGCGAAAAACGAAAACGACAGGGCCCTCGGTTTTTCCGACGACAAAAAAGCCGAGACGCTCGCGTTTTCGCCGCCGAGCGCGCGCGACGCGACGCGACGGACGCCGAGCGGGTACGTGGACGACTTCGGCGAGGACGACACCGAGACGCTCGGGTTCGTGTTCTCCCCTGAACTCGTTCCAGGAGGACGAACGCCGACGAACGGAGAGACACAGACGCCGAACGCGACGAACGAGCCCAAAAAAACACTCGCGAACGCGTTTACTAAAAATAAAAAGCCCTCTCCGCCTTTCGAGCGGTTCTTCGTGGTGGGCGTCCCTCCCGACGCGGAAGTCACCGCCACCGCCGAGTCGTCTTCGGCGGCGCGCGCGGCGAACGCCGCGGGATCGCGGGTGGAGGCCAGGCGCCCGCAGAAGAAGAAGCCGCACAGAGGCGCATCCGGGGTGACGCACCCGGCGCGCGTGCTGTTCGCGTACCCGCCGAGAGAAGCGTTCGGACGCGACGTAAAAAATACGTCGACGTCGACGTCGACGTCGACGTCGACGCGCGGCGACGAGACCACCGGCGACGTTTCTGGAAACGTTTCCGCCGCCGACCTCGGTGACGTGGAATCGTTCTGCTTCCCCGACGGCGTCGCCACGAAGCTCGTCGAGCGGACCCCGAGCATGTCCGCCGTGATGAACGTGCAGTGCGGGTCGTCCAGGACGCCCGGCGCGCCGGGGGGCGGCGTCGAAGCCGACGACCGGTCCTTCGTCTTTTCCGTCGGCGGCGGGGACGATGACGGAAACGACGGCGGACTTTTTAGTCACGACGGCGACGACGGCGTGTCTTTCCGTGAGACGGACGAACCAAAAACGATGGGTGGTAAAAACGATGGGTCTTCTCGCGCCTCGCGAACCCCGCGCGTTCTGTACGGCGTCTGCGTCTACGCGGAGGAGCTCGTGCGTCGCGAGCCGGGCGTGTGCCGCGCGGAACGACTCGCCAACGAACGACTCGCCAAACGCGAGCGGCGCCGCGAGAACCGAACAGATCGCACTAAAAAAGAAAAAGAAGAGAAAACGCGGCGAACGAACGCGAACAAACGCGAGCGGTACCTGGTATCCGCGGACCGGTGCTACTGCTTCCTGAGTTACCGCCCCGCCTTCGAGTGGCACTTCGAGGTGCTGCGCGCGGTCGCCGCCGCGGAGCGTTTCGCGCGCGCGCGCGAAGCCGCCGAAGAGATGCGCGCGGACGGCGATCCCGAGGAGGGGGCTCCCGACGGGGACGACTCAGACGACGACTCAGACGACGACGCATCATCGAGAGGCAAGACCCGGTACGATTTGATGCGCGGTCTGTCCGAGTCCTTCGCGGTGGTCGCCGCATACGAAACGTTCGACGTCTCCCCCACGCTTCAGCGCTTGGGCGGCGCCGCCGGCGTCTCCTCGGAAACCGTCGCGCAGTTCCGGACGTTGGACGTCGCTTCTTTTTCCGAAACGCCGGAGCTGGCGACGACGCCGGCGATGACGTTCCCGGGTGCATTTTTCCCCGCGGACGCCTTCTCGGTGTTCGAGCACAGCGCGGACCGGTGGCGCACCGCGACGGCGTGTCGCGTGCTGTCGTTGGAGACGCTGCTCACCGCGGCGACGGCGGCGCTCCTCGAACGCCGGGTGGTGGTCGCGCATCCGAACCTCGGCGAACTCTCCGCCGTCGTCTTCGCCTTGACGCGAGCGTTTTTCAAACCCGCGACGTACACGTCGCTGGTCCTGCCGATCGTGCCGGACTCGATGCTGGACTTGCTCGAGGCGCCCGTGCCGTTCGTCGTGGGCGTGCGCTACAAAACCGCCGAGACGCGCGCGGCGTGCGCCACCCCGGGGGTGGTCCGCGTCAACGCGTACAAGGACGCCGTCAAGGTGAGCGGCGCGGGCGATTCGTCCTCGTCGAAGAAATCGCCGTTCTCGTTGCCCGCGCTGCCGGGCAGACAGGCGTTGCTGGAGGCTCTGCGCCCGAGTTACGACGCCTGTCGCTCGGCGGCGCTCGAGGCTGCGCGCGTCGGCGCGCCCTTCCCCTACCCCCTGTCCGTCTCGAGCGCGGCGGCGTACCTGGACGACGTCGAGAGCGACGCGAACGAAACGGAAGCCGCTTTCGCGAACGAAACCGGCGAACGCGACGCGACGCGACGAAACGTCACGGCGCGTTCGGCGGCGCGCGAGGCGCGCCGCGCGGCGGGTGCGTTTCTCGAGACTTGGCGCGAGTACCTGCACGCGTTGGTTTCGTTTGAAGCGCTCGCGCCGCACGCCATCACGGACGTGACGAACGCCGCAGGCCGAGTGACCGTCCTGATGAGAGATTCGTTCGTGGAGTCGTTTCGGGTCGCCGATCGCGCCTTCGCCGAGGCGCTCGTCGACACGCAGGCGTTCCAAGCGCACGCCGACCAAGTGTTGCGCTTCTAATAGCCGTTATCGAAAGGAGGATACCCTATAGGAGTGCTGGTTGTAGATATTAGCGGACGGGAAGTTCGTAATATCTCCTGTTCACATACATAGCTGGCGGCTCTTCCGGTTTCTACTAACCCCCGATGATCTTGTGCGCGGTGACGACGCCGTCCGCGGCGGTCTCTCCGACGTACGCCGCGTCGGCGCCGAGCACGATTCCGTGCGCGGCGACGCCGTCGAGCGACGCGAGCTCCGCCGCGACGCGCGACGCGGAGGCGGGTTCGCCGAAAAGCACGAACCCGGCATCCCACCGGCTCGGTGGTTTCGCCAGCGGGTCGTTGAAGCACAGGTCCACGATGGTCTGCGTGCCGCAGGGGCTGACATACGGGTTCTTACCACCGCGCGGGTCCGCGTCGAGCTCGGCGCCGCGGCGCCACACCTCCGCGTCGCCTAGGAAAAGGTCGTCCATCTCCTCCGCGTCTTCCTCGAACGCGTCTTTGTCCTGGAACCGCATCGCGACCGGGACGCTCCCGCCCAGGGGGCGGAACGAGTTCGGAGGCTCGGCTTCGTTCGCGAACAAGGCGGTGTGATTCTCGATCGGTTTTTCGTCGTTGTGCGTCGCCAGCAACACCACGACTTTGGCTTCTTCGAGTAAACCGCGCGCGGTCACCAGGTCGGGCTGCGTCGGCCGTCGCCGTCGGCCGAACACGGCTTCGATATCGCCGTTCGCGTTCACCGCGAGCTCATCCGGCTGCATCGCGAGCACGTCCACGGCTCTGGGGCGCAGCTTGCCGTCTTCGTTCACGAGGAAGGGGCTCACGGGGACCCCCGCGACCGCGGCTTCCTTCGCGGCGAGCGCGTCCGCCGGGACGGCGACGACGTCGCGCAGGCGGCCATCCGCGACGCGCTCGTGGATCTCCGCCAACACGCACGAAACCACCGCGCCGGCCGTGACGCCCACGCGCATGCCCGAGGTCACCTGCGCGTTCACGAACGCGGCCGCGACCGCCTCGGCCGCGGCCGAGTTCGTGGAGGGCCCGTCGGAATTCTCCGCGGCTTTGGGGACGACGCCCGTCCGCGCGGTGAGCCGCGCGCCGGGTCGATCGCGGCGGTCGAGAAGCGGCGCGCGACGGTCGGCGACGGCGGTGCCGAGTCCTTTGGGGCCGGCGTCGGCGCGGCTCGATCGCGAGGCGCGCGAGCGCGTGGAGCGCGCGGGCGCGACGGCGCGCATCGCGAGGCTGGTCATCGCGGCCGAACGCGAGTTTTGGGCGATCACGACCCGGTGCAGCGCGAGTGGCGCGGGGGAGGGCGACGTGTGCTTTCCGGATATCGTAGTTTCTTGTGAAGTCGGCGCCGAAGGCTCGAGGCCTCGAGCTTCGGCTTCAAGACGAACCGCGGCGGATTTCTCACTTCGCCTCGCGCCTGAAGCGCGGAGTGCGCGCCCTCCAGGAGCGAGCGATGGCGAACGCCGGCGGGAACGGTTCCGGTGGGGACGCGGGGATGTCATGGCTGGAAAACTTCAAGCCTCCCTCCCCCGCGCCCCCGGAGCAGCCGCCTCCCTCGTACGAAGCTTCGATTCGGGACGACGATCCCTCCGAGACCGCGAAAGCGTCGGAAATCCACCCTTCGTCGTCCGCCATCGAGGAGGCGTCCGCGGCGCGCGGTGACCCGCCGCGGGAGGCGCCCGAGCCCGAGACGGACGCGCCGGTGGCGTCCGGGCCGTCGCGGCGGACGAGCGGAACCGCTCGACCCGATTCCGACCTCGAGCCTCCTCGGCGTGCCGAACCGCGCGGGGCGTCGCCGATCGCCGTGCCGTCTGTCGCGGAGGAGGAGAAGAGAGAAAAGAGAGAAGAGCGAAAAGACGACGACGCCGCGACGATCCGTTCTCTGCGTTCCGAGGTGGCCGTCTCCGCCGCCGCCGCCGAGGACGCGAGCGCGGCGCTTGAGGCGATGTCGCTGAAGGTGGAAACGCTCGCGCGGCTCCTGGACGAGGCCAGCCGCGAGCGGGACGAAGAGAGGCGAAAGCGAATGGCGCGAGAAGACGACGCGAGCGACCAGTCGGCGAAAAAAAAGAAAACGAAGACGCATCGTCGCGCGACGACGTCTCGGCGCGACTCGCCGCGTCCGAATCCGAGCGCGCCGAGTTAGTGTCAAAAGTGACGCGCCTGGAAACACGAGTGGCGTCCCTGTCGAACGACCTCCGCGCCGCGCGCGAGATCGCGCGGAGCACGGGCGAGCTGGCGGACCAGTCGGCGACGTACATCGCCGAGCTCAAAAAGAAACACAGAGCTCTCGAGACGCGCGAGCGAGAAACCCGCGCCGAGCTCGCGTTGAAAAACGCCGAGGCGCGGGACGTGCGCAAAAACACGCACGACGCCAAGCTGGAGACGGAGACGTTTCGTGTGGAGACGAACCGGCTCACGGAAACGATCGTCGCGCTCAAAAAAAAGCTGCGCGCCGCGGAGGACGCGCTGGAAGATGGGCGCCGCGAGAGCGCCGGCGGCGCCGCCGCGCGCGACGAATTAGAAACCCTGCGGGAAGAACACCGCGCGCTTCTGGATGCCGAGAAGACATTCGCGCGCCGGCTCCGCGACGCCGAGGACGCAGCCGCGGACGCCGAGCTGCGCGCGGCGGACGCCGAGCTCGCGTGCGAGGCGGTCCGCGCGGACGCAGCCGCCGAGCTGGAGCGCGAGACCGAGAAGCTCCAGCTCGAATTAGAAACCCGTTCCGCGCGCGGCGGCGGCGGCTCGACGCGAGATGCTTCTCCGGAGAATTTCACGCGCGGAGACCTCAAAGACCTCAAAGACCTCAAAGACTTTAAACCTCACGCGGACGCGCTCGAGGAGGCTGAGCGTCGCGCGCGCGAGGCTGAGGCGCGCGTGCGCGCGCTGGAGGCGGAGCGAGACGCGGAAGCCGACCGGTCTCGCGAAAACGCAGGCGTGTCCTCGTCCTCGTTGCGAGTCGCCGGTCACGCGGCGCAGACCACGGAGGCTCTGACGTCTCGCGCGGAGCGCGCCGAGCGCGCTCTGGAGGCTGCGCGTCTCCTGTCGCGCCCGAGCGCTGTGACCGAGTCGGATGCCGAGCTCGTGCGCATGCGCGACGCCGGTAAGCGCGCGGCGGAGACGGAGCGGCGTCTGCGCGAGACGCTCGACGCGCTCGAGAAGAGCGAGGCGCGAGCGCGCGACGCCGAAGTTAAACGTTCGGCGGCGGAGTCGGACGCGCGCGTGCTGGTGGCGCGCGCCGAGGCGCGCGCGAAGGAGAAAGAACGCGGCGGCGTTTTTTTGTCCGACGAACGCGCTTCGTCCGACGAACGCGCCGACGGGATCGAAGCGCGTTCGAAGGGCGACGAACGCGCCTCGCTTACGAGCGATACCGCTACGTACAGTACCGCTCGTGACCGCGAAAGTGATGAAAGTGACTTTCTTTTGCGCGAGACGCACGCGAAGCGCGTGACGCTGCGTTTCCTGGAGGCGCCGAGTTTCGACGAGCAGCAGGCGGTGCTTCCTGTGCTGGCGGCGGTGCAGCGCTGGGACCCGAGCGAGAGACGGGCGGTGGACAAGGCGCGCGCTTCGTACTGGGAGCCGGCGGAGAAGGCGCTGGCGGACAGACTGAGCGCGCTCTCGGAGACGGACCTGGGGGTGACGAGCGCCGCAAACGCGCTCGCGGGCGCGCTCGGACTCGGCGACGTGCTGTGACTACCGACGACACGCGAAGCGAAGCGAGAAGGTTTGGAAGGTGTTTCGTCTCACGATACACCTTAGCTTTTAATAGACCAAACGCTCGTAAACAAACGCGCAAAAAGTCGCCGGCGTTCACCGAGGCGGTCGCGATCCGCCTTTCGTCCGCCTTCCGAGAAGGACGCGACAAAGGCGCCTCCCGGAAAAACGCGTCGCCATTATTCTCACCCGCTTTCACACGACCCTCACAGTCCCTTTCACGAATCGTCTCGCCTGTCTACTGGGGGTTCTGGAGCACGACGAGGGTGTAGTCGACGTCCGGCGCGATGAGGATCTCGTGTTTCTTCGAGCGCACGCGCACGAACGTGAGCTCGTTCTCGGGGTCCAGCGCCTTGATCACGCCCTTGGTCTTCTTCGCGAAGTGCGTCACCAGAGCCGCATGCTGCACCGTCTCCGCGGGCTCCAGCGTGGTTTTAATCGGGATGCCGTCGTTGTTCACTATCAAGATACCGAGCACGCCCTT
>Ga0181601_10004597_pt1 | contig 11558 bp, 10 predicted proteins | sample 041ome_8_FD_133020 | JGI IMG/M metagenome (GOLD analysis project Ga0181601, IMG submission 133020) | Coastal salt marsh microbial communities from the Groves Creek Marsh, Skidaway Island, Georgia - 041407BS metaG (megahit assembly) | ecosystem: Environmental > Aquatic > Marine > Intertidal zone... | reverse complement strand
CGTAATCTGCATGATTCCCAACTGCGAGATGGGTAAAATATTATGCTTGGCCTTATCCTCGGCCATGGACGACTTCATTTTCTGAAAGACCTTTCTTTGATCTCCCTTACTTTTCATGTCGATAAAATCGACAATGACCAATCCTCCCAGGTTACGCAGGCGCATTTGCCGGGCCACTTCGGCCGCCGCTTCAATATTTGCCTGGAGGATGAAATTTTTTCCATCCTTACGATCTCCCTTATGACTGCCGGTATTGACATCAATAGAAACAAGGGCCTCCGTCTCCTCCATGACGATCTCCCCGCCCGAGGGCAGGAGCACACGGCGCATGAAGGTCTGTTCAATCTGACGCTCCACATTGAACCGTTGAAAAATGGGAATATCCTCCTCAAAAAGAGAGACTTTGGATTTCGATTTGGGGGATATTTTTTGGATGGTTTCGAGGAGGCGACTGAAGTCCTCCTGATTGTCCACCTGCACACGATCAACATCGTCAGTAAGGAAATCACGAGCAGTTAACCCAATTAAATCTGGTTCCTCGTAGAGCAAAGCTGGGGATGGGTCGTTCTTAATCCTGGACTCGATTTGATCCCATTGCTGGAGAAGAAGGTGCAAATCCCGCACAAAAAACCTCTCTGGTTTATTCTGTCCAGCGGTGCGGATAATCACTCCCATACCTTCACGGAGAGAAAGATTACCGATGATTCGTTTAAGCCGGGAACGCTCCGATTTTTCCTCAATTTTTCGGGAGATTCCACATTGTCCAGCATAGGGCATCAGCACGAGAAACCTGCCGGGGAGAGACAGGTTGGTGGTCGTGCGGGGGCCCTTACTCCCAATCTGTGCCTTGGTTATTTGCACCACGATCTCCGAGCCTATCGGATAAACCCGGGGAATATCAGACACCGATTTTGCCTCGTCTTTGCCCTTGGACTTCTTTTTGTTTTCACGGACAATTTCGATCGAAGGGTCATTGTTCGCCCCGGGAAGCATATCCCAATAGTGAAGAAAGGCATTTTTCTCCTGCCCAATATCGACAAAGGCTGCCTTTAACCCCGCCTCCAGGTTCTGGACTTTTCCTTTGAAAATTGCCCCGACCATTCTTTCCTTGTCGAGCCGTTCAATATCGAAGCCCTGGAGGATTCCGTTTTCCATCATTGCAACCCGACGCTCCAAGGCCTCGGTGTTGATGATTAGTTCCTTATAGTCCTTGCTCTGTTGCCTGCGAAAGAATGCAAGGATGCGCTCACGGATTGGACGGTTCGTTGCCCGCTCAAGAGCATGTTCCCGGAGCTTTCCTTTATCCACATGAAAGGGAGGGGGCTCAACCGGAGCCTGAGTCAGGTCGGTCGGAACAGGTGAGTCCGGATTAGCGGAACCTGTGGAGCTTTTATTTGTATTGTTTCTAGAGGAGGAACGATGCCTTTTTCTTCTGGCCATAACTGTAATGGTTGAAGAATCCAATAAACGCCTTGTCTGGGATCTTTACTTTGAAGCTCATCGGTTCAAAGAGATTCCTTTCTAAAGCGATACACGCTCTGGACCATCCCTAACATCAAAAAACATACTACCAAAAAAGAGCCGCCATAACTCAGAAATGGTAGAGGCAGACCCGTGATTGGGGTTATGCCAAGTGTCATGCCAATGTTTATGAAAACATGGGTCATCAACAGCACGGACACACTTACGGCAAGCATCGACCCAAACCGGTCGGCCGCTTTGGAGGCCACACGCAGGCAACCAAATACGATCGCCATGATCGCACCGATCGCCAGCAAACCACCTAGAAGGCCGGACTCCTCAGCAATGACCGCAAAAATAAAGTCATTGTGGGCGACAGCTGTCGGCAGATAGCCAAGTTTTGCCTGCATACCCTCACCCAAACCTTTTCCAGATAAACCACCCGTGGCCACTGCAATGAGTGCCTGGATGCGGTTCCAGTTGGCACCAATGCCCTGGGGGTCTTCGACTTCTGGAGCTAGAAAGGTAAGTATGCGTTTGCGTTGATAATCCTTGAGGGGGAGAAGAGACATATCTTCATAAGCAACCGTAGCTTCTGAAGGTATTGGATTCTCGGTTTTGTATTTGTAATAATTATACACATCGAAACCCAGCAAGCCGAGCATCACCACGAATACGACAAACGTAGAAACGAAAAATTTAGCTGGCATGCGGGCGATGTATAAAAGTGAAAATGCAATGGGTGGAAACACCAAAGTAGAACCTAAATCGGGTTGGAGAAAAATCAAGAACATTGGCAGGGCAAAACAACAGGCAACTTTAGCTATGCCTTTAATTGAATCTCTCATATCACCGACCTGAGAGCGAGCTAGTATACTCGCACCAAGTACCATAGTGGACCACTTTGCCACTTCGGACGGTTGCACCTTAAAGAGACCAAAATCAATCCACCTTCTCGCCCCATAAATCATCGGCCCTCCAAAAACCAGCAGCAGAGCAAAAATGACCGCAAAGTAGAAAAGATGGGCGTACCTCATCCACCAATGATAATCAATCAAAGATACAACCAAATAAAGCGAGAACCCAATGGAGCACCACAATATCTGCATCTTCCAGTAATTTCCGCCGCCATATGCCTGGGCAGATCGGATAAACAACACGCTGATCACACTGAGAACCAAGAGACAGAATGGCGTCAACCAATCCCACCTTATCTCCTCGTGAATAATGCCTTCTTTTGTGGGGGCACCGGATCGAAAACTCATTTTTTATCGATCAAAAGAACTTATCATCTCTGCCGTTATCTCTTTCCATTCCTGCTCAAAAGACTGGGTCCCCTGTTTGCGCCCTGCCCGGGAGTACCAATACCCCGCATTTCCGAGATCTCCTTCCACCCTATGGAGGTGGGCATGAACCCAATCCCCATCGCTGCTCCCCGCATCCTGGGCAAGATCATGTGCCTTTGCCCAATTTCCTTTCTTGCACCACCAGAGGGCCTTCAATTCAGTTGTCCATTCAGCGGTTGGCTCCTCCCCCTCATCAATTGATGATAAAAATTCGGCCATTTTCATAGTCCAGTTCTTCTTCTCCAGCGCATCCCCAGGGCCATAGTGTACTGGTACTTTCTGCGGTGCTCGCGAATTAGAAAAGGAAGGTTTTTTTCAAATTCGAGTTCAAAATTCTGTAGAAGGGCTTTTTTTAAGGCCATTTCTGAACCTCCTTCTTCCAACCAATTTCCTTGGGGAGTAAATTCTTCAAGCCAGGTAAAGGGAGTGGTCAGGAGCAACTGTCCGCCCGGAGCAACCAAATCCACCATTCGGTTGAGCAAAAGCATGGGATCGGCCAACCTGCACAAAAGATTGGCTGCGTGAACCAAGTCAAAGGCACCGAGATCGCTTCTTAAGTCACAGGCATCGCCCTGTTCAAAACTTACATTCTGAGGAAGTTCATCCACTTTCGCCACCCCCTCCCGCCATCGAGTACCCTCTTCATGATAACGATAGGCAAGCTCCCCGGTTTTTTGAATTACCTGAGCCGCCCGGATGAATGAGGCAGAGAAATCGATTCCCACCACCTTGCCTGTAAGCCCCGCCATGATAAAACTGCTTTTGCCCACCGCACATCCAAGATCCAGTGCAGATCTGACCGGTGTACGATCGTCCATTAATTCCATTACCGAGCGACAGGGAAAATTAAGTGCCTCTTTGGGACCATCAGGCCAAGGAAACTGCTCTTCCGGACGTCCATAATGAAAGAGCAAATATTCGCCCAGCGAACGGTCGGTTTCGTAGATCTTACTGGGCTGATTTTGTGCAGATACCATGGTCATCCTCCTGATAATTGCCCAAAAGATCCTCGCAGGCTGGGATAAAGATCGCGGTAAACCTGATAATTCTTGCGGTAGTGGGGGTGGTTCGCACTGACCTCGATCTGCTCCGTTTCCTTGACCCAGAGCCTCGCTCCCTCCTCGACCGAAGACACACCTCCACATCCAACCGCCGCCAAAAGAGCGGCCCCATATGCAGCTCCTTCGGTGGCATTGACCAGGCAGCATGGGGTTTCAAAAATATCGGACAGCATTTGCTTCCACAGGGCGGACCTTGCACCACCGCCGGAAAGAATGACTTTTGCCGGGTGCACGCCCAGGGCTTGCATCAGGGAAAGGGAGTCCTTTAGCCCATAACTCACGCCCTCGAGCACCGCCCGGGAAAGGTGGGCCTTGCCGTGGCGCAGGGTCAGTCCGACGAATGCCCCACGGGCATGGGGGTCGGGGTGCGGAGTGCGCTCCCCGGAAAGATAGGGAAGAAAGACCAGTCCCTCGCAACCGGGCTCCACCGAGGCCGCCCCCTGGGTCAGTAGATCATAAGCATTTCCCTCACCCAGTTCCTCCCTCTTCTGCTCCTCCAAACCGAGGTGGTTTTTGTACCACTGAAAGGATCCGGCAGCGGAGAGCATCACGCCCATCAAGTGCCACTTCCCCGGCACCGCATGACAGAACGCATGCAATTTGCCTTCGGGTTCCACCCGGTACTGATCGCTTTGGGCAAAGACCACACCGCTGGTTCCGAGCGTGGCCGAAACCATGCCCTCCTGCACAATTCCACACCCCACCGCCTGGGCTGCCTGATCCCCGCCCCCGGCAATAACCGGCGTGCCAGTGGCCAAGCCGGTAAGACTGCTTGCCTCCCCGGAGATGCGGGTGGATGCGATCGTGGATTCGGTGACTTCAGGCAACCATGCCCTCGACCACCCCATCGCAGAAAGGATTTCATCGGACCACTTTCTTTCACCCACATTGAGCATGGATGTGCCCGAGGCATCAGAGACATCGGAAAAGAACTCCCCGGTTAAGCGATAGCGGATAAAATCCTTGGGTAACAATACCTTGCTGATCTTGGAAAATACTTCAGGCTCATGCTTTTCGACCCAGCGGAGTTTCGGGGCCGTAAAACCAGCGAGGATGGGGTTGCCGGTGATTCGCAAGACCTCCGCCTCGCCGATGGCCTCGGTCATTTCCTCGCATTCCTTGAAGGATCGCTGGTCGTTCCACATAATGCAGGGACGGAGGGGGTTACCCTTGTCGTCGAGCAGCACCAAACCATGCATTTGCCCGGTCAGGCCGATACCGGAGATGGATGCCGCATCCGTTTTACCCACCAGTTCACGCAACGCCCGGCAGGTTGCCTCCCACCATACTTCCGGGTCGGTTTCCGCCTGCAAGGGAGCAGGTGTCTGAAAGGGATATTCTGGATTACTGGAGGCAATCACCCTGCCCTCTCCGTCCACTAAAAGTGCTTTGATTGAAGAGGTACCTACATCGATTCCTATGAAGTTCATAACCACCTTATCAAAAGTACCTCACCCCGCTTGGCAACCGGAATGAATGGGTGATGAATTGAGCAATCTTTCCTTGCCCCCTGGCCCATCGATGAAATACCTCTGATTATATGCAAAACACTCAACCTTCCGATGCGGTTATCCGTATTGATTATTGTCCAGCCTGCGGGTGGATGTTGCGGGCATCTTGGCTTGCCCAGGAAATCCTCACGACTTTCTCCACCGAAGTCGGTTCGGTCACTCTGGCACCCGCAAGGGAGGAGGCCGGCCTCTTTCAGGTATGGGTCAATCAAGACTGTGCATGGTGTAGAAAAGAAGACGAGGGGTTTCCCCAGCCCAAGGAATTGAAGCAAAGAATCCGTGACTTGATCTGCCCCGACCGCCACCTCGGGCATTCCGACAAGCGGGACTAGGTCTTGACCGCCGCCTGTTTGCGGGCGACTGCTTTTTTGAGAAACTCGTCCCCGATCACTCCCAACAGAATGACCAGTCCGAGAATACCGAACTCCAGGTGGGTCGATATACCCACCATGTTGATGGAGTTGTAAATCAGGCGGATGACCGCCGCGGCAATGACCACTCCGAGGACGGACCCCTCTCCACCCCGCAGGCTGCAACCACCCAGTACGGCAGCGGCAATCGCATAAAGTTCGTAAAATTCGCCTGTTTGAGCAGGCTGGACAGAATCCAATTCGAAAGCGAAAAGAATCCCCGCTATTCCGGCAAACAACGAGCATAGGACATAGGCGAGGATTTTCATCCTATCCGTATTAATCCCGCTATATCGAGTGCCTTCTTCGTTATTACCCAAAGCAAAGAGGTAACGCCCCCAAATGGTACGACGCAAGAACACCGCAGCGGCAATGGAAAGAACCAATATAAAAAGAGCAGGTGTTGGAAGGTTAAACGAGCCCAAAGCAATCTTTCCACTAAACAGAAAATCAAGGCCCTGAATTTGTTCTAAATTTTTATACCCGGCATCTTCTTCGTAAGGCATTGGCCCAATCGATTGGTTATCGGTAAGCCAGCGACCCATACTTCGGTAGACCAATAATCCACATAGGGTTACAACAAACGGCTGGACTTTTGCCTTGGTTATTAAAAGTCCGTGAAGAAGACCAATTCCCAAAGATAGTACCAAGGTGATTCCTATGGCACTCCAGGGATCCATCCCTTCCAGTTTTAGGCAGATTGATAAGACCACCGAGACCAAGCCAACGACTGACCCGATGGAAAGATCAATGCCGCCAGTTATAATAACAAAGGCAACCCCCAGGCTCATTACTGCGTACAAACTCGACCATTTGATCAAGTTTTGCATGTTGTATGCGTTAAGGAATTTAGGATTGATTACTGCCGTGATCACAAAGATTGCAACCAAGAGAATAAAGATACCAAGTACATTTTTTTTCATATAAACTTATTACATTAAGCCGCCGCGAGATTACCGGTTGCCAAGTTCATGATTGCTTTCTCGCTCATTTGATCCCGGCTAAGTTCACCAGATATTTGACCCTCGTGCATAACATAGGCCCGATCAGCCATGCCCAAGACCTCTTCCATCTCGCTGGAAACAAAGAGAATGGCCATGCCCTCCCCTGCCAGTTTCTCCATCAGTTTGTAAATCTCTCTTTTTGCTCCGACATCTATCCCACGTGTGGGTTCATCCAACAGCAACAATTTAGGAGACATTGCCAGCCATTTACCCAAAACAATTTTTTGCTGATTTCCTCCGGAAAGAAACCTCGCCATCTGTTCGTAATTGGGTGTTTTGATCTTCATCGATTCTACCGCATTTTGGGTGACCGCCCGTTCTGCATTTTCATTCAACCATCCACGCGAAGCATCCCTTTGTAAACTAGGTAAGCTACTATTTTCTCTCACCGACATGGGCAGGACCAAACCGTGTTGTTTTCGATCTTCTGGAGCCAGGGCAATACCTACAGAAATTGCAGCTCGTGGATTTCGAATTTCTTTGGCTTCTCCACTGATTTCCAAGGAACCACCCAAGGCTGGAGTTACCCCAAAAATTGTTTGTAAAAGTTCTGTTCTACCTGCTCCCACCAAACCAGCAACTCCCACAATTTCCCCTTCAGAAACTTCCAGCGACAACGGGTGCTGGGGGTAAGATGGGCATCGTAAATTTTTAAGGGATAAAACAGGCTTGCCAGGGTTATGGACTTGCCGGTCGTAAAATTCACTCAATTCGCGACCAACCATAAGTTTGACCATATTATCGTGATCAATCTGATCCTGCATTAATTCTCCGGCATTTTCTCCATCACGAAAAACGGTTACCCGATCGGCCAATTCCTTGACCTCTCCAAGACGGTGGGAAATGTAAATAACACTTATTCCCTTGGACCGCAAATTCTTGACCACCTCAAAGAGAGTTTCCGTTTCTTTTTGTGAAAGACTACTCGTCGGTTCGTCCATTATCAGCACACGGGCGTTACAAGATAAAGCTTTGGCAATTTCAACCAATTGTTGTTTACCAATGGGTATTGACCCGGCAAGCGTATCAACGGGGAGATTAAGCCCAACCTGAGAAAGAAACTTTTCAGTCTGCCTACGCATTTCCGATTCATCAATAAGACCAGCCTTTGTCGGTTCGCGCCCAAGAAAAACATTGGCTGCCAAGTCAAGGTTCCCACACAAGTTGAGTTCCTGATGAATTAAAGCGATTCCCTTGTCCATCGCGTCGTTTACATTGCGGAAGAAAACCTTTTTGCCAGACACACGGAAATCTCCTTCGTCAGCCGGTTGAACACCAGCTAAGATTTTCATCAATGTACTTTTACCGGCCCCATTTTCTCCGATTAGTGCAAGAACCTCACCTTTTTGTAAGTGCAAAGACACACCCCGAAGGGCAAGTACCCCCGGAAAACTTTTTCGTAATCCGCTTACCTCAAGTAAGGGACTGGAGGACTCGTCCATCCTTATTGTTGCTTACCCAATGCAGCCATTTCTTTCTTCTTGGCCCAAAACTCTTCCACATTGGATCGGTCAACTACAAGAAAAGGTAGTTCAAAATATTGGGCATCGGGCTGCTTTCCTTCATGAATAGACTTGAGCATTTTAATCGATTCATACCCATACTCCCAAGGTTGTTGACTGATCGTCCCATGGGCATTTCCGTCAACAATTGCCTGCAAGGTTGCATCCTGCTCATCAAATCCGCAAACCTTGATTTGATCGATCTTGTTGGCCTCCTTGATTGCATCGATGCAGGCGGGCGGGTTGTAGGCAAACAGTCCCACCATGCATTTCAGGTCTTTGTACTTGGTCATCGAATCTTCGGCATTGCTTTTGGCCTTGGCCTTGTCGAAGTTGTCGGTACGGGTATCGAGAATTACATAATCTGATCCATCGGCGGAAAGGTTGACCGAGTCAACGGGATCAAACGTTACCTGATCGAGCTCCTGCATCGGGCGATTCAGTAGTTCGTCAATCACCCCCTGGCGCCGCTGTCTGGCATTGAGTTGTTCCAATCGACCCACAAAAATCATCACTTCCCCACCCTCTGGAATGGCTTTTTTAACCAAGCCACCGAGTGCTCTTCCCGCCTTGTAATTATTTGTTCCAATGTAAACAAGACGATCGCTCTTAGGAGCATCCGCATCTTGAGTAATTAATATGGTGTTTTGTCCAACTTCATTAAGAAAGGGAGTTTGGTTCTCTGCATCAATCGGACTAACCGCAATTCCATCCACCCCCTTAGCCAGGAGGGCTTCCATCATTCGCTTCTGGTCGACCACTCCCTTGGGGGGCATCAGCACCTCGCAATTCACACCAAACTCTTTCTCGGCAATACGAACGCCCGCGGCACACAAATCCCAAAAGGGATCAATCCCATTGGTAACATAGGCGAATGTGGGGGCATCGGACTCTTCGGACTCCGCAGTGGAGCCACCCCCTCCACAACTGTAAAAAAGAAGAAGGAAGCTGCTTAAAATTAACGGGACGAGGGCTTTTTTCATAATCATAGGGTCATTAAAGAAGGGGTCTTCGGGAGCGGTCAAGTCTTACCACGGGGTGCGACCACCGTTCACACAGAGCGTTTGCCCCGTGATGAAAGAGGCTTCCTCTGAGGCAAAATACCTAACCGCATCCCCCACATCCTTAGGGGAACCCCAGCGCCCGACAGGAATAGTGCTCAAATACGCATCCTTGTCTTCCTGAGGATCATGGAGATGTCGATCCGTAGGAATCCACCCCGGGGCGACAGTATTAACGGTTATACCACAAGGTGCCAACTCTACCGAGAGACTCCGGCTCCACCCGATCTGCCCCCCTTTTGCAGCGACATAAGCAGTAAACTGAGGAACGGATGCATGGTAGACTTCACTGGTGATATTGATAATTCGCCCCCATTTTCTCTTCTTCATCCCGGGGAGTGCGGACTGGGCCAGAAGAAAGGGGCTAAGCACAAAAAATTCATACATATCCCGATAAAAATCAGCGTCATATTCCTCGATCGGTTTTTGAGGCTGCGGACCGGTGGCATTGGGGACGAGGATATCGAGGGAACCGAATTTCTCCTCCACCGCCTCCACCATTGCCCGCACCTGATCCGCATCGGTCACATCCGCTCGCACCATCATAACATGGCCACCCTTGGCTTGTAGGACCTCCCTTGCCTTTTCTGCGACTTCGCGGTTTCCATGATAATTGAGGGCTACTTTGGCACCGGCATCGACCAGGCTTTCGGCTACTCCCAGCCCCAATCCGCGGGTGCTACCGGTGATCAGGGCCGCTCGATTTTCTAAAATAAAATTCATAGAAAAACTGAATTAGACTGAATTTTTTGACACATCAAATGTATTCCAAATATCAAATTTACCTGCAATGACTCAGCCCAGAAAGGCAGAAGCGGGGCAACCACGGACACCCAGTCCATCGACCACGAACACCCGCCCGGCATTCTCTTCGACCATGGTTTTGTGAATCCCGGTGGTGACAAACAAGCGATCGAACTGACTGCCCCCAAAGGTACAGGCGGTGGTCTCAACACAGGGCAACTCCACCCTTCGCAGGAGCACTCCTGTTCCCGGGTCGATCTGCAGTACCGCACCGCCATGACAGATCGCCACCCATAGATTGCCTGCGGTATCTATGGTCATTCCATCCGGGGAACCATCCACTCCCAGCAAAGCAAAATCAACCACTTTCTGGGGGTTCGATATGGCCCCGCTTGCAGAATCATATTGATAGGCAACCACCTCTTGAGTCGGTGTATCGATGTAGTACATCAATCCTTTTTGTTGATCCCAGCAAATTCCATTGGAGTTGGTCACTCCGGATATTTTCTGGCTCAAATTCAGGGAGGTGTCCAACTGGTAAAGGTTGGCGTCGCCGGTCTTTTTGACCGTACTGATGGTGCCCGCCCAGAACCTTCCGGCAGGGTCGCACTTGCCATCATTAAACCGGTTGTCTGGCCTTTTATCCGCCTCAGGGTCGGCAAGGTGGGTCTTTTCTCCGCTCTGTGGATTAAAACGGAAAATTCCTGAATCCCCCGCACAGACAAGGTCGCCCACCTTTGTTGGCACTACCGTGCCCATTCGCTCGCCCATCTCCCAGACGGTTTCCTCATCTGTTTGGGGATTTAATCGAATCAGGGAGTGCCCCTCAATATCGACATAAAATAGGCATCCTTCCCAAAAGATTGGGCCTTCTCCCCACTTTGAAATCCGACTGCCGATGCAACTTATTGTAATATGACTCATCAATTGTGTGTTCTGACTAACTCAAAAGTTTGAAGCACCATTTGTCAGCATCATAGTAAAAGCACTTCAACTAAAGGATTTGATTTTACATGTAAACCTAACCTTATTCATGCCATTTTTTGATATCTATAATTTAGCGACCCACTTGATTAAAAACCTATTTCACATCTCATCATAGCAGCTTGTAGATGTTTAAGGAATACACCCCCTTGACTTTATTTTATCAATTATTGACTTTCGTCCGACGGAGCGAGGACGGCTGGCAGGAGTAGGATGAGGCAGTAATATTAAGCAAAAATACTCACTTTAGGGACGGAACTCCTTTCCCAGACTGTTTGACTTTTAGATCAGTCAACCCGGTTAGGGGAAGGTACGATTTTGCTAAACGATCAATCACTAAAGTTTTTGCAATGCGTAGGTATCCTTGGAGCCCTTGACGGCCCAACCGGCTTGCTGGATTTTATCGCGGAAAAGATCGGCCTTCGCCCAGTCCCTAGATTGCTTGGCCTGCCATCTTTGTTCGGCCCATACGGT
>Ga0181601_10004596_pt1 | contig 11559 bp, 10 predicted proteins | sample 041ome_8_FD_133020 | JGI IMG/M metagenome (GOLD analysis project Ga0181601, IMG submission 133020) | Coastal salt marsh microbial communities from the Groves Creek Marsh, Skidaway Island, Georgia - 041407BS metaG (megahit assembly) | ecosystem: Environmental > Aquatic > Marine > Intertidal zone... | reverse complement strand
TTACGTGTACGGGAGTGTCGCGCGCCCGCGACGTCGCGACCGAGACCGCTCGTCCCATCCATCCGTCATCCATCCGATCCATCCGATCCGTCCGTCCGATCTATCTATCCATCCGTCCGATCTAACCGACCCGAAAATCGGATCCTGTCGCCCGGTGTATTGTATTGTACTGTGTACAAGTACTATGTAAGTGGATTGATGGTGTTCACTGGTGTGCGCTACAAGTACGTAGTGCGTAAAGAGAACCCGCGCGTCCTATGTATATCGTGCCTGTACACATGACGGGGTTCACCGACGAGTCATGAATCGTGCACACGTACACACACACACACGCACGACGTCGTCACGACGTCGTCGAATTTCGAGAGGCGAAGCGTCGAACCGCGACGCGGGGGACGGGCGAGAGCGCGCGCGCGGCGACGGCGACGGCGACGGGCGACCGAGTGGGTGCGTTGAACCGCCCGCGCGTGGTTTCTCGCATCGCGTCATCGCGTCGTCCGGTGAGGGCGCGTCGCGTCCGGCATCCATCGTCCGTCGTCCATCGTCTCGGCGGCGTGACGTCGACGCTTTTCTCCCGACGCATCGGATCGGGCGCCGCGTGTCGCGTCCCGCGGGCGAGGAAAGCGCGGGCGGTAGTCGCGTGAGTCGTGGACGAAACGAAGGGTGTTTCGTCGACGAGAGGAGGCGGACGCGGCGCGGGATCGCGCCGACGAACGACGGAGGACGGAGGAGGACGCGGGACCGCCGGCGACTCGGATGGCGACTCGGATGGCGTCCGTGGGCACGGACGCGGGGAACGGACGGGCGACGTCGGCGTCAGGGGCGACGACGAGCGGTGGATACGGATCGATTTCTGATAGGCGGCGCTCGGTGGATGATCCGGTGCGGGCGAGCGACGTGCACGTGCTCGTGGTGGACGACGAACGCATCTGTCGAACGGTGACGTCTCGGCTGCTGAGAAACTGCGGATACAGGGTGACGACGGCGCAGAGCGGGGCGGAGGCGTTGGAGCTGTTACGACGGGGGACAGAGTTTCATCTCTTGTTGACGGACGTGATGATGCCGGGAATAGATGGACCGGCGTTGCTGCAGTTGGTGCGTAACGACGAGCGGCTGAGAGACATGCCAGTCATCATGATGAGCGCCAACGAGCACAGCGAGACGGTTTTCCGGTGCATTCAATACGGGGCGGAGGATTATTTGCTAAAACCCGTGAGTAAGAAAGCGGTGAAACACATGTGGCAGCACGTGTGGCGGAGAAACCAGCTGTCGCTCGCGAGAGCGGTGCCGAGATACGAAAACGGAGAGGAGATTCACGAGGAGGAGGACAGAGGGGAGATGGTGCACGGCGTGCCGGCTGTGCCGCAGCACGACGCTGAGCACGATGGTGTCATCGTTGATGAGGACGACGACAGCCACGAAAACCACGGGGTCATCGTGCATCACGGATTACACGGAGATGACATGGGCGATTCACCGGAGGCCAAGGCGAAGATGAGAATGGTGGACGCCGAGTCGGCGCAGCGCGTCGGCGAACGTCTCGGTTCGAATGGAGCCGTGAATGCGCTCGCTGGCGCCGGGGCTCTTCGTTTGAAAAATTCTTCAGTCTCGATGACTGATGTGGATAGCACCGGGATGCCATCGAGCGAGGTTGAGATGCATCAGCAACGGGTTCCAGAGCAGACGCGCCGAGCGCTGCCTCCGCCGCTGTGCGGTTTCCATTCCTCCTCCTCGACGCGCGTCCTGCGCGAGTGGCTCGACGATGAAACCTCCGGTGCGCAAAATACTTCATTAGAGGATCGTCTGCACGTCGCCGCCCAGTTGGCTGCGTTCGTGGAACTCAACCAGTCTCGGTGTGTTTCGTCCGTCGACATGTTTGACGCCGGAAGACTCGAAATTAGCCCTCAAGGCGCCATCTCGTTTGCGTCGCCTGTCGCTGATCGTAACGCCTCCGCCTCCGCGGCTGATGACGACGCCGATGACAATGTCGCACCGTTTAGCGAGCTCGCTCGCGAGCTCGGAAGAAAAGAACTCGAGTTTGTGCTTGGATTGATTTGTCTCAACATGTTCTTCCCGAGGGTGTTTGTCGACATGTACGAATCCAAAGACGGCGACTCGGCGCTCGACAAGGTTGTCTCCATGACGGGCTTTGCGCAATCCATGAAGGCTCACATCGATGTCGCCACCATCGTTGTTTCAATGCTGAAAGAAGACTCGAATCGTCTCAGCGCCAAGCATGCGAGCGTGCAATTCCAGAGACTCGCGGGTGAAGCTCGCTCGAGCGGGGTTGAGTCGGAGGCGCGCGTCGAATCGTTGAAGCGCTTGGAGATCATTTTGGAAACTCTGCGCACTGCGCGTGAGTCACAATCGAACGAGTTATCGTCTTCACTTAAAGTTCTAGGCGTGCTTCTCTGTGAGATTGGCGTGAAGGACGTAGGAGACGCTTCGCAGAAGCGGGATCGTTCGTCATCACCGAGCCTGGGCGATAGCCCGACGCTCAAGAGGGCTCGAACAGAGCTCGCCGAGAGCGCGACCAACGTAGCGAACCTCTGCGTTGATGACAAAGAAGCTTCCGTCCTCTGTTATGACGAAGAGAACATCGCCTTGAACGACCTCAAAGCCACGGTCAAGTCCGCATTCAGATCTGCAAAGACGCTAGAAAAGAATGTGTTCGCTGATTTGGAACGAAGTTTGTTTGCCAAGAGCGCGCGAGCTGCGGCGGCGAAGATTAGCGGTGAATCCGCGCCCGAATCGGACTCGAAATGGCTGAAACAGATGGTGGAAACCACGGGCGGGGGTTCTTTAGTGAGCGATGCTCTCGAAAGTTTCGAGCTAGACCTCTGCTCCGTCACTCGCGAGGTTTCAATCAGGCGATGCGCGTCCATCGGCGGCGACTTTGCCGACTTTGCGGCAAACAATTCAATGGTGTGCTGTGCGAGCTGGGATAGAGACGGCGAACTTTTCGCTACCGCTGGGACGAGTAAATCTATATGTGTGTATGATTCGAGCGCTGTCATGCAAATGGGCGCCCGGGTACACTGTCCAGCCGTCGAATTTGAAGCTCAAGCCAAGGTGTCGGCGCTCTCGTGCAACCCGTACGTCAAGCAATCACTCGCCTCTGGAGACTACCAAGGGGTCGTTCAACTTTGGGATGTGAACAGAGAAAAATCCGTCTGGGAAAACCCAACCCATCGGAGACGCGTGTGGAGCATCGATTTCAGCGGCGTGGATCCCACGAGACTTGCGAGCGCGTCGGACGACGGCTCCGTGCGCGTGTACTCGACGACGACGAAGGAGTCGATTTGCACCTTGCAAAATCGTGCCAACGTGTGCTCGGTCAAGTTTCATCCTTCGAACGCGCACATCCTCGCAATTGGCAGCGCCGATCACAGGCTCATGTGCTACGATTTGCGACAGCCAAACACGCCCATGCTTTCGCTTCAAGGTCACCGCAAGGCGGTTTCTTACGTTCGCTGGATTGGAGACGAAATCATCTCCGCCTCTACTGACAACACGCTCAAGCTCTGGGATATTAAATGCGGCGATCCTAGACGGATGTGCGTTCGAACGTACACGGGGCACACGAACGAAAAGAACTTTGTCGGCCTCAGCGTGAGCCAAGACGGTTACATTGCGTGCGGATCGGAGGACAACGTCGTGCACGTATATTCCAAGCATTCATCAGTACCCGTGGCGCAGTACGCTTTCAACGACAAAGTGAACGGATTTACGAGCAACAGACGCGACAAGGGCGGATTTATTTCATCCGTTGCGTGGTCACCAGACTCTAAACACCTTCTCGCGGCAAACTCTCGCGGGCACCTCAAGATTCTTCAGCTGAGCAAGGCGTAGCGTTAGACGCGACGCAATGCCCAAGTAACTTTTCTTTTTCACACCTGTATACCATCATCTTTAAGTTTAGTAGCGTGAGTCACACAGGAGTAGACTTTATTATTACCATTACATTTTATCAGACACATCAGACACATTCGTCTCATCAGTACGGACGAGACCTGTCTCCGTAGCCGCCACCGCCTCTGCCTCCGTAGCGGCCTCCCCCGCCTCTGTCTCCGTACCCGCCGCCTCTATCTCCGTACCGACCTCCACCGCCTCCGCGTCCTCCGCTGTGGTGCGAAGGCGGCGGCGGCGCGCGGTCCGTCTTTGGTTTGCTCTGAGCGATGGAAACGTGAAGCTTTTTGCCGTTGAACTCGTACCCGTTGTAAAATTCAGGAGCGCTCTGCGCGGCGTGTGGGTCGTCGTACGTGATGACAGCCTCATCCTTCTTGTTTCCTTGTTCGTCCCGGTAAATCTTCACCGCAAACGGCCAATCCTCGGGGTACCCAGTCTTCTGTCGAACCCTGGATATGATTCCAATTCCGCAAAACACCTCTCTCAGGTCGTCCTCGCTCGTGCTCTCCGCGTCGAACCCTTTAATGAAGATTCTATTCGTCGTATCCTCCAACCCATCGAGAAGCCATCCACCCTGCGCCGCGCGTTCCGCCTCGCGCAATTCTTTGCTCTTCCCCGCACCGCATCTCTTACACGACTTTCTCCACGAAAAATTGCTGTTCCCGCACTCGCACCTCCAGTCGGCGTCTGGGTCGAATTTCGGCTTTTCCCGCTCGTCGGACCCACCACCAGAGCCGCCTCCGCCTCCGCCTCCGCCGCCGCCGAACCGCGGTCGCCCACCACCGCCACCGCGATCGTCCCTATCCCGATCTCCACCGTACCGCGATCCTCCGCGGTCGTACCCGTCGTCTCGTCTTCGATCTCGATCTCGATCCCGGTCCCCACCGTAACCTCCTCCTCTGTCGTCCCGTCCACCGAATCTCCGTCCACGGTCGTCCCGGTCGTCGTATCGTCGACCACCGGATCGATCGTCGTATCCTCCACGATCACCGCCGTATCCCATCGTCGTCGTCGTCGTCGCGTACGCACGTCGTCGTCGTCGTCGTCTGGAGTTTGCATTTGCGATTTTTGCGTTTTGCCTCCACACAATCCTCGAGTAATGACTCGTCAAAGTTGAACCCGTGACCCACCCGGCGGCTGCGGAAGCGCACGGAAAGTGGAGCGATTACGAGCGGACCTCTCGCCCGGGGTGATCGGCGTCGTCAAACACGCCCGCGCGACGCACGCGTGGATAAAACGAACGGAGAAACACCGAAATCATGGCGCCTCTCGAACTCTTGGGCATGGGAAACCCGCTCTTGGACATCTCCGTCGTCGTCAAGGATGACGCGCTGTTGGATAAGTATGATCTTAAACTGAACAACGCGATCTTGGCTGAGGAGAAACACGCGCCGTTGTACGAGGAGATGACGGCGAACCACGAAGTGGAGTACATCGCCGGTGGGGCGACGCAAAACTCGATTCGTGTGGCGCAGTGGATGCTTCAAAAAGAGGGTGCGACGGCGTACATGGGATGCGTCGGGGAGGACAAGTTTTCTACGCAGATGCGAGCGTCGTGCGAAGCGGACGGTGTGAAGACCAATTACATGGTTGATGCGTCCACGCCGACGGGTACGTGCGCGGTGATTGTGAAGGATGGTGAGCGTTCGTTGTGCGCGGCGTTGAACGCGGCGAATAACTACAAGGCGTCTCACCTCGACGAGCCGAGCAACTTTGCGCTCGTGGAACAAGCCAAGTTTTACTACATGGCTGGTTTCTTCATGACGGTGAGCCCGGAGAGCATCATGCGCGTCGCCAAGCACGCGTGCGAAAACAAGAAGACGTTCATGATGAACCTCAGCGCGCCGTTCTTGATGCAAGTGCCGCCGTTCCTCGCGACGCTCATGGAGGCGTTGCCGTACGTCGACATTCTCTTCGGTAACGAATCCGAAGCGCTCACCTTTGCTGAATCCCAACAGTGGGACACCAAGGATATCAAGGAGATTGCGCTTAAGATCTCCGCCATGCCGGTCGCCGAGGGTAAGCCGTCCCGTACCGTCGTCATCACCCAAGGTTGCGACCCGACTGTCGTCGCTCGCGACGGTTCCGCCACCGAGTACGCCGTCATCCCGCTCGCCAAGGAGGACTTGGTTGACACCAACGGCGCCGGCGATGCCTTTGTCGGTGGTTTCATCTCTCAGCTCGTCCAAGGTTCGGACGTTGCCAAGTGCTGCGCCGCGGGTAACTACGCCGCTAACAAGATTATCCAAGAGTCTGGCTGCAAGTGCCCGGGCAAGCCGGATTTCACGGCGTAAGTGCGTCAGCGTTTTCGGAGCGGTGGAGAAGGATATACATAGAGATTTTTGCACACGTTGTTAATTCATTTATTCGTATCATCTACAGTACAGTCTGCGGCTTTCGCGCGTCTAATAAGTTTTGCTATTTTCCTCGCTTTCATTGAACGGGCGACACCGGCATCGGCGACGCGCTCATCGTCGGTGCGGGCGCTCTCGGCGCCGGAATCGGCGGAGGCGAACCATCCACGGCGTTCCATGTGTATACCATCTCATCCCAGCCGCAAGAGGCGACCAAACCCTCCACCAGGCACGACGCGTCGAGCCCGACGGCAAATTCGGTGTGATGCGCCCAGCGGTTTAACAACGGCGTCGGCGCCTTCCAGTCCCACATCCCCACCGTCATGTCGTAGGAGCACGTATACACCACATTCTCAGCGTGGGGAGAAAATTTGACGCGTCTCACTGCGTAATCGTGACCCACGAGCGTTTGAAGCTCTCTAGACGGATTTCTAATGTCCCACAGGCGAACGGTTTTGTCGACGCTCCCCGTGGCGATTACGCAATCGTTCCACTTGTTCCAATCGCAGCACAACGCCTCATACTCGTGCACTGGAACGCTCAACGTCGCATGAGGCTGTCGCAAATCCCATATCTTCAATAAACAGTCTCCAGATGCGCTCGCAAAGATGTCCGCGTGGTGCGGGCTCCACTCCGCCGCGTACACGCAGTACGCGTGTTCCGCGAACGTTCGCAGGCTCGCCCCGGCTTCGACGCTCCACAGTTTGATTGTGTCGTCCCAAGACGCCGTTAAAAACGTATCTCGCGCACCCGCAATGTTCCACGACGCCGAGTACACCTCGTGCGTGTGTTCGTGGTAACTCCGCAACGGATTCATCGCCGCTCCCGCGGCTACGTCCCACACCTTCACCGACCCGTCGCCGCACGACGACACCAGCACGCTCTCGTGCGATTCGCTCCACGCGCAGTCGTACAACCCATCTCGCGTGTGAAACCGGCACACCTCGACGAACGCCCCCGTGACCGGGTCCACGTCACCGATGATCTGCGCCCCGTTTCCGATGATTCCAAAGTTTTGTGCGCTCGCGACGGCGATTCGCGTTGGATTGAACGGGGAAAACTTGACGGTGTAGCCGTTAAAACCGACGGTGCGGTACGACGACGGCGCCATGGACCCGCGCGGCGGGGGACGGGGGCGGAGACGGCTCTCTCCCGCGCGCGTCGCGTTCTGACGCCCCCTTCACCAGAGTGTGAGTGGAAAACGGTTGGAAAGGTTGAGACGAACACGGGCTGGGTCGGGGCTACAGTTCTACTTGACAATGGTACTAATAATAACGATGCGAGTCTACGCGCGCACGCTGAGGCTAGTGAGCTGCGCGGTGATTTGTTCCGAGACCGCCTTGCCGTCTTGTCGCGTTAAATCGCCCTCTGGATTGACGTCGACGAGGGGCGCGTCTAAAAACTCGCTCGGAATGTGTTCGGCGCAGCGGGCAATGTGCGCGCTAAAGGGAACGAACGGAGGAGTCTCCGCGTCTAATGGATAGTGTGTGTCTAACAGAGCGTCGGCGGCTTTGCGAAAAGTGCGACCGCCGACTGAGGTGCCGTAGGTGATGCCGTCGATGGACTTGAAGAGTTTACGCGCCCACTGTTTGCGCGACTTGGCGTCGAAAAAGTCGTCTCCACCCTTTTCAGCGTACGCTCGGTCGCCGTACTCGCCGTACTCGCGAATGACTGAACGTCTCGTGTGCGGTGGAACGCGTTGTTCTTCGCCGAATATCAACCGATCGACGTCCGCTAACAGACACGGATGCTTGTAAAAAGCGCGTCCCATCATCACGCCAGCCAATTTGCCTCCTTCTCTGTCGAGCAATTCCTTTGCGTGCGTCACCGAGTTGACGCCGCCGTTTAGCGTAAAGTCCGTCTTCGCAAAGTCATCACACAGAGCGAACACTTCGTCGTATCGCAGAGGTGGAACCTTTCTATTCGCGTCGGGGTTGAGCCCGCCCATGACGGCGCATCGCGCGTGCACGATGAAGTGATCCACGCCCGACGCCTCCTTAATCTTATCCACGAAATCCACGACGTAATCGTAACAGTCCGTGTCTTCCTCCTTGGTCATAGTCTTATCGTACCGCACCCCTAACCTGTGTTTAATCGTAATCTTCGCGTCCACAGCCTCCGCCATGCGCCGGGCGCACTCCGCCGTCAGCTCTGCGTCCAGCATCATCGCCGCGCCGAAACACTTTTCACTCTCACCCTTCCCACACACCCTCTCGCTCGGACACCCGCAGTTCAAGTTGACCTCATCGTACCCGTACTCATCCGCGCACACCACCGCCGCCTTTGCCAACTCTCCCGGGTCAGACCCTCCCAACTGCGCCGTGCACAGCGCCTCTGCCCTCCGCATCGTGTTCGACGCGTTGCGCGTCACCGCGTCGTGGTGCGCCATCTCCGTCCACAACCGCGCCCGTTTCGACATCATCCTGCACAGCGTCCGATAGTGCGGACCCGTGACGTCCAATCCCGGCGCGACGGACAACCGAGATCCATCCGTCGCCCCCATCCTCGCCGTTTTCGTTTCGACACCTGGAAACGAGTGAAAGAAACGAACCGAACGAAACCGAACGACGAGACTCGTCCTCTCGACCGCGAGTCCGCGTCGACCGAGGCGAAACGAGCGAGAGCCCGCGCTCTCCTTCTTCGTCGACGCGCGTCGCCCGACGACGACGACGACGACGAAGGACGCGCTCTGACGCGAATGTAAAAGTGAAATCTCTGAAACTCTGACGCGCGTGAAAGCAAGTGTCATACACTGTTTGTACATACAAAAACTCTGGCGGCTGGCGAAACCGACCACTTTAGAGCGAAGGACAACGTCACGCGCGCGGGCACACTCGCGCGCGGACTCGCGGACGCACGAAGGACGACGACCGCGCTCGCGATGACGACGATGAATCCGACGACGATGGCGGCGCACCGCGCGGCGCCTCCGGCGAGCGCGCGCACGTCCACGTCGCGATCGACGACGCGCGGCGCGACGATCGTCGCCAGGGCGAGAATCAACCCGAAAGAGCCGTGGTGGGAGAAAAACTCTGCGCCGAACATGTTCGAGTGCGAGGACACGGGGACGTTTTTAAACTTGTTGGTGCGTGCGTCGCGAATGGTGTTTTCGTTTCTTCTCTCTGTTTTTTTTTGTTCCTAGCCTCTCGTCGCGCGCGCGGTTCGGGGTCTCGCCTCGCCTTTGTTCGTCCGCGCGCGGTTCCCTCGTCGAAACGGTTCCGGCCGGTCGCTCTTCTGGTGCTGACGTCTTTGCGTCGTCTCTTTCCTAAACGCAGAACGAACACTCGGATAAACTCGTGGTGGTGGATGTCTACGCCCGCTGGTGCGGGGCGTGTCGCGCGTTGTACCCCAAGCTTTGCAAGATTGCCAACGAGTACCCGGACGTCGTCTTCGTCAAGGTCAACTTTGACGAAAACAAAGACTTGTGCAAGTCTCTCGGCGTCAAGGTTTTACCCTATTTCAAGCTCTACCGCGGAACCGAAGGGTGCGTCGCCCAATTCTCCGCCAGCATCGCCAAGATTAAGCTTCTCAGGGCTGCTCTCGTGGAGCACTCCGCCGAGAGGTGTTCGCTCGTCCCGAACCAAACCGTCCACTACGACGATTTGGACGACTTGCGCGAGCTCGAGGGGCTCACCGAAGAGGAGAAGAAGGAGGCTGAGCCCACCGCCGTGCCGTGAGACGGGCGGGCTCGTCGGTCGGTTTGCATCGTTATTTTTATTCCCGCGCGCTCCCTTGGTCGTTCACGCGACGGCTTGAACCATCAACCATCAGTCAAAGTTGTCACTCAGAGTCAATCACTTTTTTGTAACACACGCACACACACACACGCACGATCGGCGTGAAACTTGAAACCGCTCCTCACTCCCAGCCGCGGGAGAAGGACGGAATCGCGCGCGATGGACGCGACCATGCAGACCGTCGATGAGGGCGCGCACGCGGCGTCGTCGTCGAGGGACGCCGACGACGCGGCGTCGTCGTGTCAACACAATTACGTCGTCACGGTGCGTGCGCTTGGATTTTGGATTTTGGATTTTAGATTACGTCTTGGAACACGGCCGACCGGACGATCGCGCGGTGCTTCGGTGTGGACGAACGACTGACGAACGCGTCTCGTTTTATTTACGCTCGTCGCGGTGAGCGCAGGCACAGAAACCGACGGTGGTGACGCACTCGTGCGTGGGGAACTTTACGTCGAGCGAGGCGTTGGATTTGATCGTGGCGAAGAGCACGAGGTTGGAGGTGTATAGACTGACGGCGAACGGGTTGAAGCCGATGTTGGACGTCCCGTTGTATGGAAGAGTGGCGACCATGTCGCTGTGTAAGGGACACGCGGGAACGGGTGGGAAGAGTCGGTTGTTTTTTACGACGGAGAGGTACGGCTTTTCGGTGCTGTCGTACGACGAAAAGACAGAGGAACTCAAGACGGAGGCGTTCGGGGACGTTCGGGACAACATTGGGAGACCGGCGGAGAATGGGCAGATTGGGGTTGTCGATGAAGCGGGTCGGGCGATCGGTTTGCAGCTCTACGATGGGTTGTTCAAGGTTATACCGGCTGAGGAAAAAGGGAGTTTCAAGGAGGCTTTTAACATTCGGTTGGAGGAGCTTCAGGTGATTGATATTCAGTTTTTACACGGTACGCCAAAGCCGACGATTGCCGTCTTGTACAAGGACATGAAGGATGCGGTGCACATTAAAACGTACGAGATTGGTATCCGGGAGAAGGAGTTTCTCTCTTCGCCGTGGGCCATGAATGATTTGGACAGAGGCTCGAGCATCATCATTCCGGTGCCGGCGCCGCTCGGAGGCGTCGTTGTCTTGGGCGAACAAACGATTGTTTACCTGAACAAAACGGACGCGGACCCGGAGATTAGGATCAAACCTATCAGTACGCCTCATTTCGTGAACATTGTCTCCTACGGAGCGATCGATCCGGACGGTTCGAGGTACCTATTGGGCGATCACGATGGGACGCTCTACATGCTCGTCGTGAAGAGCGACGGGCAACGCGTGCAAAAGTTGAGCCTGGAACGTCTCGGCGAGACATCCATCGCCAGCACGCTCAACTACCTCGATAATGGCGTCGTGTACGTCGGAAGCGCCTTTGGTAACTCGCAGCTCATCAAGTTGCACGCGGAGCAGTGCGGCGTGGATTCGAGAGGCAATCCCACGTATGTCGAAGTTTTAGAAGAATTCATCAATCTCGGTCCAATCGTTGACATGTGCGTCGTGGACCTGGAGCGTCACGGGCAAGGGCAGGTAGTGACGTGTAGCGGTGCGTTTAAGGATGGTAGCCTGC
>Ga0181601_10004588_pt1 | contig 11571 bp, 2 predicted proteins | sample 041ome_8_FD_133020 | JGI IMG/M metagenome (GOLD analysis project Ga0181601, IMG submission 133020) | Coastal salt marsh microbial communities from the Groves Creek Marsh, Skidaway Island, Georgia - 041407BS metaG (megahit assembly) | ecosystem: Environmental > Aquatic > Marine > Intertidal zone... | reverse complement strand
GACTTAGTAGATGGTAAGGTTACTAAAGCAGAGACTATAATTTCTTTCTCTAAGAACTACTATCCATTATTTAACTTACAGTTTAATGGTCAGAAAATTGGTGAATTAGATGCTTCTGGTACTCCAGTAAGTATAAATAAAGGACTTGCTAGATTAAATGAAGCTCTAAACGATCCTGAGTTTGTTAAGGAGAATGAAAGAGCTTTAACACTTTCTGCAATTCGTATTCCAGGACAAGGATATAACTCAATGGAAAACTTTACTATAGTAGAGTTCCTACCTGAAGAGAGTGGTGAGATTATATTAGTTCCCGATGAGATGGTAGTTAAGTCTGGTTCTGACTTTGATATTGATAAACTATTTACCTATGAACCTTTCTTAAGTAACGATGGAGTAGCTAGAGGATCAGAATTATCAACTACAGAATCTTTAAAACGTAAAAACGAATTAGAGAAAGAGTACGAAATTAAAAAACTTGAATTAGGTGATTACCTTAAAGAAAGAAGACAATCTATTAAGGATATTAAAAAGTTCCTTGACGATACAGGATTTGATAAAGCTTCTGATATTTACAAAGAAGTTAAAAAACTTAAAGCTGAGAAAATAGATGACGATGCTGAATTAGTGTATACAGGCGAAATAGACCCTATAGAAGCTCTTAAACGTAAGTTTGAAGGTGGGGAGTCTGTAGAAGACATTCTCTCTAAGAAAGTTAATCAGACGAAGCGTAAAGAAAGAAAAGCTAAAATCAAACAACTTAGTCAAGTTCTACAAGATTACTCTGATCAAAAATTAGGTTTCTATCTATCTGAAGCAGTTGAAGCGATTAATGAAGTAAAAGCAGAATTAGCTGAGATTAAATCTAATCTTAGTCAAGTCAGAAATGGTTTAGCTAACAATATTTTATTTAATGTATCTGATCGTCTAACACAAAGTGAAATCTTTGGAGACTTAATTACTCCAAATAGTATCAGTGCAATTACAGAAGCTGCTGAAATTAATGCTAAAGATACTACACCTGACCCTTACGTAAAAGCAAGTTACACTAATATAGTTAATCCAATATATCAACTATATGTATTCTCATTGAACTCTTATAAAAAGTCTTTGGGAACCGATGCTAAAAATAACGTACTACATTCTATATTACAGAAAGCTAATTTATATATTGAAGATGCTTCTGAAAATACAGCCTACATACTAAGAGCAAATAGAACTGCAGATGGTCGAGTAACTTTTACAGGTACTACTGATACTAACGGAGAATCTATTTCTTTCATACAGGGCCAAATGATATCTGCTCACGTAGATATTGAGAAGAATGATGACATTGCTACAATAGGACTTAACAACGTAGTTACGCCTGTAGTCAACTATATGTTAATGGCAGGTACTCCATTTAAACATATAATTAATTTAATTAACTTTAAGTATAATGGACAGAGTAGCATATTAAAGTTTTCTAAGAATCCAGATATAGACAGTATACTATCTAACTTTAGATACAGTACTAATCCAGTAATTACTGAATTTGTTAATAACTCTACTAATAAACTAGGAAATATATCTTCAACTAAGTTATTTAAAAACTATAATAAACTTGTATCTAGACTTACTCCTGAAAAAGCTAGAGAAGAATTAGCAAAAAAATCTGAGTATGGGGATTTCTTTAGGTTATTAACTTTCTTAAAAATGAGAGAGCAGTCTCAAAAGATGGCTACTCTTTCTTTAGGAACAGACTTTGATACTTTCTCTCCTCAGAATTTTGAATCTTTCCGTAGAAAAAAAGCGGAACTTCAAGAACTTAGAGATAGTAAATTCTTTAACACAGATGGATTTGCTAAAGTATATGCTCAGTCAATTGTATCTGAATTCCAAATTCAAGAAGATATTTTTGATAAGCTAGTAGACTTGTTCCCAATTTCTGCAAATAAATTAATTACTGATACGATTTCAGATACTCATACTCAACTGAAGAAAGTAAATTATGATACATACTCTAGAGTATTTAAGAATGATTTATTGTATTACTTGTTTGCAACTAATACTGATCAGGTCACTAAGTATCAATCATTAGTAAATAAGAAGTCTGAAAAGCATATTAAAAATATGTATGATAGCTTGAAGAGTAGATTAGCTAACTTAGGACTACAGTCAGAAAATAGAATCTTTGACTTGGTTAGACTGAATACTTCTGAAAAGTCTTCTTATATCCGTACAGGTCTTAGACAAACTTCTTATGACTATGACATCAATTACTATAGAGAACAATTTGAAAATGGTTTAAACTATTCTCACCCAGAATTAGATCCTTCTAATACTGAGCATGCTCAAATTATTGATGACATGAGAGAATTCTTTAAAGCATTTGCAGTAGCAGGTATTATGGGAACTAACTTAAATAAGAAGTTTGATTCTTATCTTCCATTAATTCCTGAGTCTGCTTATACGTTCTATATAAATAATATTGTAAAAGAGTTTGGTAGTAAAACAGCTGAACAACAACGTGAAGTTTTAGCTGATTTTATTCCTAAGTTTAATACTAATCATCCAGAATTCTTCCAGAAAGAAACGTCTACTGATTTACTATACTTTAAAAATTATCTAGAAGAAGTTTCTCCTGTAGAGGTCACTAGTCCAGAGTTATCTGAGGCTGACTTTGCAGACGAAGAACTTTACTATGAGTATACATTAGATAAAGAAACTTTTGATGACTTACCTCTACCTGCTGAAGCACAAGCTTTACAAGAAATGAGACCTACTAGAGATTCATTTGTACGTTTTGCTGACAAGGCTAATCTACAAGGACCAGAAGGTAAGGGTATTATTTTAAACTATATTGCAAAAAAAGGAGAAGGATTTACTGTTGATGTAATTGCAGAGAGAGCTTCTGATATCTTTAACAATGAAGTAACTCCTCAAGAGGTAATTGATTTCATTCTTCGTTATCCTGGAGGTATAGGAACAACTAATTCTACATCTTTAAATACTTATTACGGTTTTAATAATCCTGATGCTAATCCAAAATATGATAGTATTAGAGAATTAATTCAAGAAAGAAAAGGTGCAAAGGCTGTTAAACCTACAACTCCAACTACGCAACTAGACTTATTTGCTGAAAATAATCAAGCAGTTAATGATTCAATTGCTGACATTAAAGCTGAGAACACTAAGAATAGTGAAAGTTGTTAAAAAATAAATAAATACTATATTTGTAAAACCTATGTTTTGTCCCAATTTATCTGACCCAAAAATAAAAGAACAGTTTGAAAAACTACAAAGTCTACACCCAGACTTTGCTTATTACCTTTGGGATAAATACCAAGGAGAAGTTCCTGCTAAATACTATCAGTTATCTTCTACTCAAATTAAACCAGGAGTAGAAGAACTATTTAATGAGAATTCTGAGTTAGCTTCTGTAGGCACATCTGAACAATACTCTGCATACTTAGATACTATATTTCCTGATAGTAAAGTAAAGGATATTCTTTATCATGGTACTCCAGATGGTCGTTTTGATTCATTTGATTTATCTAGAGTTGGTACAAATACAAAAACTAATACTAAAGGAATTTATTTTACAGATAGCAAAAAGACTGCAGATTTTTATGCTGAAGGTTCAATAGATTTTTCCCAATTTGAATCTTATGAAGAATACCAGTCAGTAAAAACCGCTAAAGTTTTTCCAGTAATTTTAAATGCTAAAAATTTAAAATTAGTTGATGATCCACAAGAACAAGAGAAACAAGGAGATGCTGTTCTTAGAACTAAAAACAAATTATCAGATAAAGGTTTTGTAGGTGAATTAGACTATGCCCATCAGTATATTGTATTTGATTTAAATCAAATCCACATACTTGGAAACAAACAAGATATAGAAGGATTTAAAAAGTTTGTAGCTTCTCAAACATCTCCTATAACTATGGAGTCTAGGGTAATGTCTCCTGAAAAAGTAGCTGAACGTATAATAACTGAAGATATAAAAAAGGAGAAGGTTAAAAGTTTAGTTAGAGATCTGTACGATAATCCTGACTATCAAGGACTTACGCCAGAGAAGAAAGCTAAATTTATCTCAAGTGAAATTTTTAAAAGAGAGATCCTTCCTTTACAAAGACGTAAATCTGTTACTGTAGAATCTAATGGAGATATTATATTTACTCCAACAAAGAAAACTACATCAGCAAATCCTTACTTAAATTCTAAAAATAACTTTCAGGGATATGCATATAGTGTTGCCAATAACTTAAATAGAAACTACTTTACTACTTCTGCTCCGGTAGCTGCTAAACTTACTGAACTACCAGACGGTAGAATTAAGTTAGAACTTGCTAGTAATAATAAGTACTTTAGTAACTTAGTTAGATTTATAGATGAAGTACAACAAGAATATATTTCAGCTGAAATAGAAGCAATTGAACAAGCTGAGTTCTTAGCAAAAGATTATGCTGACTTAGTAGATAAAGAAAGAAGTGCTAATGAGAAGATTATTGATGGTGAAGTTATGCCATTTGATGGATCTCTATTAGATAGTAGACTAGGTGTTATATATAAAACAGCTAATCCTCAATACGAAAAGTATTCTAAAGTTCTTAATTTCTTATCTACTAAATTTAAAGGAGCTTCATGGACATGGAATGTAAACTTAGATCAAGCAGCTAGAGTTAATATACTAACTGGTGAGATTGAGTTTAATCCTTATATGATGCAAGAAGATACTCCTTGGCATGAATTTGGACACTTACTAGTAAGATCTATTAAACAAAACAATCCTGAATTATTCCAGGAACTTAAAGATGAAGTTAAGAAACTACATGAAGAAGATCCTACTAACTCTGCTTATGCTTTTGTAAAAGAACTTTATCCTGAGTACGGATTAAGTGAAGCATTTTGGGAAGAAGCAATTACTACAGAATTAGGTAGACAGGCTGCTTTAACAAATGCAGAAAGAGAATCTCTAACTTTATTTGATAAGATTAAAAACTTCTTTAAAAGCTTATTTGGTATAGATGTAAATGAAAACACATCTATGTCTCAGTTAGTAGATAGTTTATTATCGAAAGAAGAGGTTGAAGTTATAAATGATTACTATTCTCCTGAAGTTGTCCAAGTAATGTATCAGAGAGTTATTCCTCCTGGTATGGAAAATTCTATGGACGGAGTTCTTAAGGAAGAATTTAATAGAGATGAGAATGGACAGTTTCTATCCTTTAGTGAGAGAGTACAGAAACTTGCTAGTCAGATAGAAGAAAAAGACTTTAAACAAATTTTAAACTCTAATAAGTTTATTGGGACACCTAATAACTTATTAAATAATTCTATTAACCAGCTTAAGAGAATACAACAGTATGTAAAGAAAGAAGAAGCTGCTGCAGCTTTCATCGAACTTACAGACTATGTGCAGACTACTAATATGTACCTTAAGTTAGTAGAACAAAGATTACGTAAAGTAGAAGATGATGAAACATTTGATCCAAAGAAAAAACTTGCATCTTTACACTTTGCCAAAAAACAAGTAGCAGCTTTTGAAGGACAGATGGCTCAGATTGAGGCTTTGTTAAATAAAGAAGCTACTAGATCTATAAAAGCTGTAACTCCTGAACAACAAAAAACAAGATCAGATAACGGCTTACTATATCAGTTAGCAGCAATTAAGGGAACTATATCTGCAATAAAAGATTCACATAATACAAGAATCATTGAACCAGTAGCTGAAGAACTTTGGAAATCTTTAGAAGCCGGAAATAAACAACTAGCAGAACAGTTTGACAGAGAGATAGAAAAACTACAAAAAGGTAAGTCTTCTAATAAGGATAAACTAGTTAAAGAAAAACAAGCCGAAAAAGAAAGATCAGTTCTTACAAAAGAAAAACTAATACAATTACTACAGGCTAAGGATAATTTGGCTGCCTATGCGGCTGAGTCTGCTTTTTCTTCTAAGAATCCAAGTGTACAAATTATAGCTCAGTATATTAGAGAAGGTATTGCAGAAGTAAATAGTATGCAGCTAGAATCTAGAAACAAATTACAAACTATACAGAATGAGATTGCTAAAGACTATGGAGATGTAGCAGGTGCAGTTGTAGACTTAAGAAAGGTCTATAACCCTTACTACAGGGAAGTTGATTATGTAGAAGTAAAGGGAGATACATTAGTAACCAAAAAAGTATTAGCTTTAAATACTAAAACAAAAACCCCTGAGTTACAGAATAAAATTACTACTCTTAAATACAATTTAGAAAAGGCTACTACTATTGAAGATCGTAAAGCGATTCAAGATGAGATAGATGAGTTTTATGAAAAATATACTGAAAGGCCTTTTACTGATGAATACTATGAGATTCAAAATAAATTACCTTTAAGAATTAGAAAACAACGCCAAGAAATTTACCAAGAAATAGCGGAAGCTAGACAATTACTAGACACTAGTCTTGCTGGTGATGAGAAGGGCACTACTCAAGTTGTAGTAGAAAGAATACAATCTTTAAACAGACAGCTTGATGATATGGAGCGTCTTTATGATTCTAATGGCCAGAAGAAAACTGGTGAAGAATTAAAAGATGCTGAAGCAATTATAGAGTGGAAGAAAATTAAAAAAGCTAAAAACTCCATAAGTTATGAATTAACAGAAACTTCTAAAGCAGCTTTTGCTGCAGAATATAGTAGACGTTTTAATATTCTTAAAATTGCACTAGAGCAGGCAACTACTGAAGAGGAGAGAATTGAAGCTCAGAATGATTTTGATGCATGGTCTTCTATTAATGTACGTACTACTTTTAAACAAGAGTTCTACGACAGAAGACAAGAAGTTATAAGTGAGATCTCTTACTTACTACAGTCTAGGAATGTTCCTGGATTAGATACTTTATATGATGAGTTATTTAACATATTAAAAGGAAACAGAGACTCTAGTGGAGTATATATACCTACTAACTACAGTAAAGAATTATTAAAGAAGTCTAAAGACATTGAAGAACAGATTGAAGATATTAAAAACTTTGCAAAAGAAAATAGTCCATTAGACGATGACACTAGACAACAGCTAAAAGCTTTAATGGAAGAGTTGCAAAAGTTACAATCTACTTCGGTATCTTCTTATTATAAGGAAACTAAGGATGGTATATTAGCACAGATTAGAACTCAAGTAGCTTTAGAAAACCCTGAAGTAGATGAGTCTGAACTTAACAGATTAGTTTATCGTGCTTACTTACAATCTGATTGGTATAAAGATAATCACATTATAAAGAAAAGATATAATCCAGATTTAAAAACTGTTGAAGATGTAGCAGAACCTATATTTGTTTGGCGTATAACTCACCCAAATAATCCTGACTACATTGAAAGAACTCAACCTAGCTTTAACTGGTATTCTGCAAAAGTAAATCCAGATTTTATTAATCCTAAATATAAATCAGGCTCTGTACAGTTTAAAGAACAGTCTTCGGGAACTTACGTAAATGAAAATTATGACAAGCTATCTCCAAAGAAAAAAGAACTACTTGAAAAACTCAGAGAATTTTATTACGAACAACAAGATACTCTATATGCTTCTGATAAGTTAGGTGATGTTATTCCAGGACTTAGAAGCTCGGCAGGTGAGAATTTTATAGATAGTGTTAGGTTTAGACGTAATCCTTTAGGAAAAACAATTAAAACTATTAAAGCATGGTGGGTAGGTGATACTACTGCTATTGTTGATGAAGCAGAAAGTTACGGTAGGCAAGAAGATGAACTTAGTATGGTAACTGAGGATACTTCTAATACTAGGGGAATTAGAAAACTTATGATGAAGCATTCTAATCCACTAGATATTAGTGAGCAGTCTTATAATATTATGGCAGCTATTGCTAGCTATAGTGAAGCTTCTGCTGAGTTTAAAGCACTTAGAAACTTACAATCTTTTGTACTTAGTGCAGAGGAAGTATTACCGGACAGTGAAGACAAGAAAAAAATAATCAGTAAAACTATTGATCGTGTTTTCTTTGGAAAAACTTTAGCGGGAGGAAATATAAAAGGACCTCTAGGTGGATTTGTTAAAGGATTAAATGTTTTAGGTAGAGCTGTTATGGGAGCTGCAGGTTCTAAAGTTATTAAATTTAATGCACTGTCTATAGTTCCTAACTATACAACAGGTATTAAAAATAACTTTGCTAATGCTAGAAGTCATGGATTATCACAGGCAGAAATGGGTAAAGCATTCTTTGAAGCAAATAAAGCTTCTAAAGACTGGGTACTTTCTCACTCTACTTATGGAAATAAAACTTTACGTATCCAATTACTAGACTTATTTGCTGCAGAACAGAAAGAGTATTTTAGACAAGGTACTACAATTACTAATACAGGATTAAGAAAGTATGGTCAAGTGTTTGAACTTATTAACACTATGAGAGACTTAACTGAATTCTTAATTTCTGCACAGAATGCTTATGCATATTTAAGTAAATATTCAGTTACACAGATAGGAACTGGTAAACAGATTTTATTAAAAGATGCTTTTACCCTAAAGGATGGTACTATAACTCAGAGAGATGATGTAGAAATTCCAGAAGGTTTAATTGAATTAGTAAGAAGTAAGATATATTTAGCTAATAGAAGATCTCAGGGTATCTATGATAATTTATCTCAGCCTGAATTATCTACTAATATGCTATTTAGATTTGTCCTATTTTTAAAGAAATGGGTAACCTCTGACTTAAAAGCATCTTTTGGATCAGAAACAATTCACTATGGAGCTGGTTTAAAGACAGAGGGTTCTTGGAGAGCTTTTGGTTCTTTTGTTCGAGATGCATCTTTGAACTATAAGGGAAATTTTATAGCTGCTTACAATGAATCTTCTGAAGCTAGAAAAGGAGGTTTGCAAAGAACAGGAATAAACCTAGCTGTATTTTTAGCTTTAACAAATGCATTAAAGGCTTTAGTTAAATTTACCGAATGTGAAGAAGATGGAGAAGCTGACGTAATGGATTACTTGTGTTACTTTATGAAACGTATCACAAATGAAGCAGAAGGTATTAGCACAGCTTGGGGTATAAATGAGTTAGTATTTACTTACTATAAAGAACAAGCCAACGGTGTATCTGTAGCAGATAAATTATTTGGACAGATAACTTCTCCTGTTACAATCCTAAGAAGACTTCAAACTGATGAAGAGTTTAGAACACTTGATCCTTACTATCGTTATGATAAGTCAAAGATTTCTTGGGATAAAACACATCCTGGTTTAGCAGGTCAACCTGGTTTAATGGTATTAGGTTATGAACTACTAGGACTTAGAGGTGTAATGTTAGATCCTAAAGCTATGGAGTTTAATAATAGAAGATTTAATGACTATTCACCTAAGACTTATACTAAAGAATTAGCTACTCGTTATAACAAAAACTATGAAGGTCTTGAGATAATGAAGCAAAGAACCCCTGCTTATCAAACACGTAGACAATTCAATAAACAGTATAATAAGTTAAAGGAACAGGCTAAACGTGCTATTGAATCTAATAATCAAGAAAAGTTTGAAGAGTATAGACAAAAAGCTACTATATTAAGAGAAAACTATATCTCTAGGTTACAAGAAATTAGAGAAAGGAATAATGAATTTGAAGAAATTAAACTTCCTTACTTACCATTTATTGATAACAGGGAAGGTTTAGATCTTGCAGCAGGTGAGATAAGCGAAACTGATTTTGAGTAAATCTTGACAAATTTTAAAATAGTATTATTTTTGTACAGTTCGGATTCTATTGAATCGGTTAATCGGATTTTAAAATCGTAAATATATATATTATGGGAATGGAAAATAATGATCTCTTAAGAGAACAGAACAAACGTCTTAGAAGAATTCAAGATAGTACATCTTTAACTGCAGGAACTTCTGGTTTTAAATACTATGGTACTGGTACTGTAAGTAATGTTAAGCATGAAGCATTAGTAGTACAAGATGCTGCAGAATTTTCTACGTTTTTTGTAAACGGGATAGATGTTCTTGCTGCACGTGGTATGACAGGAATTACTTTTCCAACAGGTACTTTTTTACCTGGAGGTCAAGACATTACAGGATTTACACTAACTTCAGGTAGCGTTATCGCTTATTAATATATCTTATGTTAGGTACTGGATTAGGTGTAAGTCAGAGTGCATCATTTATACTTACTGAGTATAGTAAGACTATACCCATGTCAACATCTGCATCGGGTATTGGATCTAGATCACTTACTGTTAATTGGCAACCATTTGCTAGTGCAGTAACTTACTATTTAGATTTTAGTACATCTCCAACATTTGATACGTTTATATTAGCAGAAGAAACAGTAACTGCTCCTACTACTTCATACACAGTTATAGGATTAGAGCCTGAGACTACTTATTATTATAGGGTCCGTGCTAATACTTTAATTGCAGAAACATCGACCGATGTTGATAAAAAATCATTTACAGCAAACTGGGTAGAATATACAGGAGCTGGAAGTTATCTTTTAGATGTAAGTACATCACCTACTTTTGATACTTTTGTTTTACAAGATCAAATTATTGATGGTTCTCTTACTTCTTATGAAGTAACAGGAATAGAACCCTTAACAACTTATTACTATCGTGTAAGAGCAAATTCAGTATTTGCAAAGGTTGCTACAGATTTAGATAAAAGAACGTTTATAGCTAATTGGGAATCTTATACTGGTGCTCAGTATTACACGTTAGATGTAAGTACGTCAAGTGATTTTTCTACTTTTGTACTGCAGGAGAAAGTAGTAAATGCACCTAGTACTTCTTACACTGTAACAGGTTTAGAAGGTAATACAACTTATTATTATAGAGTCAAGGCAGTTACAGAATCTGCACCATTCTTATTTACAATCAATACAACTAACTTATCTGAAGGATCAACGACTAATACACAATTTAAATTACCATTGACTACTTCTGATGGATTGAATATTGAAGTTGATTGGGGAGATGGTTCTAAAGAAACTATTACAAATCATTTAGCTCCTGAAGTAACTCATACATACTCTACTTCTGGTGAATATACTATTGGAATTCGAGGTGAACTTTTAGGTTGGAAGTTTGCTAATAGTGGAGACAAATTAAAAATTCTTAATATAGAAGGTTGGTCAATTTTTAATGTTAGTACAAGTGAAGGTTTTTATGGCTGTGAAAATTTAACAGTAAGTGCAATAGATGCGCCTTTAGTTACAAGTACTAGCTTATCAAGATATTTTTCTAATTGTCCAGATTTCAATGGTGCTATTGGAAACTGGGATGTTTTAAGTGTTACAGATACTAGTTATATGTTTTCTGGAGCATCATCATTTAATCAAATCATTAGAGCGTGGGATGTTTCAAATGTAACTAATATGAGTTATATGTTCCAAGATACAACCTTTGATCAAATTCTTAGTGATTGGGACATAAGTAACGTTGCTAACTTTGATGGCTTTATGTTAAATAGTCCAGGTTTTAATTCAGCTGCTAGATACAAAAATCTATTACTAGCTTGGGGAGAGACCTTAGAAGCACTATATCCTGGAGGTGTAGGATATCCTTATACAGGTACAATTTCAATAGACTTTGGAAATAGTTCTT
>Ga0181601_10004587_pt1 | contig 11574 bp, 10 predicted proteins | sample 041ome_8_FD_133020 | JGI IMG/M metagenome (GOLD analysis project Ga0181601, IMG submission 133020) | Coastal salt marsh microbial communities from the Groves Creek Marsh, Skidaway Island, Georgia - 041407BS metaG (megahit assembly) | ecosystem: Environmental > Aquatic > Marine > Intertidal zone... | reverse complement strand
GCCGATGGTCAGACAGGACGTTTATTATTTGCAAGATTGGATAACGCGATCGGCCTGAAACCGGGTGATTTTGTATCTGTAAAAGTCGCAGAACCTGCATTGCGTTTTGTTGTTGAGTTGCCCGCGACTGCATTGAACGCTCAGAACGAAGTGCTTGCCGTAGGCGAGGGCGATCGGCTTGAGATAATCAACGTCACTTTGATGCGACGTCAGGGGAATAACGTTCTGGTACGATCCCGCGAGTTGCCAGGTCGGGACATTGTTACGCAGCAAACGCCACTTTTGGGTAAAGGCATCAAGGTCAAAGTCCTGCGTGAGGGCGGTTCGATGGAACCTGAAGCGCCCAAAATGGTCAAACTGACAAAAGAAAAGCAGGAAGAATTGATCAAGCGGGTAGAAGGTAACCAATGGATACCAGCAAAACCCAAAGAGCGATTGTTAAACCAACTTCGGACTGGTGAAATCAAAGAAGAAACCTTGAAACGACTTGAAAGCAGAGGAGGCGGCTAATGGTACGCGATCTACCTCAGAGTGCGGGCGGCATCCTCTCTTATTTCACGCGCCACAAGACGCTTGCTAACTTATTATTAGTTGTTCTTCTTTTGGCAGGTGCTGTGGCGCTTCCAAAAATGCGTGCGCAATTCTTTCCCGATGTTGTCGTTGATTCTATCAATATCTCGGTTGCGTGGAATGGCGCGGGTGCAGAGGACGTTGATCAAGGCATTGTAAAGGTTCTTGAACCTGCCTTATTGGCGGTCGAAGGCGTGTCCGGTGCCAGCAGCCGATCGACAGAAGGGCGCGCGCGTATTTCGTTAGAATTCGATCCTGATTGGGATATGTCGCGTGCAAATGCAGATGTTGAAACGGCACTTGATGGCATTTCAACACTTCCTGATGACGCAGAAGACCCTGTCATTTTACGCGGCAGTTGGAGTGATAGCGTCACCGAAGTTGTGATTTCAGGCCCTATTGGCGTCACACAATTGGGTCTGATCGCGGATGAATTTGCGCTTCGATTGTTCAACGCAGGCGTTACCAAAACGTCGATCCAAGGCATTGCCGCGCCGCAGGTTGTGATCGAAGTGCCGACAGCTAAGCTGGTTGCAGAAGACATAACGATGCTTCAAATCGCCAATGCCATTGCAGAGGAAGTCAGCGCAGATCCCGCAGGTGACGTATCGGGATCAAACATGCGGGTGCGGACAGGCGTTGAAAAACGCTCTGCCGAGGATATCTCAGGCATCGTGCTACGTTCAAATGGGGACGGATCCAAACTAACAATCAGTGATGTTGCGTTGCTGCGTGACGAAGGGATCGATCGACTGCGCAGTTTTTATGTGGGCGATAATCAGGCGATTACATTGCGTGTAGATCGATCTGCGGCGGGGGATGCCATTGCCATCCAAGAAGTGGTCAAAGAAGAGGCCGCGAAACTGGAACGCACCTTGCCGCAGGGGACAACAATTGAATTGATCCGAACGCGGGCGGATGCGATTTCTGGACGTCTGAACCTGCTGTTGAAAAACGGTGCGACAGGCCTGCTTTTGGTGGTTGCGTTGTTGTTTTTGTTCCTAAATGCCAAAACGGCGTTTTGGGTCGCGGCGGGCATTCCCACTGCCATGTTCACGGCGATTGCGCTTATGTATGTCGGCGGCATCACATTCAATATGATTTCGCTGTTCGCGTTGATCCTTACGCTGGGCATTATTGTCGATGACGCCATTGTTGTAGGCGAACATGCTGATTTCCGCGCGCGTCGCGGTTTGCCACCTATGTTGGCCGCTGAAACCGCGGCAAAACGCATGGCGCTGCCCGTCTTTGCCGCGTCATTAACAACAATCATTGCCTTCTTTGGTCTAACTGCAATTAGCGGTCGGTTTGGAAGTTTGATCGCTGATATCCCTTTCACTGTAATCGCAGTCTTAGTTGCGTCCTTGGTTGAATGTTTTCTAATCCTTCCAAATCACATGGCGCATTCGATTTCGGTGGGTGATGGTGTGAAATGGTATGACCTGCCTAGTCATTATTTTAATAAAGGCTTCCGTTGGTTCCGTGATTCAATTTTCCGCCGTTTCATCCGTCTGGTGATTACGATGCGGTACGTCATGGTTTCGGGTGCTATCGGGTTATTGATTTCGCAAATCGTGATGATTTGGAGTGGGGCAGTATCATGGCGCTTCATCAATTTCCCCGAACAATCTTCGGTCACTGGGAACTTTGCGATGGTGAATTCAGCCAGCCGTGCAGACACTATGGCGATGATGAAATTATTGCAAGAAAGCGTTGATGAGGTTGCCGCATCCTACGAAAAGGAACATGGCAAAAGCCCGATTGATTATGTTCTGACACAGGTTGGTGGCAACACAGGTCGAGGATTATCAGGGGTTGAAAACAAATCAACGGATCTATTGGGCGGGATCAACATAGAATTGATTGATGCAGATTTGCGCCCCTATTCCAGTTTTGCCTTTGTCGCGGACTTGCAGGACCAGTTAAAGCGCCATCCGCTGTTGGAAACATTTTCATTCCGCAGCTGGCGCGGTGGGCCCGGCGGCGATTCATTAGATGTTCAGTTCTATGGCAAAGACGCCGAAACCCTGAAAGCAGCGGCAGAGGATTTGAAAACCGCTGTCGCACGGTTCCCAATCGTTTCCGCGGTTGAGGATGATATGTCCTATGACAAGGAGGAGATGATCCTGGAACTGACGCCGCAGGGCCAAGTGTTGGGCTTCACCATTGATGGGTTGGGCGCCGTTTTGCGTGGACGACTAAACGGGATTGAAGCGGCCACATACCCCTTGGGCACACGCAGTGCGGAATTGCGTGTCGAATTACCAGAAGATGAATTATCTGCAGATTTCATTGAACGCATGCAGTTGCGTTCTCCGCAGGGCGAATATGTCCCATTGGCCGATATTGTCAGCGTCGAATTGAAAAGTGGATTTTCAACCGTGCGGCGCGAAAATGGGATACGTTTGATCTCGGTAACAGGTGACATTTCCGAAGATGACCCCGTTGCCGCGAACGAAGTGATTGAAGCATTGGAAAATGAAATTCTGCCTGAGATCGCATCAGAACGTCAGGTGGAATGGCGCCTGGCAGGTTTGGCTGAGGAAGAGGACCAGTTTCGAACAGATGCACGTACGGGCCTGATCCTGTGTTTGACGGGCATTTATCTGGTACTTACATGGATTTTCGCCAGCTGGACGCGACCAATAATCGTTATGGCTATTATTCCGTTTGGTTTGATTGGAACGATTTGGGGGCACTATATTTGGGATATCCCAATGTCGATGTTCACTGTGATCGGCCTTTTGGGGATGACGGGGATTATTATCAATGACTCGATCGTTTTGATTACCACAATTGACGAATATGCCGAGGATCGCGGGATTATTCCGTCGCTGATTGATGCGACGGTTGATCGGTTGCGACCCGTTTTGTTGACGACGCTGACCACTGTTCTGGGACTTGCACCTTTGCTTTATGAACGCTCAACACAGGCGCAATTTTTGAAGCCTACTGTTGTTACATTGGTCTATGGGTTAGGATTTGGCATGGTTTTGGTTTTGATTGTCGTACCCTCACTGATTGCCATTCAGCAGGATGTGATGCGCTATCGTATTTCCCTGAAACGCGCGCTGTCGTCACGTAACTCTGGGGTTCGCATAGCGTTCATTGCGGCGGTTGGTGCTATCCTTGCTTGGTTTGCTGCGACGATGGGTGTTTACATTGTGACAGGGTATTTTATCAGCTTTATTGGTGCGGCCCTTAATATGACCCCATCAATTGGGTTGGCATTTGTGACGTTTATTGCTGGGGCGCTTGTGGTTATTGTGACCCTGTTTGTGGCTTCGCACGTGACGCATGCGCGGCGACGAATAAGGGGCGCTTAATCGCATCCTTTGTCTTGTGCCCAAACACCATCGCTTAGAAAATTGATGACAAAACGGTCGCGCGCCAGTGCGATTGTTGTGTCAACGAAAACGTCGGCTTGCATCTGAAACCTTGCATCCTTTCGCGATGTTAATCCATTATTTACCCAAACATCTGCAGATGGGTATTCCACAATAATCCGCGTGTTTTGGTTAAGGTTTTCAGTCCGCGCTGATATGGCGACTAGAAAACCGTTGGGGTCTGCTGATAAATCACAGGTTAATTCTTGTATCCCCAAATCATCCACACTCCATGGACCATTCGCCAATGAGGCCATCAACGCGGATGGGCGCGAATTTGCCTTCGCTAGAATGTCTTGGGACAGTGTAAATGACGTTGGAATGCAGATATCCTTGCATACGCCGATGTCCGCAGATAGCGAAATTTGAACATCCTGATCTGCCACCTTTGGAGATATCAACAAGGGCAAAACGACCGATTTTTCGTATCCAATCGTGGCAAATGCATCGTTGCCAAAAATATTCGGTGCGGGCCATTCGATTGAAATATTTTCCACGTTTCGGCTTGCGGAAAAATCAAACTGCGGAGGAAAACCCGACGCACCGGGGCTGCGCCAATATGTTTTCCACCCGTCCTCTAATTCTAACACCAAACCGGCAATGCGTATCCCGTCGCTTGCGATCCAACCAGGCAGGATTGCAGCTGACTTTAGCCCATCCGCGAACGCAGGTGTGACGATAGCAGCACCTATAAGCATGGCTCGTAAGAAACGTGTAAGCATGTTTCTTTGTGCGCAAAAAATACTAACTTGCCAAGTCACAATTTAGCGATAGGCTAGCGATCAGGAGTGAGCGAAATGAAAACCGATCCCAGTTCCTCAAAGAGCCGATCTTTGTCGGGGCAATTTCTGATTGCGATGCCTGGAATAGGGGATTCGCGGTTTGACAAATCACTGATTTTTCTTTGTGATCATAGTGATGAAGGCGCAATGGGTTTGATTGTAAACAAACCCATCATCGAAACCGATTTCGCTAAGATTTGTGATTTTTTGGATATAGAATGCCCACAAGAAAGAGATGTCCCAGTTCTGTATGGAGGACCTGTTGATACCCGAAGAGGGTTGGTTTTACATTCTCCTGAAATTCAGACGGCCAAATCAAACGAATTATCCACCAGTGCTTATAGCCTAACAGGTACGCGCGACATGATTGAGGCAATGGCCCAAGGTGTAGGGCCAAAATCCGCCTTTCTCGCAATGGGATATGCGGGTTGGGGTGCAGGACAGTTGGAACAAGAGCTGAAACAAAACGCGTGGCTGACTGGGTCGTCCAATCATGATCTGATTTTTGGGGAAGATCATGAAGTGAAATGGGAAATGGCCCTGATGCAGGCGGGCGTTGATCCGCGATTATTGACGCCCCCGGTAGGGCACGCCTAGTTCCTGGGCGCGGCGGCGCGTTTCAGTCGATCATTAATTGCGATACCAAGACCATGATTGGGAATGGGGGCGATCGCAATTTTTGTGCCCTGACGCGTGTCCAGTTCATGAAGCATCGAAAACAGGTTTGCCGTTGCTTCGCGCAAATCGGCAGAGGGAGATAGATTTAAGTCGCCCACTATTTCGCCAAAACCCAGCGATTTTTCATCGACTTTAAACGTCGTTGCATTTAAGCGAACGGATGCATTTGGGGCATAGTGGGATGTGAGTTGTCCTGGTGCTGTAATAACGTCCGCATCCGTTAAAGTTTTGATGCCAGTTCCAAGCGCCGCTTGAATTTGTTCAATTATGATGTTGCCGGGCCGTAATATCACGGGCTCATCCAATAGACTGATGATTGTGGATTCAACACCCATCTCACAAGGGCCACCATCAATCACTGCATCAATGCGCCCATCCAGTCCTGCAAGGACGTGGTCTAGCGTTGTTGGGCTGATCCGACCAGATGGGTTAGCCGAAGGGGCGGCAACGGGACGCGCCAATTTGGACAACAGCGCACGCGCAACTGGATGTGAAGGCACGCGAATGGCAACCGATGGCAAACCTGCGCGCGCGAGTTGCGAAATCGCACAATCCTGTTTTGCAGGTAGTACCAACGTCATCGGACCGGGCCAAAAGGCGTTGGATAATTTTTTTGCCACGTCTGTCCATTCAACGTAATCACGTGCCATGTCGGATGATGTCATATGACTAATTAGAGGATTGAAACTTGGCCGGCCCTTGGCTTCATAAATTTTTGCAACGGCTTGATCGCATAGAGCATCTGCCCCCAACCCATAAACCGTTTCGGTTGGCATCGCCACAAGTCCACCGTCCGCCAAAATCTGTGCGGCCTGTTCGATGTCGTGATGCATGGATCCAAACTGTTTGGTTTTCATGGTATGACGCTGCGTTTAGGTTGCTCGATCTATTAGCTGCATCTTATCCATATGACCAGCCCACAGACCATAATGAGGTTGATAAGATGCCGTTTCGCGCACCCGTTGCTGAATACGAATTTATGCTCCGTCATGTCGTTGATTATGACAAAGTCGCCGCAACTACAAAGTTCCAAGACGCAGGTTTAGATGTTGTTGATGCGATCCTGAACGAGGCTGGAAAAATGTGTAACGAGGTCATGGCACCTGTTCAGCGCAATGGGGATTTGCATCCGGCTGTGTTGGAAAATGGTGTTGTACGCACATCCCCTGGATTTGGAGAAGCCTACGGTGCGATTGCACAGGGTGGATGGATTTCAACCTCGGCTGATCCTGAATACGGTGGTATGGGACTTCCGATGACTGTCACAACAGCGGTCAACGAAATGATGTCAGCTGCGTGTTTGTCCCTTCAACTGGCGCCGTTGATGACCCAAGGCCAGATTGAAGCGCTCGAGGCGCATGCCGATGATAAGATAAAAGCACTTTATTTGCCCAAACTGATTTCAGGTGAGTGGAGCGGTACGATGAATCTGACCGAACCGCAGGCTGGTTCAGATGTTGGCGCGCTCAGCTCAAAAGCGGTAAATAATGGTGATGGAACCTACGCGATCACGGGCCAAAAGATTTACATTTCGTGGGGGGATAACGATTTCACCGAAAACGTATGTCACCTAGTTCTCGCACGCTTGCCTGATGGTCCCAAGGGGACCAAGGGGATTTCACTGTTCCTAGTGCCCAAACTTATCCCTGATGCGGATGGCAAACCAAGTGTCGCGAATACGTTAAAGGTTGTAAGCCTCGAACATAAGACGGGCCTACATGGATCCCCAACAGCGGTCATGCAATATGACAGCGCAACGGGGTGGTTGATCGGCGAACCGCATGACGGCATGCGCGCGATGTTTACGATGATGAACAATGCACGTTTGGGTGTTGGTGGACAAGGCATTGGCTCGGCCGAAGGCGCGTTTCAACACGCCTATGCCTATGCGGAGGGGCGTAAACAGGGACGCAGCCCGATTGCCAATGGCACGGGTACGATACTGGACCATGCTGATGTGCGCCGCATGCTGGCCACGATGAAAGCGGAAATTTTCGCGGCCCGTGCAATTGCATTGGCCACTGCTGCAGCGATTGATTTGGGGCACGCCACAGGCTCTGACGAATGGTCTGCGCGGGCTGCCTTTTTGACGCCCATTACGAAGGCTTTTGGAACAGATATCGGGAATGAGGTCGCTCATATCGGCGTTCAGGTGCATGGTGGCATGGGATATGTCGAAGAAACCGGTGCTGCGCAATACGCCCGCGATGTGCGTGTCACCGCGATTTATGAGGGCACCAATGGCATCCAAGCAATGGATTTGGTTGCAAGGAAATTGATGGATGGGGGCGATGCTGCCTATGCGCTTTTAGATGAAATGCAGGCCAACATCGAAGCCGCGCGTGATCCACTGTCTGATATCGCAGAACCCGTCTGGCAGTCATTGGAAAGTCTACGCGAAGCAACCGATTGGATGCTGAAGCAATCAGATGTGAACAATCGGTTTGCAGGTGCGCAACCGTTCTTGCGTGCATGGGCGCGCGTTTTGGGCGCCTATTTCCATCTGCGCGCCAGCCTTGCAGAGGGTGGTCAAGGTCCGCGCACGAAACTGGCACGGTTTTATATCGGGCGTTTGCTGCCTGAACATATTGGGCTCCTCAATGCTGCGCGGCAGGGGGCAGAGGACATTTATGCATTTTCACCCGAAGAATTGTTAGCAGGTTAATCATGGACGGCTCCCAACCCCTCGAATATCCTTGGCCTGAACCGCCCGAGTTTGGACGTGCCATTGAAATTGCACAGGGTATTTTGTGGATACGTCTGCCCCTGCCGATGGCGTTGGATCATGTAAATATATATGCGTTGGATGATGGGGATGGTTGGACCATTGTTGACACAGGTATGGGGTCGAACGAAACGCGGGGTTTATGGCGCGATTTGATGGCGCGCGAATTGGGTGACCGGCCGATCAAGCGTGTTATTTTAACACATCATCATCCAGATCATGTTGGATTGGCTGGATGGTTTAAATCCGAATTTGGCGCAGAAATATGGGCAACGCGAACAGCTTGGCTCATGGCGCGAATGCTTACTCTGGACGTGCAGGAATTACCGACATCTGAAACGCTGGAATTTTGGCGCAAGGCAGGTATGGACCCTAAGGAATTAGATAAACGTGCCAAGGGAAAACCATTTAATTTCGCCGATACTGTTCACCCAATCCCACTGGGGTTTCATCGCATGAAGGAGGGTGATGAAATCACCATGGGTGGTCGGACTTGGGATATTCGTATCGGTAATGGTCACGCGCCAGAGCATGCAACATTTTGGTGTCGCGACCATGACATCGTTATTTCGGGTGATCAGATCATATCGGCCATTAGCCCAAATTTAGGGGTCTATGCGACAGAACCAGAAGCGGATCCAGTTGGTGAATGGTTGGAAGCCTGTGAACGTTTGAACCAGTATTCAAAATCAACGCATTTGGTGCTGGCTGGGCACAAATTGCCGTTTTTGGGTTTGCCGCACCGCATGCATCAGCTGATTGAAAATCATCATCTTGCATTGGATCGCTTGGTTGAATATATCGCGGAACCCAAATGCGCAACCGATTGCTTTCCTGCCCTTTTCAAGCGTAAAATTGGTGAGGGAGAATACGGACTAGCATTGGTTGAGTCCGTTGCGCATCTTAACCACCTTTATTTAACGGGACGTGCAGAGCGCGTTTTGGACGAATGTGGCGCATATCAATATCGTGCAATTTAGGGTGGGACAAATCACTGCACCCAAAGCACGTGACACTTGAAACTGAATCAGCTAAACAGCGAAAAAAGGCATGTAAGAGGGTCTAGAAAATGGCTGAACATAAACACGGTTCAATGGACACCAAAGTCCAAGAAGAAACATTCAACGGCTTTATCAGCTGGACAGTGAAAGTTTCGCTTCTCAGCATCGGTATCCTTGTCTTTATGGCATTGGTAAACAGCTAAAAACGTTTGGGGATGCGTTTTTTGGCGATTGCGTTGGCGTCCTCACTGACGCTGACTGTCTGAATAAAAGAAACTTCATATTACGCATCTGATATAATGATGCGGCACGTAGCCTATGTACATGATGGCTCCCTGCGTATCTATCTTTACACGATGGTAAATAATGAAAGCAGTGCAGGAGCGCGCTCTGCTTTAGCGGTTAATGCATTGCAACGTATGATTTTTGATCCAGCAGGAACCATTAAACATAACGTTTTCATTGAGCAGGATGAAGTACTCTATGGTGCGACGCCCAGTGTGCTGGAATTTTGTACACGCGCGCATGCCAGCAAAACCCACCATGTTGTAATCCAAGATTTGGATGTCACCCCTGAAATCACCGAACGCGCGCTGTAACTGGTGCGCGCTAACGCTCCTGTCACCTCCGCATTTTGTGCCAACGCCAGCTCTGCAATCTTGCGCCGAATTACCGGATTTGAAGGCATACGTCAGACCATGTTCCCAAATCGATTGGCTGTTGATTTCGCGAATATAAGCGGTGGTCGTAAACATAAATTATACGAGTACGACGATGCAGACAAACGCGTCACATCAGCGGCCTATGATCCAAATAAGATCAAGCAAAAATAGTCGTTCTACACCTGTGGACATTGGCCACATTTGATTTAACCTATTCCTTTGAACGGGAGGATGATCAATGGTAGCTGCGGATTGGGATGGATATTTGATCGCGCCAAATGCGACGGGCGATGGTGTAACGCGTCAAATTTCTGGAACTGACCACGACGGAAATAAACAGACCATTCGCGTGATCGAAGAACGCCCTCTGACCATTTATCTAAATTCCCAAGAAATTGTGACAGCCATGACAATTGGGGATTACCCCGAATACCTTGCCGTTGGTTTTTTGCGCAACCAAGGGATGCTGAACCCGAGTGAGGCGATCACAGGTATCAGTTATGATGACGAACTTGAAACGATCGTGGTGCGAACCGAAGCGCAAACAAATTATGAAGAAAAACTGAAAAAGAAAACACGCACGAGCGGATGTGCCGTGGGCACCGTTTTCGGAGACATGATGGAGGGATTAGAGGATCTGCAACTGCCGTTTCAGTCTGTAAAAACCTCCTGGCTATATACACTTGCCTCTCGCATTAATCGGACGCCTTCCCTGTATCTTGAGGCTGGGGCGATCCATGGAACCGTGCTGTGTGAACTAGATCGTCCGCTTGTTTATATGGAAGACGTGGGTCGTCATAACGCAGTGGATAAGATCGCAGGTTGGATGATGCGAAATGATGTCAGTGGCGGTGATAAAATCCTTTATACCACAGGTCGCCTCACGTCCGAGATGGTGATTAAAACCGCGCAGATGGGTATTCCTGTTTTGGCCTCTCGGTCTGGTTTTACCGCATGGGGTGTTGAGATAGCGGAACAAGTTGGGATGACATTGATAGGTCGAATGAAGGGCAAACGGTTTCAATGCTTATCTGGTGCCGAACGCCTAGAATTTGATGCGGATTTAACCACAGTTCAGGATGATCCCAAAAGCGCGGGACGCAAAGGGGCCGAACATGGTTAGACCCTTGGGCGTGATCCTTGCGGGTGGTTTGGCGCGGCGCATGGGGGGCGGTGATAAATCATTGCTATCCCTTGGGGCCTCCTCTCGTGTTTTGGATCAGGTGATTGCGAGATTTGGGACACAAGTGGACCAGATGGTTTTAAATGCAAACGGTGATCCTGCGCGGTTTGATGAATTTGGACTGCCAGTTGTTGCCGACAGCTTGGATGGATTTTTGGGGCCGCTGGCAGGTGTCCTTGCAGGGTTGGATTACGCTGCGGAACATGGGTTTGATCATATTGTTTCCGTGGCTGCCGATACCCCGTTTTTTCCGATGGATTTGGTTTCTGCCCTTGGCTCCGCATCTAGCCATATGGATGTACAAATTGCACTTGCCGCGACAAAAATTGAGGGTGGAAAAACTGTGCGTCATCCAACCTTCGGATTGTGGCCTGTTGCCCTGCTCGAAGATTTGCGATCCGCCTTGCAGGATGGATTGCGCAAGGTGGTCTTGTGGACGGATCAGCATGGCGCAAAAACTCATATTTTTGATAGCGGTGAAATCGACCCGTTTTTTAACATCAACACACCAGAAGATTTGGAACTGGCGAATAAAATGATGGAAACCCTCGCATGAAAATATTTGGTGTTACAGGTTGGAAAAATTC
>Ga0181601_10004580_pt1 | contig 11587 bp, 10 predicted proteins | sample 041ome_8_FD_133020 | JGI IMG/M metagenome (GOLD analysis project Ga0181601, IMG submission 133020) | Coastal salt marsh microbial communities from the Groves Creek Marsh, Skidaway Island, Georgia - 041407BS metaG (megahit assembly) | ecosystem: Environmental > Aquatic > Marine > Intertidal zone... | reverse complement strand
CTCAATGAGCGCTTCGAGATGCATGAGGAAGCAGTCCGCGCAGTGACCGAAGATCCGCTGGAAAGTAAAGCTCGCGGCAAAGATCAGAAAAAAGAGAAGAAAGCGAAGCGGAAAGCCATCAAGCAAGCCTTGAAAGCCGAGAATGATGGCGAGGCTCGACGTCCTCGTGTGTTCGTCCTCGATTTTGACGGTGACATGCAGGCCAGTCAGGTCGATCAGTTACGCGAGGAAGTCTCAGCCATTTTGCCGGTAGTCGGGGAGGCCGATAAGGTTCTGCTGCGCCTGGAAAGTGGTGGCGGGGTGGTTCATGGGTATGGACTTGCCGCCAGTCAGCTGACGCGTCTCAAGGACGCGGGGGTTACGCTGACGGTGTCGGTAGATAAAGTCGCCGCCAGCGGCGGTTATATGATGGCCTGCGTTGGTGATGAAATCATTGCAGCGCCGTTTGCCATCCTCGGCTCGATCGGGGTCGTCGCGCAATTGCCAAACTTTCATCGGCTACTCAAAAAGAATGATATCGATTTTGAGATGCATACCGCGGGAGAGTACAAGCGAACCCTCACGATATTTGGCGAAAACACGGACAAGGCGAGAGAGAAGTTCCAGGCTGACATTGATGACATCCACATGCTGTTCAAAGACTTTGTTTCAAGTAACCGACCGGTTGTCGCCATCGACGAAGTCGGTACCGGGGAGTTTTGGTTTGGCCAGCGGGCATTGGAGAAAAATCTGGCGGATCGCCTGTGTACCTCAGACAGCTTTTTGGTCGAGCACCTTGAAGGCTACGACCTGATTGAAGTCCGCTATCGCGCCAAGCGCAGCTGGCAGGAAAAACTGAGCCTGGCGGCGGAAATGGCTGTAGAGCGAGGTTTTCGCCGACTGCTCAAGTCAGAGCGGGATCAGCAGTTTCTTTAGCACGTAGCGCCATGACCGCGCTGTGGTGGGACAGGAAAATCTCGCCACTCAGGTGAGTGAGAAAGTCGCTGCGCTGCAGCGCGTCCATGACCGGGCCTTTCACCTCGCTGAGGTGGAGCGCAACGTTCTTCTCTTTCAGCCGGGTATTGATTTCCTCCAGCGCCTCCAGCGCGCTGAGGTCAATCGCGTTGACGGCCGGGCACATCAAGATGACGTGCAAGAGATCATCTCGCAGGGCTGCCTGCGCAAACACCATGTCCTCGAGATACGCCGCGTTGGCGAAATACAGCGATTCGTCAATGCGCATCGACAAAATATGCGGGTCCGTCATGACGTCATGACGCTTTACGTTCCGGTAGTGCTCAGACTCTGGCACCTGACCGACCACTGCAAAGTGGGGTCTGCTCGTGTGATAGAGATGCAAGCCCACCGAGGCCCCGACCCCGGCCAACACCCCTACTTCTACACCCGCATATAACGTCACGGTAATCGTAATCACGACCGCCCAGAAATCGGCGGCGCGGTAGCGACGGGCTAGGGCGATCGTCTCAAAATCGATCAGGCTGATGACTGCGACCACAATCGTTGCCGCCAAAACAGCCTCGGGTAAAAAATAGAGCATTGGGGTGAGTAATACGGCTGCCAGCGCAATGCCCAGGGCTGCCAATACCGACGCCATCTGGGTTTCAGCGCCCGCATCAAAATTGACGACGGATCGCGAGAACCCTCCCGTGACGGGGAATCCTCCCGATATGGCAGCCGCGGTGTTAGCTGCGCCCAGTCCGATCAGCTCCTGATCAGGGTCGATGCGCTGACGCCGCTTTGCCCCCAGAGTCTTACCGACAGAGACTGATTCAATGAACCCGATGAGCGCAATAAGAAAAGCGGGTAATGCCAATTCCTGAATCAAAAGCCAGCTGATATTGGGGGCGCTAAAAGCAGGGAGGCCGCTCGGAATCTGTCCGACCAAAGGCACCCCCGCAGACTCAAAGCTCATCGCTGCAGAGAGTGGTATCAACACCGCCATAACCAAAACCGGCGCTGAACGAACAATCAACTCTGCGGGGCGCCCGCGCAGGCCCAATGCCCCGAGCAAGCTACTCAGTCGATACCGCGCAAGGAGCAGGAAAGCCACTGAACCTGCGCCCACAGCGATCGTCAGCGTATGCGCCTCCCTTAATTGCATGTAGAGGTCATGGCCCAGTGAGGGGAGGGTGGCGCCTTTGAGCGCTATGCCTAGCAGAGGGCCCAGTTGCCCCAGGGCAATGATGATGGCGGAGGCCGTAATGAATCCGGATACCACTGGTTGAGAAAGAAAATGAGATACGAAGCCGAACTTCAGGAGCCCCATAGCGATCAGCATCAAGCCACCCAGCAGGGCAAGCAATGTTGCCGCGCTCGCGTAGTCCACTACGCCCTGTGATGCGACTGCGCCCACCGCAGACGCGGTCATCAGCGACGCAACGGCAACCGGGCCGACCGAGAGGGTTCGGCTGCTGCCAAAAAGCGCGTAGGCGATCAGCGGCAGGATCGACGCGTATAACCCCATTTCGGCAGGCAGGCCTGCCAATAATGCATAGGCCAGCGACTGGGGGATCAACATGATAGTGACGATGATCGCGGCCAGACCGTCGCTGAGTAGACTTCTCCGGGTGTAGCCTCGCAGCCACCCGAGCGCTGGCAAAGCCTGCTCAAACTTCATTAGAAACCAAGCGAACGGCGAATCTTGCCGGATCCAGGGAGTAGGCGCGTGTCAGTGGCACCAGGCTGCAGTCGCGCACTGTCATTCTTCACTGGCGAAACGATCCAGTGCGGCACCGCCAAAGGCATTGACCGGCACTTTTAGATACAACCTGCCTGAAGCATCGATCGGCGGCAGATTACCGGCACGCATATTGACCTGCAGAGAAGGCAAGATCAGCGTCGGCATGTCGAGATCCGCGTCCCGGGCCTCTCGCATCGCCACGAAGCCATCAGCGGATATGCCATCCCCCACATGGATGTTATGAGCCCGCTGCTCGGCAACCGTTGACTCGAATGCGATATCTCGGCCGCCAGGCTGATAGTCGTGGCAGACAAAGACCCGGGTGTCGTCAGGCAATTCCAGTAGGCGCTGGCAAGACTCATACAGCGATCTTGCGTCACCGCCAGGGAAGTCACATCGTGCGGTGCCGGCGTCAGGCATAAACAACGTGTCACCGACAAACAGGGCGTCACCAATCAGGTAAGCCATACAGGCCGGCGTATGTCCAGGCACATGGAGCGCACGCACTTCCAGTCCACCAAACGTTAACGTATCGCCATCGGATAACATGAGATCAAACTGGCTACCGTCTCTGCGAAAACCATCGCCCTCCGCAAATATGGTGGCGAAGGTCTCTTGCACTGTGGTGATCTGCGAGCCAATCACGATCTCCCCACCAAGCTGCTCACGGATGAAGGGCGCGCTGGAGAGGTGGTCAGCATGGATGTGGGTTTCGAGGATGTACCGCAGACTGAGATTGTGGGCTCGGATGTGCTGAACCACCTTGTCTGCGGATCGCGTGCTAAGCGTTCCAGACGCGTAATCAAGGTCGAGCACAGGGTCGATTACGGCGGCTAAACCGGTCTCAGCATCACTCAAAACATAGGTGAAGGTAGACGTAGCCTCATCGAAGAAGTGCTGCACGCGGGTCATGGGGTTAGTGTGCCCTCCATCAGCTGGGTTACTGGCTTACGGCGCCCCGGCCGGTTATTTCTAAATAGAATATCATTATAACTTAATTACGTAACTGAAGTGCTGAGGCGTCGTAAAGCCGCAGCGCATATAATTTACGACCAGATCTGAGGACCCACGCATGGCAGACCTCCAAACGATGCGTGCCATATATCTCATGGCGCACGGCGGGCCTGAGGCGTTGGTCTACCGCAATGATATCCCCATCCCAGCACCCCGGAGATCTGAAGTCCTGATCAAAGTCGGTGCAGCGGGCGTTAACAATACCGACATCAATACCCGGGTGGGCTGGTACTCGAAAGGCGACGGCGACGCAGCAGACGCCAGCTGGGGAGGGCAGGCGCTGAGCTTCCCCCGGATTCAGGGCGCCGATATTTGTGGGGAAGTGGTGGATGTCGGCGAGGAGGCTGATCCGGGGTTAATTGGAAAGAGGGTACTCGTGGAACCGTGCCTAAGAGAAGCCAATGGCGAGCCTCTGGTATCACCCTGGTACATCGGCTCCGAGTGCGATGGCGGTTTTGCGGACTATGTCACCGTGGCGGCGCGGCACGCCTATCCCATTGATTCATCGCTTTCTGACGCTGAATTGGCGTCTTTTCCCTGCTCTTACTCCACAGCGGAAAATATGCTGACGCGCGCACAGGTAACCGAAAACGACACGCTGCTCATTACCGGCGCCTCTGGCGGGGTCGGTTCAGCCGCTATACAGCTGGCAAAGGCCCGTGGCGCCAGCGTTATCGCGGTGGCGAGCGGTGCAAAACAGCAGTCGGTGTTAGATGCTGGCGCCAATCAAGCCCTGATTAGAGGTAATAGCCTACAAGACGCACTTGGCGACAATGCGGTGGACGTGGTGATCGACCTGGTTGGCGGTGAAGATTGGCCTGAGCTACTCAATATTCTGAGACCTTTTGGCCGGTATGCGGTCTCTGGCGCAATCGCCGGCCCCATTGTCGAGCTCGACCTGAGAACGCTTTATTTAAAGGACCAGCGCTTCGCGGGTTGCACCGTGCTGGACGAAGGTGTCTTTACCCGGCTGGTGGGCTTAATTGAACGGCGTGACATAAAGCCCCTGCTAGCTCGCTCATTTCCCTTGGAGTCATTGTCTGAGGCGCAGGCGTTCTTCCTCGATAAGCAATTCACGGGCAAATTGGTGATTGATATGGGGCTCTGACGTGATCTGAGGTGGCCATTTTATCTCCCCAATTGCTGCAAGGGTTGTATCTTAACTTCCTTAAATGTATATTTACGTCAGTTAAAGCAACCTTTATGGGGTGCGGGCTACCATGGAAACCAAGAAAAAGACCGCGAATCAGGAGATCAGCAGCTGGCTCGCAACAGTGGGCTCAGATACCCCCTTGCAGCACAGCAATCCCGCATCGCTCTATTTGGCGTCATTACAAGGCTCCGAGGCCAGCAGAACCACGGCCCGCTCTGTGATGAAGCAAGTCGCCATATTGTGTGAGCAAACACCCGACACCTTTCCTTGGCACCGGCTGGATCGCGCCACGGTTCTGGCTTTAATGGAAAAACTGAAGCAAAAAGGCCTTTCGGACAACACACGCAATCTGTACCTATCAATTATCAAGGGCATTTCGCGTGAAGCCATGCTGCATCAGCAAATGAGCGACCATCAGTTCAGCCTCATTGAGCAGATCCGCGCGGTCAAGCTGCAAAGGCTCGCTGTGGGACGTGCATTGCACATTGATGAGATCGCCAGCCTGATAGACCACTGCCTGCACGATGAAGGCGCCGCTGGCGTCAGAGATGCTGCTTTATTGGGGATTTTGTTTGGCTGCGGGCCGCGGCGCGCCGAAGTCGTCACGATCGACATCAACAAAATCAATTTCAGGGACCGGTCGATAAAGGTGATCGGTAAAGGCAATAAAGAGCGAGAGCTTGAAATGCCGCCCAGGACAATCGATTTGGTCAAAACCTGGCTTGAGGAGTCTGGGCTGCAGTTTGGCCCGCTCTTTAGGCCGGTTAACCGCTGGAATCAGGTTGCAGAGGACCGGCGGCTGACCGCGCGAGGCGTTTACGACATTGTCACCAGGCGTGTGAAGCAAGCAGGACTCGATAAGGCGTCTCCCCATGACCTCCGGCGGAGCTTTCTGACCTATCTTCTTGATAATGGAGAAGATTTAGCAACAGCAGCAGACATGGCGGGCCATGCCAGTGCCGATACCACGAGGCGTTATTTACGTCACCAGAAACGCAGGAATCGGGCCGCAGCCGACAAAATAGACTTCTGAGGCCCCTTAGGACGCCACAAAGGGGTCAAACAAGGGTAAGGTCTCCATGTCTGAGAGGCCAAAACCCATATCAGACGCATAGAACTCCAGCCCTAGATGGGCCTACAACGCCGACCTAGCCTGCTTTAGGGAGCCCCTCTATAAGCACAAATACCAAACCGTGGGGGAACAATAGGCCGTTTTCTCCGCGTTAAGACCTTGCTTGAACTATCGAATCTCCACGATTTCGAATCCCTGTTCGGCCCTGCGCCACTTAAGCATCAGGTCCAGCACGGAGCCATCCACTCGTGCATCAACAATAGAGATTTCATCCGAAGAGACCGTGCAGCTGGCGTCGTTAAGCCTGACCGCGTTGGGGTCCGCGATAAAAGGAGAGTCAAAGCGCACCACCTCAAAGCCGGCTGAGCTCTCTTGAGTCTCACCCAGGGCGTTATATGCTATCGCAGTGACGGTGTGGCGGCCGGCCGCCAGCCCACTGTAGTTGTAGGCCAGTGAAAAACCAGATTCTCCAGACCCTTCGACGTCCGGAAAAACGCCGCCCACGTCCACTCGGACGCCCCCGTATGGCGCCTCAAATGCCAGCACCCCATCAATCAGGATCTCGACTTTGGTGATGCCCTCTGAGGCAACTGCCCATCCGCGTAAATTGCCGACACCTGTATGGACCTGCCCTTCAATGGGCTCCTCCAAGCGCACCTCCAACACGCCCGGGTCGACTGGCTGCTCATCGGCGCTCAAGAGATCCATATAACTTGAAAACGTTTGGTAGTCGGCAGACCCTTGAGAGATTACCCGACCTCCGCCATGGCCTGAGCCACCCGTGATCTTTGACAACACTCTGCTGGCCCGCGCCCCTTTTGTAGGGCTGTTCACAAAGCTGTCGAACACGCGGTGATTGCTAGAGGCTGAGCTTGTAAATCTCAATGCCGTGCCGCCGGCTTGGCCACCCGATACATGACAGGTGATGCACTTCCCTTGAACAATCGAGCCGACATCGCTGACATAAAACGCCTCAGCGGTCTGGCCTGCCGCGGTGTTGGCCACGAAAAGCCACAACGCACCCGCCAGACTCATGATCCCGACACAAATCGGGCTTTGGCTAACCTTCCTAGTCATATCACTCCTCTCCCTGAGTCAGTTGTAAAAGCACACCGTAGAGAACGTCTATACGGAGCAACAACTAAAAAGCGCACAGTTTTGTTTACTTTTTCGCAATGTGTCTGCAAAACGAGGCTAACTGCGTTGCGATGTGCCCTTCACTGCACCACCATACGGGAGGTGGCCATGGATACGGCGAGGACACGCCCCGTGTCACAGGCTGAGTGGTCATGCCAGAGCATAGGAGTGACCGATACGCATGAGATATCGAGACCAGCAACATCTGACCAGAGGCATATCTCTGCTCGCCATCCTGCAGCTGGCGGCCTGTAGCACTCTCGAGACGGTCGCTCCCTTCGATCGCGGCTATCTTGCTGAAGAAGGCATGCAATGGGATGAGGGTCCGCGCAACGCCAAACTAAAGGGCCATGTCTACACCAGCAAAGAGGCGTCATCCGGTGGCGCAGGCTCAGCCGGGGGCGGCTGTGGCTGCAACTAAACTACCCGCGCTATCTCACCTCCCAAATCCCAGTCCTTTAATGAAGCGCTTGGGCGCCCCACTGCTGGCGCTACCCGCATATCAGACCGGGACCGCCTTCGCCGACGCGCCGCCTGCTTTTACGGAGGTGGGCCTCCGCTACACCCATTACTCAGAAGACAGCATCGACCAGGACGTTGTCATCTTTGGTGCGACGGATCGTTACGATATTGACGTCACCCAGCTTTGGATTGAGGCCCCCGTTGGCGCAAGTTGGTCGGTGGCACTCGATGTGCAGAATGACTACCAGACCGGCGCCTCGCCCTGGTTTGTGGGCGCCCAGCAGGACGGGGCGCCCGGCGTCATTATGAGCGGCGCCAGTATTCAGGACAATCGCGTGGAAGTGGGCGTGACAACCCGCTACTTCTGGGCAGACGGCAACGCGGGCGTCGCGGTTAGCCATTCCGATGAAGATGATTATAAGGCCACTGCGCTTGCCTTTGATGCGTCGTGGAATACCGCCGATGACGCGCGCACCTGGAGCACCTCCTTCAGCAGCTCGCGCGATACGCTCAATCCCACACAGGGGGTGATACCCGTCTTTGTCACCGAGGAAGATCTCGATACGCAATCTGGTTACTTTGGTGTTTCACAGATCCTGTCGCGGACTGCGATTGCGCGCATCGGGTTAAGCTATACCTTGAGCGAAGGCTACCTGTCGGACCCCTATAAGTTCCGTGATCAGCGGCCTGACAGCCATGAGCGCCTCTCACTATCAGCCGGTTACCGTCGCTTCTTGATCGACTCAGACGCCTCGCTCCAGATCGATTATCGCTACTATGCCGACAGCTGGGGCACAGACTCCCATACAGTGGAGGTCGCCTGGGCACAGAACCTGCCCGGCAGCTTGCTAACGCCTTATCTGCGCTATTACACCCAGCGCGAAGCCGATTTCTTTAGCGTCATCGCCGATACCGAGGCCCCGCACTACGCAGATGATTACCGCCTCTCGTCATACGGCGCGGTGACGCTGGGTGCACGGTGGGCAGTTGACTTGGGAGAGAGCTGGACGCTGGAGCTCGAGGCGGAACGCTATATGACTGACGCAGACTGGGGGGTGTTTGATGGCGGCGCCGCCCCCGCATTGGTCGACTTCTGGCGCGGCACCGTCGGGATCATTTGGCGTTTTGACTGACTCTCCCCCGCGGCTAGAGCAGGACTTCAAAAGCATGGGCGGGCCTGCTCGCCTCGTCCTTAACTCAACACATGGGCAAAAGCTCGATCTGGAAAACATCGCAAAGCAGGTATGCACCGTACTGGAGGCTCTGGAGGGGCGGTACAGCCGCTATCGGGTTGGGAGCATTGTCAGTGTCATCAACCAACGCGCGGGAAGCGGTGTTTTCACTGAGGTAGACCCCGAAACCCAGGCATTGCTCGACCTGGCTGGCCGGCTATGGGATGCCTCGGGAGGCCTGTTTGATATCACCTCAGGACCACTCAGACAGGCGTGGGACTTTCGAGCCGAGGGTGGCGCCTATCCCGCTCAAATCGAATCAGCCCTCGCACTGGTAGGCTGGGAACAAATCGAATGGCGGGGATCGAGTCTTCATTTACCCACCCCGGGCATGGAGATCGACCTCGGTGGGCTGGCCAAAGAATACGCGGCAGACAGCACCATCAGCTTGATGCGAAGCCTGAAAGTGACCTCCGCCATGATTGAACTCGCCGGCGACGTAGCCACCATTGGTAATGGCGACAACGCCGTCCCCTGGCGCGTTGGTATTCGAGACCCTGATATCGCCGGCAGCCTCTGCACCGTGCAACTGTCAAATGCAGCCATTGCAACAAGCGGTAACTATGCCCGGCGCATCGACTATCAAGGGAAGCAATACAGCCACCTGCTCAACCCCAAAACCGGATGGCCCGTGGAGGGCCCCACCAGCGTGAGCGTCCTCGATAGCCACTGCCTGACTGCAGGGGCTGTGGCGACGGTTGCCTGTCTGCACGCGGAAAAGGATGCGAGGGCGTGGCTCGAACACGCTGCCCTCCCCTGGCTGATGGTGTCGAGCACGGGCAAGCGCAGCGGTCCCATCGCAGACCAAATGGCCGCCCCAGCGTAAACTGTCACCTTTGGCGCCAGCCTCCCTCACTTTTGTTGTTAGTATCCCGACGCGGTCATTGGCTTGATACCCGCCCGCAAGGTCACTGGCGACCCTAGGCAAAGAACTCCCTTGAAAATGGTAAGGACCAATATGAAGGCGATACGGCCTCTTTTCATTGTTCGCCTACCTTGGCTCAACGCGCTGATCCCAATGTGCTTGCTCCTCGGCTACATACTCCCCACATCTGTGCTCGCGCAGGAAGTGACGGACATCAACCCCACTGAGGAGCAGACCGAAGCCAATGAAGCGGCGGCGACACCCCCTAAACTCAAGCCCTGGCTGATCACCCCTACCCTGTCTGCCGACCCCAAACTCGGCGCCAATGTCGGCGGTCTTATTGCTTATCTCAAGAAACTGGATGCCGAATCCACGCCCTCGATGACGGGATTGACCGTCTCGTATTCGGATACCGACTCAATGACCGGCGCGCTGTTCTCCCAGCTCTACTGGAAAGCCGATACCCGCAGACTCAGTGCGCTGGCCGCCGGGGCAGAAATTAACAATGAATACGACGACTTCCTCGGCACGGGCCAGACCGTGGAAACCCAGGATAATGTCCACACCTTCGGTTTCAGGTACTTGCATCGGTTGCGCCCCGGGGGCTGGTTCGTTGGCGTTCAGGGTATCAGCACCAACTATGCGGTTGGCGCCGACGGCATACTTGAAGGCGCACTGAACCAAATTGGATTGTCAGGCTTTGACGCGACAGGCTTGGGACTGGTGTTCCAGCTCGACACCATGAACAATCAGCGCGACCCCTCTGACGGGCACCTGCACACGCTGCACAACTTCGCTTATCGCGAGAGTCTTGGTGGCGAAACCTCTTTCGATGTGGCTTACGCAGACCTCCGCTGGTATCGAAGTATTGAGCGATTCTCAGTGGGCAAGAGCGGGCGATCTCCGGTGATCGCAATACAGCTTAAGAGTCGCTTTACGGCCGACGCGCCACGCTCCGGCTATTCCTCTGTGAATTTGCCCGGCTATACCATGGGGAACTATCTCTCCCGCCACTACTCTCATGTGCTAGTGGACGCGCGAATACCGCTGAAAGGTAAGTTGGGCCTCGTCGCCTTTGGGGGTGTTGGCTGTCAGTTTGGTGAAGACATTGCTGGCAGGAACCTTTCCTGCGGCGACGCCACGTTCCCTTCAGTCGGTGTTGGCGTGTCCTACATGCTGAAAGCCGAGGCGTCGGTACTGATCCGACTGGAGATCGCCAAGGGTAAAAGTGATAACGAAGCGTTGTATCTGCGGTTTGGTCATTCCTTCTGAGTGCATTACCGTGGGAAAGGTATCAGTGTCCATGGAGGGACAAAGGAGCATGAAAATTTGTTTTTACTGAGCATGCAACGGCTTTGCCACGCACTGGCCCTTGTTCTGGCGGTCATTCCTGCATCCGCGAGCGCGCTAGCGCCGACGAGCACCCAAGGAGACACTCTTAAGGAGCTCATCGACGTGATCGAAGAGCGCCACTACGCGAGCCGACGCTACGACGATGCGCTGTCGGCGCAGCATTTCGTCGCCTACCTCGACGCGCTGGACCCACAGCGCATGTTTTTTGACGCGGCGGACATCACCGAGTTCTCCTCGTGGAAACTTGAATTGGACAACGCTGGTCGGCGGGGGAATCTGGACCCCGCATTTACCATCTTCAACCGCTACCACGAAAAGCTGAAGAGCAGGCTCGAAAACACCACCGCCACCCTGCCGCAAACCCTAGAGGGCTTTGATTACGAGCTCGACGAGTATCTGGTCATTGATCACTCAACCATGCCCTGGGCCCCCAACGCAGAAGAGCTCAACGAGCGCTGGCGAAAACGACTCAAAAATCAGGCGTTGAGCCTCCTGTTGGCCGACAAACCCGCCGAGGAGATTCCCGATACGTTAGAGCGCCGTTATCAAAACCAGCTAAACCGGCTCGATCAATACAACGCGCAGGACGTATTCCAGATCTATGCCAATACGCTTGCCG
>Ga0181601_10004578_pt1 | contig 11589 bp, 8 predicted proteins | sample 041ome_8_FD_133020 | JGI IMG/M metagenome (GOLD analysis project Ga0181601, IMG submission 133020) | Coastal salt marsh microbial communities from the Groves Creek Marsh, Skidaway Island, Georgia - 041407BS metaG (megahit assembly) | ecosystem: Environmental > Aquatic > Marine > Intertidal zone... | reverse complement strand
TTACGTGGGGAACAACTTCGCGAGCGCGGGAACGCCGGCGGCGAACGCGTGCTCGTACTTCGTCGCGCGCCTGCGTCGCGTCGCGTCAGGGAAAAAAGCAGCCGCCGCCGCCGCCGATGCGGACGCGAGCGACCCGGAGTACGAGCTGGACGTGACGCCGGTGGGGGGCGGCGGGATCGTGGACCTGCAGACGCGGTGCCACGCGCAGGAGTACGACGCGCCCGTGTGGGACGGCGCGGAGGACATGAACGACCCGGGTGTACGCGCCAAGTACAACGACCGGCTCCTGCGGGCCTTCTCCAGCGCGAAGCGCCAGAGGAAAGTGGCGCGCATCCAGGCGGAGAGGCGGGTGGATGCGTCGTCGCTGGCGGCGCCGGATGCGATGCGCGCCAACCTCGTGGCGGCCACCGCGGGCGAGCTGGACGCGCGCGCGCTGGCGGAGCTCGCGGGCGCGCGAAGGAACATCCCGGCGCACGACCCGAACGCCACCAACCCGCACGACGCGTACCCGCTGCGGCGGTTCCCGCTGTACGCCCTCGCCGATCGCTCGCGGTGGAAAGACCTGCTGGCGGCGGCGAAGAAGCCGTCGAAGCTCGAGTCTCTGCGCGCGAACGGCGACGTGGACAGCTTCGTGCTGGACCTGGTGCCCAGACTGGAGCGTCTTTCCGGCGCGGACGCGGCGTCCGACGCGGCGTCGCAGAGAGAAGCCGCCAAAGCGTTGGCGTTCCTGGACGCGCTCCTGGCGTTCCGGTCGCACAAGGGCGCGGTATCGGAGCGGCGGCCGAAGAAACGAGACGCCGACGACGCCGACGCGCGCGACGCGCGCGACGCGAATGAAGAATTAAAAAGCAGCGACAGCGACGCGTTCGCGTCTTTGAGCTGGACGCATGACACCAAGGTGGATTTGGTGACACAGCGCGCGTTCATCGACGCGTTCATGGAGCAGAGCCGATCGGACATCGGAACATCGGACGAGCCGCGTCGGTTCGTGCGCCCGAAGGCGAGCTCGGACCTCGTCACGCTGCACTGCATCTTGATGACGGCGCGCGTCTCCGGCTGGACCGTGGACGTCAGCGCGCTGGCGAAGCGGCTGAAGATGTCCGTCAAGGACATGACGCCGCTGTGCCGGGAGCTCGGCCTGACGATGGGGCGCGCGCCGGGGAAGAAAGCCGACGGGGGCGGCGCCGCCGTCGCCGCGCTCAAGCTGGACGGCGAGAAGACGCTGCGTGATTTCCTGCCGGAGATCAAGAAGCGACCGCAGGCGGCGAAGAAGCGAGAGTAGCGGCCGCGCGGACGGCGATTTGTGAGTTCTGAGTTGAAATTCGCCTTCTGTCCGTTTGCGAAAAACCTCATCGTCCGAGACGGCGCGTGCCGTGTTCGTCACACCGGGTCGCGCACCGGGGGGGCACAGCCGGTAGCGCCCCGGGGCTCGCGTCGGGCTCGCGCGGGGGGCGTTCGCTCGGGAGCCGAGCGGCGACGATGTCGAACTCGGGCGACATCCTGCTCCGCGGAGGCGCGCTGCTGAAGAAGTACCAGCACTACCTGCCGGACGAGGAGATGGCGCCTCTCGGCCCGAAGGGCGGGGACCAGTACGGGTCTCTGCTGTACTCCATGAAGAGCACCCTGCGCGATATCCAGGAGAAAGCCGAGTCCATCAAGGAGGAGACCAACCGCGCGGCGCTCGCGACGGCCAACGCGGAGATCCGCCGGTCGAAAAACTTTCTGCGCGGTGAGATGCCCAAGCTGCGCAAATTCGCGGCGAAGGGCGCGAAGAAGCTCACGGAGCAGGAGCGCGCGAACCGCGAGGACGAGATGAACGACTTCGAGTATCAGGTCGAGTGCGTCCCGGACGGAGTGACGCGGAACGTGCCTCCGCCGCCGCCCAGGACGACGCTCGGCGACGGCGCGAGCGGAAGCGGCGCGCGAAACAAAAAAGGCGTCACGATTGACGAAGCCGCGATCGGCGCGGCGATGGACGGCGCGACGGACATGTCGCACACGGACGAGAGCCGCGCGTTCCGGGCGGAGTTCGAGGACACGAAGAAGAAGCAGGACAAGGGTCTGGACGACATCTCCAAGGGTCTGCGCGTTTTGCGCAACCTGGGGGGGGAGATGGACGACGAGGTGAAGCGGCAGGCGCCGGTGATGGACGCCATCGACAACAAGATGGACTCCACCTCCGCCGAGCTGCGCACCGCGAACGGCAAGCTCAAGAAGGTGATCACGCAGATGCGGAGCACGCGGCACTTCTGCATAGACGTCATCCTGATCTTCATCATCTTGGGCATATCGCTGTACCTGTACAACCAGTTCGGGTGAAGGCACGGAAGAAGGAGAGAGTCGGCGCGCGGCGCGCGCGACGCGTCGAAATACCGTACGCGTCTTTGTACACATCTTTCTCAATCACAACGACTTGACGCGCGTCTTTGAAACCGCGCGTCGGTCGACTCTGTCGTCGAGCTCCTGTCTCAGCTCCTGTCACGACCCTACTAGACGCCTCAATCGAGCTGCTCGACCGGTTTCGAGGGCATCACCCTGGTCTTGACGGCGGCGACGTACGGCTCGGCGAACGCCGCGGCTTTGGCGACGTACGGCGCGGCGGCGTCGGCGGCTTTGGCGGCGGCGGGCGCGGCGCGCTCGAGCACCGCCACCACCGCCGGGTACTTGAGCACGGTCTCGTACGCCGACTTGACCTTCTCGAAAAGCTGCGCGTTGTCCACCTGCGCGCGCGCCTCGGCGATCGCCGCGGTCACGGCGCCGGTCACCTTCTCGGGAAGCGTCACCGCCTTGGCGCGCAGCAGCGCGAGCGTCTGCTCGATCTTGGCGAAGTACGCCTCGCGCGTCGCCTTGAGCTCCTCGAGCTTCTCCGGCGTCAGCGCCAGCGCGGACTTGGCGTACGCCACGGGCGCGGAGGGCGCGATCCTGTCCGCCCAGATGGACTGGAGCAGGCTCACGGCGGTGTCCACCTGATGGAGGGGCGAAGGACGGGAGCGGGGCGTTCGAGCCGTCAGCGTCTCGCGGCGAGGTTCACGTCCTACCCTGTGAAAAAAAAAGAACCTTTCTTCGAAAAAGTGGGAAGGGAAGAAATATCGCGCGGAGGCGGGTCGCTAAAAAAATCGCCAGGTGGTTCGTTCCGACGCGGGCGCTCGGGCGTGGGCGCACCTTGGTGTCGACGGTGGTCATGTACGCGGGGTACTTCTCCTGGACCTTGGACACCACGGGGGTGCCGTAGGCCTTGATCAGGTCCTCGATCTTGGTCAGGGAGCCCTGTGGTCGGCGCGGGAAGAAAAGAAGGACGCGACGTCAACATCTCGCGGGAAAACGACAGGCGCTCTTCTCACCGTCCGGGAGGAGGCGACGCGGCGGCCGCGGGACGAGCGCGCGCGCGGCGCTTACAAAGCGAGGCGCGCGCGCGGTTCTTCGTGACACGCCAGATCGCGCGCTTCCGCGGGAAACCCGGGCCTTGATTGCGATCGCTTGGCGCGTGGAGTCGAGGCGCGCGACGGACCTTGAGGGCGTTCGTTTCCTTGGCGGAGGAGTAGTAATCGCACGCCTTGGAGAACATCTTGGTGCCGGTGACGAACTCCACGGAGTTCGCGGCGGCGGTCTCGACGAACGCGAGGCGCTTAAGATCGGCGGGGGGGGCGACGGCGGCCATGGCGACGTGCGTGCGGTCGGAGGCGACGCGCGGAGTGCGGACGCAGGGGGGGACGGAGGCGCGAACGCGTGCGAAGAAAACGAGGCGGTTCTCGAAACGTCGTCTTTCGAAAACGAAACGAGCGTCGGAAACAAACGCCAGATCGGAGCGTCTTCGCCACGTGGCGGCAACGTTTTAGAAAACGGGGACGTTATTAGACCGTCATCCTTGAGTCAAATTAATTGCCAAATTAATTGGGGGAGCTCTTGCGTGACCGTAAAAGCAAATTGAGCTCCCGAAAAAGCTTCGCGATGCGAAAAACTTCGTGCCGTCCAGTCCCGGATGCGCGTCTCCGCGGTGCTCCAGGCGGCTCGGCTGGTCCGCAACCACTCGTCGTTCGCGCCCGGGTTGGAGCCCGTCTTGAAGGCGCTCGCAGCGCGCATGCCCTCGACGGACACCATCACCCCCGGCCGCCTCGCGAAGACGGGAGGCCGGAGCGAGCACTTCGAGCTTAGGTTCGGCGCTGCGGGACCCAGTTTGCACGGGTTCAAGCTTCTCGCGAGGAAGGGCAAGAGCTCGCAGGAGGTGTTCGTGAACACCAAGCTGGGTCGGGAGGAGATGGAGGCGCACGTCGCGGGCGCGATCGAGAAGGTGCACGGGTGAGACAGGAGGGAGAGAGAGTATCCATAGGCAACATAGCAGTAACGCGTTGAAGTACGTAGCAGAATCGATAGCCGGAACATCGTCATCCAGCTCGTCGGCGCTGCCGACGCAGAGTTCAAAGTGGGCACCGGCTTGAAACTCGTCGAAGACAGTTCTTTTTGAACGAACCGAGAGAGATCGCGTCGCGCGGCGGCACGAGAGCCGCGCCGGGTGAGCCGATCGACCGCGGTTTCGCGCGAGCCGCCACCACGATGGCACCCATCATGATCGACGACGACAGCGACGACGACCTGCCTCTGGCGGCCCGCCCCAGACCCGCGAGCGCGGCGAAGAAGCCCTCGCGCGATTCCTCCTCGAGCGAGGAGCCGGAGTGGATGAAGACGTTCAAGTCCCCCGTGCAGAAGATCGTGGACGACCTGAGCGAGAGCGACGACGACGACGCTGCGTTCCACGCGGCGATGACCGGTCGGTCGCCCGGGGGCAAGTTCGAGATGGGAAGCACGCCCGCCAAGGTGGTCAAGTCCCCGCCGGCTGGGGATGCGAAAGAAGAAGACGACGACGACGACGGCGACGTCGAGATCGTGGAGGACGACGACGCGCTTCGGGGTACGGAGATTTCCGACCCGGGGGGTCCCTCCGAGCCGTCCGAAACCGTCGTCGGGTCTCGTTTCGGGAAGCCGAGCCAAGCCGCGCCCTCCGCCCCCGCCCCGAAGGGTTTTTTGCAGACTAAGCCCCCCGCCGGGACGAGCGCGCCCGTTCGCGTCGGCGAGCTCCCGCTCCTGGTTCCCGCGGCGCTGAACCGCGCGAAGGTGTTCTTCGAGTGCGAGGGCGTGGGCGAGGCCGTGGACCTGGAGGGCGACGTGGGCGTCGTCGGGAGGCTGCTGACGGAGTCCGACGCTCGCGTGCAGATGGACCTCAAGGGCGTGGTGTACGACGCGCGGATCCTGCCGACGCCGACGTCCATAGTGATCTTGGCGGTGAACGCGACGGAGGCCAAGGTGGAGAGCGTGTCCAACGACTACGTGCAGCTGCGCGTGGACGCGAGCGCGAACAACATGGGCGGCGCCACCCTGGACGGGTACCTCGGCGCGGACAGCGACGACGAGGCCGAGCGCGGCGTCGTCGGGGGGGCGGCCTCCGCGGCGGTGCGCGCCATGGGCGACGTGAGCGACGACGAGGACGGCGGCAAGCGCAAGCGAGGGGGCGGCGGCGGCGGCGGCGGAAAGGCGCGCAAGCTCGCCGCGGACGGCAGGAGCGCGTCCAGGGGGGGGGGCAAGGCCAAGCCCAAGAAGAAACCGAAGAAACGACCGAAGAAGAAGTGACTTTTGATGTCTCGAGCTTCGTGGCGAAGGGGGTGATAGGGTTCGTTCGCATAGGGAGGGTGGCGCGCGCGAGAACGCGAGAACGCAAAAGGAAACACAAAAGGAAACCGCGTTTTCCCGTGTCTGATCAGAGAAACGGCCGTGTGTTCGAGCTGACGGAGATGTGTTAACGACGCGGTATTCATCATTCGCCGCTTCGGCGACGATACGGACGTTGGTTCTCTGTTGAACTGAAATCAAAAGCAATCACGCCGGCGCCTCCGCGGGCGCATCGTCCCCGTCCCTCGCCGCCTCGCCTGCACGCAGCTCCCTCAGCTCCTTCTCCTGCGCCAGACGCCGGGCCTCCTTCTCGTCCTCCCGGATCTCGTCCGAGACCTCGTCGAGCAACTTTCCCATCTTCTTACCGTCGAACAGCACCGAGCAAGGCGCCGCGAAGCCCACCAGCCGCGTCAGCAACATCACCTTATCGATCTTGTGCTTGTGGTTGTCTCGAGTCCGTAAGTACTTCATGCCCGCGAAGGCGATGGCGCCCGGAGGCCCCGCGACGCTGAGTGTCCCAGCGCCCAGCTCGAGCAAGAAAGCCATGTTCCCGACCATGAGGAACACCGGGGTCATGACCGGAAGGACGATGAAGCAAGTGACGAGCATTTCGCCGAAGCTTTTCTTCTCCTCGTCGATTCCCCGGATGATGTTATCCACCATGTCCCCCACCGCCTTCATCGCCGACTTGACGGACCTCTTGACCACGCCCCGCATCTTTTTCTTGCGGAGCGCGCCGACCGCGCTGCACACGAGCACCGCGTCGACGGCTCCGAGGCAGACCTTGCCGGTACCTCGTAGGACGGCGCCAGTGAGGACCATGATCGTCTTCGCGGCGTCTTTCACCGGATGTGTCATGGTCCTTGGCGGTGATCAAAGTGCTCGCTGTCACTGAGGTGCAAAGTCAACGTTATGCGCGTGCCTCATTTGATGAAGTCTCGGGAAAACTTTCGTTGTTGACTCGGATCTCGGAGTTTCCAGACACTTCCACCGAGGCCGTGTCCGGGCCAGGTTCACAACACGACGCACAGTCACGCGCGGACATACCATGATCGTCTCCTTCGCACAAATCGTTCCGAACGCCCGCGTCGCTCCCCGAGGCGTGCCGCGAGGCAAGCCGCGCCGCGCCGCGCCGTCCTCGCGCGAAACCGTTTCGACACATCCGATGCATCCGATATTCCCCACGTGTCGCCTTCCTCGAGCGGCGTCCCGCGACGCGCGACGCGTGACAGCTCGAGCGGCGTCCCGCGGAGATGTCGTCGCGCCGTCCGTGTCCATCTCCGGCTCGAACCGCGACGGAACGGCGCGTCGCGACGACATCTTGGAGAACACCGCGACGCACTCGGCGTCGCGAGCTCCGCGCGTGGCCGAAAAGAAGGACCCGCCGTCGCTCTCCGCCGCGCCGGAAAAAATAAAAACCGGCGCGGCGCGCGTCGCGGTCGCCGCCGCCGCCGGTTTGCTCGTGAGCCTCTCCGCGCTCGAGCCCGCGAGCGCGGTCGGCGCGGTCGCGGCCGTTCCCGCGGGCGCGCGCACCGCGCTCGACCCCGAGGAGACGGCGACGGTGTCCCTGTTCAAAAAGAACACGCCCTCCGTGGCGTTCATCACCAACAAGCAGCTCCGGCGCGCCTCGCCGTACGCTCTGGACGCGACGGAGATTCCCATCGGCGCCGGATCGGGGTTCGTGTGGGACGACGAAGGCCACGTCGTGACCAACTTCCACGTCGTGCGCGGCGCCGACGAGGTGGCGGTGAAGTTCCAGGCGGATCCGAAGGAGCGCGCCGCGAAAGTGCTGGGGTGGGACGAGGACAAGGACATCGCGGTGCTCGAGGTTTCCGAGCTCAAAGGCCGCCTGCGCCCGTTGCCGCTCGGCCGGTCGAGCACCATAGAGGTGGGGCAGAAGGTGTTCGCGATCGGCAATCCGTTCGGCCTGGACCACACGCTCACCACGGGCGTCGTGTCCGGCGTGGGCCGCGAGATCGCCAGCGCCGCCACCGGCCGCCCCATCGCGGGCGTCATCCAGACGGACGCCGCCATCAACCCCGGAAACTCGGGCGGCCCGTTGCTGGACAGCAACGGGTCGCTCGTCGGCGTGAACACCGCCATCGCGTCCCCGAGCGGCGCGTTCGCGGGCGTCGGGTTCGCGTTGCCGATCGACGCCGTGAAGGGCATCGTCGAGCAGATCGTGCGCTTCGGCCAAGTCACGCGGCCGGTCATGGGGCTGGTCCTCGCGCCGGATGGTTCTCTCCCACAGCTGCTCGGCCCGGACGCGCTCCGCGCGTGGGAGAGAAACGCGAGCGCCGCGACGGACGTGCCCGCGCCCGCCGGCGTGCTGATTCTGGGCGTCGTGAAGGACGGGCCCGCGGACCGAGCCGGCGCGCGCGGCACCGAGCGCGATCCCGCGTCGGACGACGTGCGCGTGGGAGACGTCGTCGTGCGCATCGGCGACGCCGCCGTGCGTGACAGCTCGGATCTGTACCGGGCGCTGGACGAGCTTAGGGGGGGGGACGCCGTGCAGGTGCGCGTGCGCCGCGGCGCGGAGGGCAAGGAGGTCACGCTCAACATGGTCCTCGGGGAAAAAGTCACCAGGTTCGGGCCGACGTAGGTTGTACCTTTACGTAGTAGTCTGCATAGCTACGAAATGCGTCTATCCCATACTTTCGTAGATAGAGCTACGTATACTCTACGTACTCTACTCTCATCAGGCGATACTACCCTCCCTACCCTCCCGCCTGGCGGCCCGAGCCTCGCGCGCGGCGAGCTCCTCGGCCACCTCCCGCTCCACCCTCTGCACGTACTCGGCAATCTTAAACTTCCGCTTGCACCCCGCGTAGTTCATGTACCGAACCTTACCGAAAACGTCCCGCTCCTTCCACCCCTGGTCGTGAACCCCGCAGACAGCCCACATGCACCCCACGTACCCGTTCGGGTCCCTGCCGTCCAGCTGGTACCGGTCGTTGAGGTAGATGGCCCGCCGCAGCGCCTCCTCCGGCCCCTCGCCGGTCCACTCCAAAATCTTCTTGGCCCAGTACATGCGCATGAAGCCGTGCATGGTGCCCAGGTGCGCGAGCTCCTTCTGCGCCGCGTTCCACAACTCGTCGTGCGTCTCCGACCGTTCCATCTCCGCCAGGGTGTACGCGAACTCCCGCGCGTCCGTCGCGTGCAGCGCCAAGGACTCCCGCGCCCACCCGGGGGCGCCCAACACGGAGTCGTAGTGAGGATTGTGCAGGCAGAAGTTATCCGCGAGCTCCCGGCGAACCACGAGCTCTTCGAGGAAGGAATCCACCGCGTCCGGGTGCGTCTCGCGGTGCTTCGAAGCCTCCAAAGCGCAGCGCTGCGCCGAGAGCTGACCGAAGTGGAGGTACGGCGAGAGCCCGGAGAGGGCGTCCGGGACGTTCGGGTCGTTCCTGCTGCCGTACAGCGCGAGGCGCGCGGGCAAGAACGAAACCTCGCCGCCGACGAGCGCGGCGAACGCGGCGTTCTCCCCCGGCGTCCTCAGCCGCGGCGGCTTCAGTGAGACAACCTCGGGAACCGCAGCGCCCGCGCCGTCGCTCGCGGACGCGATCAGACCGTCCCAATCGACGCGTTCGATCGACGCGCCGCTTCCCCCCGCCCCCGCCGCCTCGCTCGCCGCCGCGCGGACGTCCTGGCGGGTGGGAAAGTCGGTGAGGAACTCCCCGAGGCGCCCGTTGATCTTCCGCCGGATGGTCCTCGCGGCGTACTCCTGCTTGTCGGACGCCTCCCACGTCGGCACCACGTTGTGCGCGTCCACCTCCGCGACCGGCACGTCCATCGGGCACAGCAGCGTGGTCACGGCGTCCCTCCACTCGCGGCCGACGCGCAACGGCGAGAAGTCGGTGACGAGCATCGCGCACCCGAGCTTTTCGGCGACGGCGGGGACGGCGACGCCCGGGTCGGGTCCGAGCGCGAGGTGGAACGGGATGCCGAGGTCACCGAGCGTGGACTCCAGCTCCCTGAGCCCGCGGAGCATGAAGCAGTACTGCCTTGCGCCCGCGTTGGCGAACTCGGGGACGAGCGCGAAGACCACGTGGAAGGGTCTGCGGTGCTCGCGCGCGACGGCGAGGGCGTGGCAGAGCGCCCAGTTGTCCATCGCCCTCTGGTCTCTGGACATCCAGTAGACCACCGGGCCGTCGCCCACCGGGACGTCGCCGCCCCTCAGCGAGCGGACCCTCCGAGGGTCGCACCACACGCCGGACGGTACGCTTTTACCAGCGGAGTCGTCGGAAGGCGCAGACGACGACGCCGAAGCGGAAGACGCCGCGCCTCGGACGCCGGTCCTCGTCGGAGGTGGCACCGTCGACGTGGCACCTCGAAAAGGTGCCCATCTGGTGCACAGCCGTCCCCGCGCCGAAGCCGGGGCTCGAACCGTCTGGAGATGCGTCGCGAGGACCGACATGGCGCGCGCGAGCTCGGTAACGCCGCGGCGGGTCGTTTTGGCTATCGCGCGACCGCCTACGAGGCGGGCGCGTCCGGCGAACTGAACCACGCCGCCGCATCTGTATTCGGGAGTGCCGATAATTCTCCCGGCGGAAGCATTCTCCGCCGGGCGGCGCCAATCATCGCTCGCCCCGGCCGGTCGCGTCAGTCTTTTTTCACGAGCCCCTTGTCGGCGGACGCGTCCGCAGACCACCGCGCGCGCCAGCGGAGGCGTCGATCGTCCCCGGCTCGGGTCGCACTTTCCGCGGAGACGCACCGGACCCGTCCGGGCGGTGGACACGAGGCGCTCTCCCCCGGGACCCTCGGTCGTCACGGCGGCGGCACGTCCGATCGCGGAAGCTTCGCGAGTGTTCATCGCCTCGGCGGCGGTCGATCGCCCGTTTCCCCAACTCGGACCGAGGCGCGCCCGGACGCGATGGGGTCCGACGGCTCCACGCGCGAGTACCGCGTGATCACGGACCCCTCCGAAGGCCCCAAGAAGTTCACACTGCAGACGCGCGTCACCAGCCGGGGCGAGACCGCGGTGATCTTGATGGGCGTGGACTGCGCCGAGCGCATCATGTGCCACGACTCGATCGGGCTCGATCTGCCGGAGGGCGCGTTCGCGTTCAACGTCGGGCCCACGACGAGCGGCATCCTGGACCAGCTCCTGTCCCAGGGCGCGCTCAAGGTGACGCGCGTCGAGAACACGCACGCGGGGCCCGTGCCCGTGTGCGAGCTCACGCCGGGCGGGCCGGCGCAGCCCGCGTTTGAGGGTGCCGACGCGCATCGCGCCGCCGCCGCGCACCGCGCCGCCGCCGCCGCCGCTGCCGACGCCTCGGGCGCCGCCTTCTTCGACGCGCTTCGAGCCGAGGACGCCAAGGCGCAGCAGTACGCCGGCCAGGGCGCGCCGCCGGGCATGCCGCCCCGGGGGCAGGGGCCGCGGGGCGCGCCGCCCGGGATGCCCACGCCGCCTCCGCCCGGACCCCCGGCTGGCGCCGGCGCCGGCGCCGGCGCCGACATCCTCGCCATGCTCAACGGGGGGTCGCCCGCCGCGAGCGCGGCGGGGGCTCCGGGCGCGCGCGGCGCGCCGCAGGCCCCGGCGCCGCCACCTTCGCGGACGCCCCCCGCGGTGGCGCGGCAGCTCATGCCTCGCACGACGCGCGGGAGCACGGGCGGCGGCGCGCGCGTGCGCGGCGCGGGCGGCGCCAGCCACGACGACGGCTTCTTCGACGCCTCGGCGGGCGCGCCGTCGCCGGCGAGCGTCACGTCGGCGCTCGCCGGCGGCGCGGGCGCGGGCGTTTCCGGGCCGCCGCCCGGCCTGTCGCCCCTGGGCGGACTGGGCGGCGGGCTCTTCGGCAGCCCCGCCGGCGGGCTCTTCGGCGCCCCCGGGGAGCACCGCGCGTCGAGTCCCTTCGGCGCGCCTCCGGCGCCCCCGGCGGGCGCCGACGCGGGGAACGCCTCCGGCGCGGACATCCTCGCCGCGCTCGCCGG
>Ga0181601_10004576_pt1 | contig 11590 bp, 6 predicted proteins | sample 041ome_8_FD_133020 | JGI IMG/M metagenome (GOLD analysis project Ga0181601, IMG submission 133020) | Coastal salt marsh microbial communities from the Groves Creek Marsh, Skidaway Island, Georgia - 041407BS metaG (megahit assembly) | ecosystem: Environmental > Aquatic > Marine > Intertidal zone... | reverse complement strand
AGAGAGGTTTACACGGTGATGGAGGTTGCAACCGATAAATTTGAAGATGTAGCTAATGTGATTGAAACCATTATTGTGAAATACGCATAATTAGCGAACTATGACACTGGTTGTATTAATCATTGTGTTGGCCTTGATTTTTGATTATATCAATGGCTTCCACGATGCAGCAAACTCAATTGCCACCATTGTAAGTACGAAGGTGCTTACGCCTTTTCAGGCGGTATTGTGGGCGGCAATGTTCAATTTCGCGGCATTTTTCCTGTTTAAAGATCACGCAGTAGCCAATACTATAAGTAAGACTGTTGTCAATAACTTCATTTCTTTACAAGTTATTTTAGCGGGTTTATTGGCGGCTATCTTTTGGAACTTGCTTACTTGGTGGTACGGCATTCCTTCATCGTCCTCTCATACGTTGATTGGAGGCTTTGCTGGAGCCGCTTTGATGCATGCATTTGCTGAAAAAGGCTTTATGCCATTAAGCGATGTTGTAGCCTCGGATAAAATTATGAAAACCGTTTATTTCATTGTACTTGCTCCGGTAATGGGTATGATAATTTCGGCATACATAACCTTGGTAACCATAAAGAAGAATTATTGGGGTAGACTTTCAATTATGATCGTTTCTTCACTGGCTCTTTTTGCAATGTTCCATTACTTCATGAATGAGAAGTTGGAAACGAATTTATCCAAGTTTTATCGTGTAGATTATTATAAAAAGGCATCAAATAAAAATCCCGATGACAAACACTTGGCTTACAATTATAACCTAGCAAAGGAGCATTTCGAAGCTTCATTGCCTTATTTGGCAGATTATAAGTCTAAAGGGGGTGATTATGTGGTTGCACAAGTCATGGCCAATGTGGATGTGTCTGATGTGAAAGTTAATAAACAGCGAGAAGTTGCTGAACGGTTTTTACACTACGAGCAGTTGAAAAAGGATGCCTATTTCAATCCAGAGTCGCAGGAAGTTTTAGACGTTGCAGATGCCAAATTAGAAGCAGCTAGCGTTTATTTTGAAATGTTGGATTCACTTGGTGAAAAAGAAACAGCTCTTAAAGTTGCCTCTATATTAGGATTGGGAGAAGCTAAATCGCAGAAGTTTGTGGCCAAGTATAAAATAGATGTAGCGAGTTCTCTAAAGAAAGATCTCTCTAAGGCTGATAATCGAATGCTTACCAATATTATGATGGTGGTTTTCTTGACCTTTGCATTGGTTTATTACTGGGTCGAAAAAGTCCAAAATCCGACGGCTGCGAGGATGCAGAACATGTTCAAAAAATTGCAATTGATTTCTTCAGCCGCATTTAGTTTGGGACATGGAGGTAGCGACGCCCAAAAGGTAATGGGAATTATTGGAGCGGCTATGATTGCTAATGGAGATATTATTGACTTCAAGGAAATTCCCAATTGGGTTCCATTAGCTTGCTATGCTGCGATTGCATTAGGTACCTTGAGTGGTGGATGGAAAATAGTTAAAACAATGGGTACAAAAATCACCAAAGTCACACCACTAGAAGGAGTGGGGGCGGAAACGGCTGGTGCAATTACTTTGTTTCTAACGGCTCAAATGGGAATTCCCGTAAGTACCACACACACCATTACCGGTTCTATCATCGGAGTAGGTGCAACCAAGCGATTGAGCGCGGTGCGTTGGGGTGTTACGCGTAGCTTATTATTTGCATGGATCGTTACAATTCCGGTTTCAGCAGTAGTAGCGGGATTAATTTACCTTTTAGTGAGGTAGTCTTAACATTTTCATAACATTAAAAAAACACTGCATTAACGGCAGTGTTTTTTTATGGGTGCAACTTTGCGTTATTAACAATTAAGTAATGATAAACTCATTTTTAACCAACATAAAGTTAATAATTGCTTTATGTTTCGTAGCCCTTTCTAGCCAATTAAAGGCGGGTATTGACACTCTCATTAACCCCGCATCTGAAAACTTGACTTTTCAACCTCGTTTAACAGATTTTACACAGACTACTTTAACAGAACCGAAGAAATTGGGTTGGTTTGATAAAATCTCACTTGGAGGATATGTTCAGTTGCGATATAATCGATTGTTTGAAACCAATCCAGAGATGAAATGCGATCAATGCGATAAAAGTATAGGAGCGGGAAACGGCTTTTTTATTCGAAGGAATCGTTTGAGAGTTGCGGGAATGGTACATCCAAGAATGTTTATGTATGTGCAGTTAGACTTTGCAAGTAGTACCAGTACTACCAACATACATTATGCACAAGTAAGGGATGCATATTTTGATCTTGGTTTGGTTGAAGACAATTCCTTGAGATTACGCTTTGGACAAAGTAAAACGCCTTATGGATTCATTAATATGCAAAGCAGTCAAAATCGATTGAATCTAGATCGTGATGATGCTTTGAATAGTGGTTCAGCCAATGAGCGTGATTTGGGTGTGTTTCTTTATTGGGCACCGGTTAAACGTAGGAAGTTATTATCTGATTTAGTAAAATTAGGATTAAAAGGCTCTGGCGATTATGGTTGTTTTGGATATGGAATTTATAATGGTCAAAATGCCAATAGACCTGAACTTAATAATTCCTTACATCAGGTTGTACGTTTTTCTTGGCCATTCAATTTGGGTAGTCAGATTCTGGAAGCAGGCGCTCAAGCCTATCAAGGTAAATTTACCTTGCCCAATGTAAGCTCCGGAGTAAAGGCAATTTCTGATTTAACCTATGACGATCGCCGTGCAGCCGCTAGTTTTATTTTATATCCGAAGCCTTTCGGTATCCAAGCAGAATATAATGTGGGTAGAGGTCCTGAATTCAATAAAATTACAGATTCAATCGAATTAACGCCAATCAAAGGAGGATACGTTTTGCTGAATTATCAGGCAAGATATAAAGGACACATCATTCATCCGTTTTTCCGTTATACGTATTATGATGGTGGTAAAAAGCATGAGTTGGATGCCCGATCGTATGAAGTTAAAGAAACGGAGTTCGGTGTGGAATGGATTCCCTTTAAGAACTTTGAATTGGTTGTGGCGTATAATATTGCCGATAGAACTTACGAAGACTTTAAAAAACAGGAAAACAGGCAAGTGGGTCGCTTTATGCGCCTACAAGCGCAGCTTAATTTTTAGAAAAACAATTCCTTTATTTGGAATTAGTCTAAATTGAAATTAGATTTGTGCTTAATTAGAAATAATCTAAATAAGCACATGAAAATTCAGTTCTGGAGTTTCGCATTACTTAATATAATCTTTCATACCAACCAAGGGTTGGCACAATCTGCGATCAAGGTGTCGGATACAACGAACGGCACCTCGGTTGCACCCGTCGAAATGGAGTCGATTACCATTTTGGCTCCAAGAAAAGATATCGGACAAATTGCGCATTTAAGTGGATCTGAAGTTTTATTAAGAGAGCAAGAAATCAAGCGATTTGATCAGGTCGATGGCAATCAATTACTACAGACATTACCAGGTGTATATACCCAACAAGAAGATGGTTGGGGTTTAAGATTAAATGTTGGTTTACGCGGAACCGGGGTTTTGCGTTCCAGTCGTGTTACCCTTATGGAAGACGGAGTATTAACCTCACCAGCGCCATACTCGTCTCCTTCGGCCTATTACACGCCAGCAATGTGGAAGTATCAAAATATTGAAATACTTAAAGGTTCTGCCCAGTTGATTACAGGACCACAGACTACTGGTGGTGCTATCAATATGGTGACCCCAGTTTTAGACGAAAAGAACGACCTCCGTATTTCTACGGCTTGGGGAAATTTCGGTCAAAACAGACATGCTGTTTTAGGTGAATTCAAAATTGCACCCAGAACATCTATAGGTGTTGCTTTTAACCAAAGTGGCGCTAACGGATTCAAAGAATGGAACGGCAAACCAGCCGGTGGATATTTATTGCGAGATGGTTACCTCAAAGTAGGACATCATCTAGACGATAAAGACATCCATCATCTAGAATTGGTAATTGCGGGTACTCAAGAACGTTCTAATCAAACTTATTTGGGTCTTACGCTTCAAGATGCTATTTCAAACCCAAGGAAACAGTATGTGGGTGCTTCTCATGACAGTATGTTTATGGATCGCATCATGAGCCGTTTCTCCTACACAATGAATTTAAAACGGGGTTGGTTCAGAGCGGATGTTTATCGCCATCAGATAAATCGCAATTGGTACAAATTAGATAAAGTTTATACAGGAAATGGGTTTAAAGGGATTGCAACGATTTTAGCAAATCCCGAAATGTATGCTCAAGAATTATTGGCCATCGATGGAGGTGGAATGGATTCTGCTATTGGAGAAATTAAAGCGAATAACCGGGAATATTACAGTCAAGGTATTCAATTTAGAAGTTCCATTACACAGCAATGGTCAATTGCGAAATTAACCCATGAAGCAGGTTTGCGTTTGCATAGCGATGGAGAGGATCGTTTCCAATGGACGGACAAATACAAAATGGGCAATTCACTATCTCTATTAGCCCTAGGCGAAAAGGGTGCTGCAGGTAACCGAATTGATTTTGCAGCCGCGCAAAGTGCTTATTATCGAGCTACTTTTAGTTATGTAGGTTGGACGCTTCAAGCGGGTATAAGGGGAGAGCAAATTCGAGCCTATAGAGCGGAGTTCGGTAGTTCCAACCCCGAGCGCGATGAAAATGAAATGACCGTTAGGTCAAATTTAACGCGTGTTCTTTTACCGGGAATTTCCTTGAATAAGAAACTCGGTCATTGGATTGCCTTCGGCGGAATTCATAAAGGCTTTACGCCAGCAGGTTCCAAAGAAGGCGTATTGCCAGAGAGCAGTATCAATACAGAAATAGGAATTCGTCACGCTAACTTGCCATTCCAGATTACGGGTTTCAGCAGTTTTTACGATCGATTATTAGGTTCGGATATGGCGGCTTCAGGCGGCACGGGAACGGGAGATATGTTTAATGGAGGCGCGGCTTTGGTTCGAGGCATAGAAGCGCGTATTGGCTATAATTGGAAAGGCTTCGAATTTAGTGCCAATGCTACCTACACAGATGCTCGTTTTACGGATTCTTTCAATAGTGATTTTGAGGAATGGAGTGCGGTTCAAATTAATGATAGGTTGCCTTATGTTCCGCAGTTGCAAGGTGGATGGGTATTAGGCTATGGTTATAAAGGATACCAAGTGTTTCTGCAAAGTGTATATCAAGCCCAACGCTATAGCATAGTAGGCCTTAATGGTGCTGATTTACCCGCAGCTTGGGTTCACAACATAGGAACTTCTTATACATACAAAAAATGGAGCTTTAAATTAAGCGTACAAAACTTATTGAATACGGAACACATCGTGGCAGCAAGACCTGCAGGGTACCGTTTGTATGCTCCTCGAATGGTATTGGCTACCGCGATTTTCGAGTTGTAATCAAAAAATAGATTCAAAAAAAATGCCACCTATCAGGTGGCATTTTTGTATTTCAATTAGAAAATTACTTTTTCTTAGCGTTGATAGTAGCGGTAATTTTAAGTGCTACTGGCAAACCTCCTAAATCCATAGTTTCGTAAAATGGATTGGATTTAAGTGCTACATTATCACCACTCAAGGTAACATTATATTCTTCGTAATCCACCATGTTGGTTCTGTTTTCGTAAAGCTTAAGTACAGGTGCCGTATAAGTATAGTATGCCGTATCGTAAGTGGTTTCATTATCATAAGTTTCAGATGTGATAGCATCACCATTATCTCTAAGGTCGATTACAAACTCACCTGCTGAATAAGATTCGGAAATAGTAGTATCAAGAAGATTTCCTCCAGTCATACTATCTTGAACACGGGTGCTAATGTCTGTTACTTCCCATTTCGCCACTATTGGGTTTGAGTTGGTGTTGTCCGTTGTAGGCTCATCGTCTGTACAAGCAGAAAATCCTAATGCGATTACTGCTGCAAATCCAAATAAAAACTTTTTCATATTCTTTAATATTATATATTTAGTGAAACAAATATAAGATAAAATTAAACGATATAGGTCTCAAGTGACGTTCTGTATATTTTAATTATAAATTATTAGGATATTTTATCGAGAATCTGGAGAAATTCATTGGCGTTATGGTAATGCATTATCTTTTTTTCCTCTGACATTTTATCATAGGTAATTACCATCATACCTAGCCTTGGGTTTTGCTGGAAAAATTGACGGTGTTCATTTATAAAACGCCAATATAGGCCATCCCAAATTTCTTGCCAAGGTTCTTTTTTCTTTTGGAAATCTGACATTTTAGTGATGTAATTGGAACCGGAAAAATAGGGTTTCGTTGTGATTAAGCCTCCATCCGCAAATTGTGACATTCCATAAATATTCGGCACCATTACCCAATCGTAAGCGTCAATAAAGAGTTCCATAAACCAACGATAAACCTCATCGGGGTGGAATTCACACAACAGGAAAAAATTCCCCAACACCATCAGTCTCTCAATATGATGTGCGTAGCCCGTTTCCAATACTTTTTTTATTACGATGTCTACGGGTTCTATGCCGGTTGTTCCTTCATAAAATGATTTTGGAATTTTACGGTTGAAATTCCAAAAATTCGAAGTTCTTTGTTTGCGTCCTTCTCTATGATATACAATGCGCATAAATTCCCTCCAACCCATTATCTGACGGATAAAACCTTCTATAGAATTAAGAGGGATATTATTTTCTTCCGCAAAGGCAAGAGTTCTATTGATTATATAATCAGGATTAATCAATCCAATATTGAGAGCAGGTGTTAGCACGGAGTGATATAAGAAATGTTCTTCGGGATTTTTCCCAAAAGCATCTTCATAATCACCAAAGCAAAGAAAACGGGAATTTAAAAACTCTTCAAAAGCTTTTTTAGCTTCTTCTGATGTTGTCGGATAAAAATATCCGTTTTTTTCAAAATGGGATATCGAACCTTGGGTATTGGGAAAATGATTTTTTATGTGATCTAATGCCAATTTAAAATCATCTCCTATGGAGGATAAACTAACAGCTGGGAATTGATGCGATTTAGGGTAACTCTTTCTATTTTCTGCGTCGTAGGTCAGTTTGCCTCCCAGTGGTTTTTGGTTTACATCCATCAATATGTCCAATCGTTTACGCTGATACGCATAAAAATCGGTTTGAAAATATCTTTTTTTAGAATCAAAAAAGGAGTAGCCCAATTCTATGGGAGTAATGAAATTGGGATTGACGTGAATCTTTAAATCAACGCTATGTCCTTTTAAACCTTGACGTATATGCCGACTCAACCAATCGTCTTCGGGTTCTATTACGTGAATTTCTGTGTGATTTTGACTTAATTCATCGAAAAGTTTAGCCGCATTGGAAAGGGGTGAAAACGAATCGATATATCGTACGGGAATGCCTTTTTTTATAAGAACTTCTGCATACCTCATCATGCTTAACCGGTGGTATACCAATTTGGCAATATGATAGTTATAATGATTGAAAATAAGGTCAGATTCAACCATTACCACATTTGGGGCAGCTTCAACCGCGGGATTATTTTCAAAAAGTTGATGCGGGAAAATGACACTTACTTGATTCACTCTATTTTAACAAACCGGAATAAAAATGGTTGTTCATTTTTATTAACAAAAAAGAAATTCATGAGACTTTGGTCGACTATCTTGTCAGGAAATTTTAAAAGATTGTAACTTGCATCTTTTGATGAAAAATTACGTTTTGGGATTTGCGATTTGGCTGTTGTCAAATACGTTGAGTGGACAGGGTTTTGGTGGTATGCAATTTACTCTTGAAGGTGGAGTTGCTGACGCTACGGGTTCGGGCATTGCCAATGCTAAAGTTGAGGTGTTCATACTTCCTTCGGATGTATTGAAAACTTTTACAGATCGCGAGCGTATTTTTTCTTGGTTGGCCGAACAAGAAGAACCTTTTTATTCTGGAAATACAACTTCGGAAGGTTTTTTCACTGCGGTTTTAAAACGCGAGTCTTTTCAGAAACTGCGAGAGAAAGGTATTAACATGCGTGAATCGATGGCCGTAGTTAGGGCGCAAGCAACGGGATATGAAACGGCCATTAACTTGGTTAAACCTGAAATGCAAAGAGGTCCTAGCGGAATACAATTGGGCTTAGGAGTTACCACTTTATTGAAATCATCCGAAAAAATGAAGGCCATTGAAATCCGTACAAAAGCCATTGAGATGAAAGGGGATACAGCGGAAATGAATGCCTCAAATTATAAAGTAAATCCGGATGCAAGTGCGGAAGATTTGGTTAAGAAGTTGCCAGGTGTTACCCAAAGAAATGGAGAAATTGAGGCACAAGGCGAAAAGGTAGCGCGCGTTTTGGTTGATGGAAAGCCTTACTTTGGAGAAGATCCCAAAGCGGCTTTGAAGAATGTTCCCGCTGAATCTATTTCTAAAATTCAAATTTATGATGCACAATCAGAGCAGAGTCAATTTACGGGGTTTGACGATGGGAATACCACAAAAACCATGAATATCATAACCAAAACTGGCTTTAAAAACGGTCAATTTGGAAAGTTCTACGGTGGAGTTGGACAGTCAATTGAAGGAACAGGAGATGATACTAAATATAAATCAGGAGCTACTTATAATACATTTAATGGCGATCGAAGATTTTCGGTATTGTTTCAATCCAATAATATAAACGAACAAAATTTTGCTTTTGACGATATTTCAAGTGCCTTTGGAGGCGGTAATTTTGGAAGACGAGGTATGGGCGACTTTTTTGTAAGTGGAAATGAAGGCATAACACAATCAAGCTTATTCGGATTGAATTATGCCGATAAATGGGGTAAAAAATGGGATGTTAGCGGTAGCTATTTTTTCAGCGATGCTAACAATTCAAATAATAGCAATACCAATAGATTGTTCATAACCGGTGGTGGTTTGGGAGATTTGGGTTTGCGGTATACTGAAGAAGCAGAACAGAAAAATCACAATCAGCAACATCGATTTAGTTCTCGATTAGAATGGAATATTGACAGTAACGATAGAGTTATTATGCAACCCAGAATTACCTATCAAACTGCGGATCAAAACCTGCCGACACTAGGTGTTTCTCAAACTACTGATTACAGTCAAATTATTAGCTTAATGAACAATGTATTCAAAAATGAGAGTTCTTCAATTAACACGGCGTTTGAAATAGATTGGTTGCATGCATTCAGTAAAAAAGGTCGTTCTTTAGCCATTGAATTCATACCGAGCTGGAATAATACGGGTGGAACCAGTTTGTTGGATAATCGATTATTTCGTGGTTCTGATTCAACCATCAGACAGCAAGAAACGCAGTTAAGTCAAGGAGTTTTAGGATTTGCTACAGAGATAGAATACACAGAACCTTTAGATTCTTTTCATAGTTTGTTGTTCTCTTATGAAATGAACGTTAACGAAAATAATTCCGACCGGTTGAATTATATCCCAGCCTATTTTGGTGGAACTTATGATTTGCTGGATACGGTTTTGTCGAGCCGTTTTAATAATGGTTACAGCAGACATGCTGCAGGTATGCGATTCCAAAGAATGAAAAATGGAATTCAATGGATTGTTGGTGTAGATGGTCAAATTGCACAACTTGATGGTGCGCAACAATTTCCAGTGGGTTTGGATATAAAAAGACAATTTTTATCAGTACTTCCACAGTTTACGCTGAGAAGCGGAAAGAGGGGCGCAAATGGAATAAGGGTTTATTACAGGACCTCTAACAACGCACCTTCTGTAACCCAATTACAAGATGTAATTAACAACTCTAATCCGTTGCAGCTAACTACGGGAAATCCGGATTTGGTGCAAGATTTTCAACACCGCTTATTTTCACGGTATTTCAAAATGGATCCTAAATCGGGAACGATGTTTTTTGCATTTGTACGCGGAACGGCTTCTATGAATTCATTAACTACTTTAACTCGGATAGCCAGTAACGGAAGTAATGGAATTTCTATTCCTACCGGAGATACGGTATTTGTTCTAAGGCGGGGTGCACAACTGTCAAAGCCAATTAATTTAGATGGAGCATTTAATATTTCTAGTCGTTTATCGTGGTCTCGTCCATTATTAAAAGGAAAACTGAATTTTAATTCAGGAATGTCTTTCGATTACAGAGAAACCCCAAGTATGATTCAGATAGACGAATCGGAATCACAGCGAAATACAAGTAAAAATCCGGGAATTGGTTTTGATCTGGGTATGGGGTCAAATATAAGTGAGCGCTTGGATTTTAATGTGAACAGTTCTACTTCTTATAATAAGGTGGTAAATACCCTACAAACCGGTCTGAATCAAACGTATTGGATACAGCAAACTTCAGTACAAGTAAACTGGATGCCTGGTGGTAAATGGGTGTTGAATTCAGATTTGAAGCATCAACTTTACACAGGTTTTCAGGCTAATTTTAATCAGTCAATCTATTTATGGAATTTAGGATTGGGTCGTAAATTTGGTAAGAAAAATGAATGGGATTTTCGGATTCAATTATATGATTTGTTAAACCAAAATCAGAGTATTGTTCGAAACGTGAATGAAACGTTTTTTGAAGATGTTAGAACAACCGTATTAACCCGTTATGCCATGTTGCAATTGACCTATAATTTAAGGGCATTTAAGGGGAAATCTCATGAAGATGATGGTGCAAATGCAATGCATAAAATGTATTATCAGCGTATGTACAAACGTTAATATTATATAACATCATTCTGAATTTCGTATAACCAATAGATAGTCATTTGGTTTAAAACTTTAATGCGCTTAATATTGTATTAAGTTCGTTAACATGTTTAAATTTAAAACTATAATATTATTGTTAATGACACCCAGCGTGGTGTTGTCCTTTCCCCATACAGGCAAACCGCATGAATCGAGCGCCACGGATGCTCTTTATCAAGCCATTTCTAAATTTGGCCCAAAAACAGGTTATTCAAAATGGGATGATTACGAACCCTATGATGAACCTAGTGCTGGACAGTGGTCTTTTGGAGGAAATTCGGTAATCAGTACGAGTCAGGCACAATTCTCTAATTGGCAGGGTGGTGGTGAAAACTCCATTGCTATTTCGACATCTTTGAGTTTGAATCTGGCTTATTCGAGTGAGAAATTCAACTGGGAGACAAATTTTGATGCCGGATATGGAATCATGCTTCAAGGTAAAGATGGTGAATGGTTTAAAAATGACGACCGACTTGAAATTACAACCAAATTTGGTTTAAGAGCGAACGAAAAATGGTTTTACACAGGTCTTTTATCTTTAGGATCACAGTTCCAACCAGGATACTATAACTTAGGAGATGAAATGCCCATATCAGAATTTATGGCCCCAGGGTATGTAATGGGTTCATTGGGTTTTGATTTTGTGCCAAGTTCTAAGCTAAGCGTATTCATAGGTCCGGTTACCAGTAAGAATACTATTGTATTAAATCAGGATTTAGCCAATCAAGGGGCCTATGGTGTGGAGCCCGGTGAATACGATTATTTCACAGGCGAGTATCTTACTTTAGGAAAGAAATTCAGGTCTGAGGCTGGAGGATCAATGCGAGTTGAATATAATGAACCAAGAATTGTAAAAAATGTAGGTATCCAATCTCGATTGGTTCTGTTTTCCAACTATATCGAAAAACCCGGT
>Ga0181601_10004573_pt1 | contig 11592 bp, 8 predicted proteins | sample 041ome_8_FD_133020 | JGI IMG/M metagenome (GOLD analysis project Ga0181601, IMG submission 133020) | Coastal salt marsh microbial communities from the Groves Creek Marsh, Skidaway Island, Georgia - 041407BS metaG (megahit assembly) | ecosystem: Environmental > Aquatic > Marine > Intertidal zone... | reverse complement strand
GAATAAAATCAACTGCTGCTTTTGCAATCGCATCTTTTTCAGAAATTCGTTCTAATTTTTTAAGCCGAACAGAGCGATCACTGACATAAGGAGATTCTAAACTTGCTCCTCCATGTGATTTAAATATAAGTCCTTTTTGTTCTAACATCACCAAATCCTTACGAATGGTCACTACACTTACCTTTAAAATTTTTGAAAGCTCGGAAACAGATTTGAATCGCTCCTTCTTCAGAATTTCTACGATATGTTGATGTCTTTCAACTTGAGTCATAGGTATGAATTTAGTTCAAAAATAGAATTATTTTTTGTTTACTATAACTTTCTTTTTAATTTTTTTTTATTTCTTTTTATTTCTTTTAGTTTCTTTTTTTTAGTTTTGTATGAAATTTTTCATGTGAATAGATCAGTACAACTTCAAGAATTAAAGAATGATATCCAATGGGATATGGTAGTCATTGGAGGAGGTGCCTCAGGATTAGGCGTCGCTTTAGATGGGGTATCTAGAGGGTTAAAAGTAGCCTTGGTTGAACAATCAGATTTTGCAAAGGGAACTTCTTCTAGAAGTACCAAACTCTTGCATGGTGGTGTACGTTATTTAGCTCAAGGCCAAATTAATTTAGTTTTTGAAGCACTTCACGAACGTGGTTTGCTCCTAAAAAATGCAAACCATCTCACAAAATCACAGGCCTTTATCATCCCTATTTACCGTCTTATAGATCATATTAAATATGGGTTAGGATTAAAAGTATATGATTGGATGGCTAAAGGATTGTCTTTAGGTAAATCAGAATTAATCTCTAAAAAGCGAATGTTACGCATGATGCCGCATATTAAAACATCAGGATTGAGAGGCGGTGTACTGTATTATGATGGTCAATTTGATGATTCTCGTTTAGCGATTAATGTAGCGCAAACTATTGTCGAACAAGGAGGAACATTAGTAAATTATACCGCTGTAACAGAACTTCTAAAGGATGAAAGGGGGACTATCATCGGAGTACAAGTAGAAGATAAAATTAGCGCTGAGCATTACACGCTAAAAGCTAAAATGATCGTCAATGCTACTGGAGTATTTAGCGACAAGATTCTAAAAATGGATAATCCTACTGCTAAAAAATCCATTCAACCCTCTCAAGGAGTTCATATTGTCTTAGATCAAAAATTTACGACAAGCAGTGCCGCCTTGATGATTCCGAAAACTTCAGATGGAAGAGTCCTCTTTGCCGTTCCTTGGAAACAAAGCCTGGTCGTTGGAACTACAGATACCCTGATCAATAAACCAAAACTAGAACCTCAGGCCCTTGAATCTGAAGTCAATTTCATCTTAGAAACAGCTCAAGCGTACTTAAGTCCTGCTCCTGAGAAAAAAGACATTAAAGCTGTTTTTGCAGGACTTAGGCCTTTGGCTAAAGCGGCTAATGAAAATGAAAAGACCAAAGAAATTTCAAGATCTCATAAAGTCATCGTTTCCCAAAGTGGTTTGGTCTCTATTGTTGGAGGTAAATGGACCACGTTTAGAAGAATGGGACAGGATACAGTAGATTACTTTTACAAACTCAATTCACTTGAATTTTGCAAAAGTCGTTCTGAAGCACTATTGATTCATGGAGCGTTTGAAGATATAAAGGCGCACAAAAATAATAGCGATGTTTATGGAACTGATGCCCCTAAACTTGAGCAACTTTGTCAAGAAAACCCCAGTTGGAATGAATTGCTTCATCCAGATTTTCCAAATAAAATAGGTGAAATCATATGGGCGATACGTTATGAAATGGCTCAAACTTTAGACGATGTACTCTCAAGAAGACTTAGACTTCTCTTTCAGAATGTCGAAGCTGCACTTGATATTGCTCCAAAAGTTGCAAGAATTATGAAAAAAGAATTAAACAAAGAGGATGCTTGGGAACAAGAACAAATCACTACTTTTAACACAATAGCAAGCCACTATAAACCCTTATAAGATGAAAGAATACCTTATTTCACTTGATCAAGGAACTACTAGTTCTAGAGCCATTTTGTATGACAATAAAGCCAAATCAATAGGTAGTTGTCAAACTCCAACTACCTCCCTTTATCCTCATCCTGGATGGGTTGAACAAGACCCTGTGGAACTTTGGAGCTCCATAAAAAAGGTATTAATCGAATTAATGGATGAATCAAAGATCGATCCAAATATGATTGCTGGCATTGGAATCACCAACCAAAGAGAAACTACAATCGTTTGGGACAAAAAAAGCGGAGCTCCAATCTATAATGCCATCGTTTGGCAGGACCGAAGAACTGCTGATTATTGTGCCTCAATTGCAAGCGATCAAAACAAAGAACTCATTCGATCAAAGACAGGTCTAATCATAGACGCCTACTTTTCAGCGACTAAAATTGCTTGGATTTTAGATCATGTAGAAGGGGCACGAGCTAAAGCTGAAGCTGGAGAATTAGCCTTTGGAACAGTAGATTCCTGGTTGATTTGGAATTTATCATCAGAGCAGCTACACCTTACCGATGTAACCAATGCTTCTAGAACGATGCTCTATAACATTCACAGCCTTGAGTGGGATCAAGAGCTATTAGATTTATTTGATATTCCCGCTGCACTACTACCCCAAGTGAAAAGCTCATCAGAGGTCTACGGCTCTATTGACAAGAATATTTTAGGTGTTGAAGTTCCCATCGCTGCTATTGCAGGTGATCAACAATCTGCGCTATTTGGACAACTGTGTACCAAGCCAGGAATGGCCAAAACTACCTATGGTACAGGATGTTTTTTAGTGATGAATACAGGTGAGAAGGCCGTTGACTCCTCCAATGAATTACTGACCACTATTGCTTGGAAAATTGGCAATCAAGTGCACTATGCGTTAGAAGGATCCGTTTTTGTAGGAGGTGCAGCCATTCAATTTCTAAGAGATGGTCTAGAACTCATTTCAGAAGCCAAAGAATCTGAAGCCTTAGCACGTTCCGTTGAAGATACAGCAGGTGTGTGCTTTGTTCCTGCGCTCACTGGCCTTGGAGCTCCTCATTGGGATTCCTCAGCTAGAGGAGCTATTTTTGGACTTACTAGAGGAACCTCTAAAGCTCATATTGTCAGAGCTGCTTTAGAAGCGATTGGACTTCAAGTACACGACCTCATCCAAGCTATGTGTCAAGACACTAATAGTGATAGAATTGAGATGCGTGTCGATGGAGGTGCTACTGCCAATAATTTTTTGATGCAGTTTCAAGCGGACATTTTAAATACATCCATTGAACGTCCTGTGGACATCGAAACAACTGCTCTTGGTGTTACCTTTTTAGCTGGATTAGCGACTGGCATATGGAAAGACATGGAAGCATTACAATCGCTATGGATTACAGATAAAAAATTCAGCCCTAAATTGTCACAACAACAAAGAGCTGAATTACTTAAAAAATGGAATACTGCCATTGAGCGTTCCAAAAATTGGGTGTAATTATACTTTTAAAAATACTTTATTCTTAAACATAAAATAGAGGAATAGCCACTGTACTCCCACAAAACCAATCACAGCAATGACTCCATTATATGGTTCTCCAACAAGTTGTTGTAACCAACCACTTAGGGCGTCTGAGGAGTAGGACCAATCGATGAATCGTCCTGACATATAGATCAAGATGGAGTTCATTCCAATAACTTTAAAGAAAAAAGCCCATTTTTGATAGCCTTTGATGTCGATGATATAATAGAACAACGCCATCAATAAAAGACTGATTCCTGCACATAATACGGCAAATGAACTGGTCCAAAGGTTTTTGTTAAATGGTAATACCTGATCCCAAATTAAGGCAATTATAAGCGCTCCAACTCCAAAAAGGAGGAGCTTTTTAAAGGTTTGCATCTGTGTTTCTTTGGTGGTCTTTAACAATAGATTTCCTGTAAATATACCCATTAGTGCTGTCCCTATAGCAGGAAGTGTTGCTACTAATCCTTCGGGGTCATGAATGCCTAAATAGAGTTTTCCAGGAATAATTAAATGATCGATATACGATACTATATTACCTTCCATTGTCAAATCCCCAGCCCTATAACCTGGTGCTGCAAAGAGCGCTAATAAAAGCCAATAGCCCAATAGCAATCCCACCAGCCATATTTTTTGAGCAAGTGGCTTCGCATAGAGGTAGATGATATTAGCTAGCATATAAGCCAGACCAATTCTTCCTAGAACTGATGGTATTCTGACCTCTTCGAGTGGCCAAAGGATAAGTCCATTGTTATATACAATTCCTAAAAGCACTAACATAAGTCCTCTTTTAATTACTTTTTTTAGCAGTGTAGCCTTATCTATACCTTCTTGAAGGTGCTTTCCAATGGAATAAGGGGTTGAAATTCCCGCGATAAACAAAAAAAGCGGAAAGATTAAATCATAGGCTGCAAATCCATGCCAGGCAGGATGATTAAATTGATGTCCAATAGTATCCCATAGAGATCCTGGATAAATTTCACCTAAACGATGAAAGATCGCTTCTGCTCCCATGATCCAAAACATATCGAATCCACGAAGTGCATCGAGCGAAAAAAGTCGGGTTGGTTTTTGATTCATAATTGAGGGGTTTAAAAAATAAAAGCAGCAATATTGCTGCTCTTATGATTTATGGTTAATTTTTAGGATAGGATATAGTGATATTTCTGTATTCCACTGGTCCGTGATCTCCTTGTAATAAAATGGGTCCTGGAGCTGCCTCATCACTATCGAGTGCACCCCCTGTAATTCCAGGAATAGTTGCATCAGTAATTACAGATTTACCATTGAGTACCACAGTTACTCTTCGCCCCACCAAAGTGATATCGTAAGTTTGCCATTCTCCTGCAGGTTTAGCTGCGATTTCATTAGGTTCTAAATAACCATATATCCCTCCGATATAGTGAGAGTTAGGATGTTTACCATAATCATCTTCAACTTGAACTTCATAGCGCCCTCTTAAATATATTCCAGAATTAGAATGTTCAGGATACTTAAACTCAATATGTAATTTAAAGTCATCAAAAGTAGCTTCAGTCATTAAATTTACTCCTGATTGAGGACTGGTTAACACTCCATTCACAGCTTTCCACTGGTTACTTTTATTGGTGGTTTGTGGCTTCCATCCATCGATAGTCTCCCCATTAAACAAGGCTACTGGCTTAGTCCATTTCTTTGGAGCTTCCCTATAGAGCACAGGAGCTCGAACACCAGTAAAACTCATATAATTTCCTGTTGGAGTTAGCATATGTCCGGTGAGTTGTTCTCCATCTCTTGATCCTTTTACAACTAAATCTTGACTACCCATCCATTGAGGAGGAATACTAAAGCTAAACTGATCATCATGTTCAACCACTTCTGCTATAGGTCTTGCTGAACCAACGATATTCATAAATCGTCCCACCAAGGTATTAGTTCCAGAAAATTCTACTTCCAACCATCCCGGATAGTTGTTTTGACCATCGGTGATATTGAGGTCCCATCTTCCGATGAGTTCAGATTGAGATTGTGCTAAAAGTTGTCCAGAGATACATACAGCAAGTATGAGACTCAATTGTTGAATTCGTTTCATCATTATTTGTTTGTTTTTTGAGGGTTTGTTAGTATGAGCAATATAATTAAAAGTCGCTTAAGGAACAATATGATTTTTAAGACTTACATTTTCATAAGATTTTGTTACAACTATTGACTTTAAGAATCCCACACATGTTGCTAAATCCACATAAGAGACATAAAGTGAAGCTACACCTAATCGAATGAGATTTGGAGGTCTAAAATCAGGAAGAATCGTTGGATACTCCAAAGAACCGCTTTTAAGCACTGCTACTATTTCACGAGCATAGGGATGTGAGATAGAGAGGTGTCCTCCCATTCGTTCAATAGATTCTGGGGCATAAAGCTCATATCCTAAATCTAATAGGTGCGCTTTAACAGCTTGAATTAAAAATTGCATCTGCATTTTATTTTTTTGAGCAATACGAACAATACCAGCCTCTAAACTCAAAGCCAATCCTTGATCTAATGCGCTCATGCTCAATATAGAAGGGGTGCCATTAGCGAAGCGATCAATCATTGAACTTTGAACATATTCTGACTCAAAATCAAAGGGGTTCTGATGACCAAACCAACCTTGAATAGGGTTTTTTACATGAGCTAACAACCGAGGATCAAGCATCAAAAAAGCAGGAGATCCTGGACCTCCATTAAGGTATTTATAGGTGCAGCCTACGGCTGCTAAGATCTTCATTGACTTACAATCCACCTCACAAATACCAACAGCATGACTCATATCCCAAACAATAATACTTTGATGTTGTTGTGCCCACTCATTGAGTTCTTTAACTGGATAATAATAAGCACTTTTAAAACTTACCATACTCAAACATATAATACCTGGATTATCTGCGATATGTTTTTTGAGCTGATCTATATCTGCTGCTACCTTATCTTTATAAGCAATCAAATGATAGGTTGATCCCTGTTGAGTCGCTATTCCTTGAAGGATATAATTATCAGAAGGAAAGTTTAATTCGTCACTGCTAAGGTTCTTTTGATATGCTTCTGAAAGCTGAAGTCCTAGTATCAACTTATAGAGATTTATCGAAGTTGATTCCCCTATATAGACGGAGCCGTGATGAGCCCCTAGAAAGGTTTCTAGGTTTATGGCGATTTGCTTAGGCAACGCTAACCAGTGATCATTCCAAGAATTGATGAGCTGATTTCCCCATTGATGTTTTAATGCACTCTCTACGCGTTCCATGGTTGCTATAGGCAACTTGCCAAGTGAATTTCCGTCAAGATAAATACCATAATCACCTGTTACAAATCGCTTGGAAAAATCAGCTAACTCATCCTGTTGATCTAACTCAATAGCCTGTTTTAAAAGTGCCTTCATCTCTACTATTTTAAAAGCGTTTTTTTAATTTTATCTACCCATAAACCATACATTTTTCCTGAGGGATGCAATTGATCTTTTGCTAAAAGTGTTAAATCTTTTTTAGCTCTTTTTGAGATGGGAGTAATGTTGATAAAAGGAAGTTGAAATTGTTTGGCTTGTTTTTGGACCACTGCATTAAATGATGCAATCGCCTTTGCAATCTGACTTGTATTTCTATCGCTGGCAAAGGGAGTTACTCCCCAATCGGGTATCGAAACTAAAAAAACAGCTTCTTTCCCCTTTTTAGAAAAACTAATGGCTTGCTGAATCAACTCAATTAATTCTGCTTCAAATTGCTCAATGGACTGCCCTCTGTATTGATTGTTAACCCCGATTAGTAAAGAAACCATATCGTATTTCTGATTGATTTGTTGCTGTTTTATCCCCTCAATCAGTTCTGAGGTGGTCCATCCGGTCTTAGCAATAATTTTAACCCGATTTAACTCAAGAGGACTGCCCTTGAGCGCATGAGCCAATTGATTTGGCCATCGATCGGATTCCACAACCGATTCCCCAATGGTATAGGAATCCCCAAGTGCTAAGTATTCTTGTGCAGCTACACGCTGAATCAAAGTGATTAATGTGATACTTAATAGTAGTTTTATATGCATTTATATCAATTTTAAATTGCGCTTTTTTACTAATGATCCTCCAATGCAAAAGCCACATAAGAGTCTCCTGATGGAGATCCTATTTTTCCTCCACCACAGGCGATTACAATGTATTGTTTCCCCTGGTACAGATAGGTAGCCGGAGTGGCATATCCTGGAACTGGAAGCGCTGCTTCCCATAATAATTCACCAGTTTGCTTATCATAGGCATGGATTTTTGAATCTTTAGTCGCCGCAATGATAACCAGTCCTCCTTTAGTGACCAAAGGCCCTCCATAATTTTCTGTGCCGGTACGTTCCACTGCATCAATGGATAATTCCTCATGATTTCCAAGAGGAACCTTCCAAAGCAGTTTTCCGCTTTTGAGATCTAAAGCATTTAGAGTTCCCCATGGGGGTTTAATCCCAGGATACCCATCCTTGTCTAAAAAGCGATTATAACCATTCATCTGATAAGGTAGTTTATAGTGACTATTCTGAGTGATCTGATTAGGTTCTTTAGAACGTTTTTCAACCGTTGGATTTTTAATATACTCCAATAATGCCTTTTTATCCTCTTGGTCAATTCCCATAAACGAGGGCATCATCCCTAAACCATTGTCGATGGTAGAGCGAATTTCCTTTTCACTTAGCCGATCAAAAACACCGACAAGAGTAGGATAGGCTTCTCCTTTTCCCTCAAGCTTGGTTCCATGACAAGCAGCACAGTTGTTATAATAAATGTGCTCCCCTACACTCCTATCCATAGAATGTTGGTTCACTTCTTGCATTTCCATCAACCAAGGCAATCGAGTGGAATTGACATAGAGAACAGCTGTTTGAATATCCACAGCAGCACCTCCCCATTCTCCGCCACCATCGAATCCCGGAAAAATCCAATTACCTGCAATTGAAGGTGGATCAAATAAATTTCTATAAGGTACTCGATCATAGAGCTCTAAAAGGCGTTGATGCTCTAAACTATCTAAACCTCCCACTTCATCTCTGGAAAAATACTGATCTGCAAAAGGTTCTATTATTGTAGGGGTCGGCTGGGTAGGCCAGGGCTCTTCTCCTTCCAACCCATGAGTTGGTACAGGAGTCTCTTTGATTTCAAATATCGGTGTACCATCTGCTCGATCAAACAAAAACACATAGCCTTGCTTACTGATTTGTGCTACGACATCGGTCTGTTTTCCATTGACCTCCATAGAAAAGAGATTGGGATTTGCAGGGAGATCTCTATCCCACAAATCGTGATGTACAGTTTGATAATGCCAGAGGTATTCCCCTGTTGAGGCATTGAGTGCAACAAGTGAATTTCCATAGAGGTTTTCTCCAGCTCTAAATCCACCGTAGAAATCACCTGACACAGAACCAAGAGGCACATAAACAACTCCTCTAGTGTGATCAATAGACATTCCTGCCCAATTATTCGCCCCACCTAGTCTTTGATAGGCCTTCGGATCTGGCCAAGATTCATAATGGAGTTCCCCTTCTTGAGGTATGGTATGAAAAATCCACTGCTGTTCTCCACTGATCACATCATAAGCTCTGATATGACCTGGAGCAGCATCGATGGATTCAGCAACTCTAGAACCGCTGATGAGTAAATTTTTATAAATAACAGCAGGAGTTGTACTGACTACAAAAGGATTAAATGTTTTTGGAGGTCTTCCCAGACCTTCTTGTAGATCAATTCTTCCGTTTGTTCCAAAATTCTCGATCAATGTTCCTGTCTGGAGATCAATGGCGTAGATATAACGGCCAACATTGTAAAACAAGCGTTCTGAACTTTCTGATTTCCAATAAGTCACCCCTCTATTCACTTTATAAAAACGCATGGGATCTTCACCATCACCCTCTTGCAATTTTAACGGATCAAAAACCCATATCGGTATTCCTGTATCAGCTTTTAAAGCCAAGAGTTTTGACCTAGGAGAGGTTCCATAAACCACACCATCAACAATGATTGGATTACATTGATTTTGAGAACGATTTTGAGGGTCCTTATCTTCAGAACTAAATTCCCAAACCTTCTTCAATTGCTTGACATTCTGGGTATTAATTTGAGTGTTAGAGGAATATCGAACCCCCGATGGAGTACCGGCATAATGCATCCAAGAAGAGTAATCTTCTAACTGCTCCAATCCCTGTTTTTTACAGGATATACTTCCGATAAGCAGCCCCAATGTTAAAAGTGTTAATTTCTTCATAGTCGATCGCTTAAGCACTTCAAGATAAGCTCTTTTTATAACAATTCCTTAAGTTTTTAAGAATCTAGATTCAGTATCTTTGTCCTATAAGATCATCTCATGGATTATTCATCTATTATAGCAGAAATAAAAGCGCATAAAAAAACTCCCAATCTTAAGATTAAGATTAAAAAGGAAGTAGAGCATTTTACCGAGCTCTTATTCAACACTTTATTTGATACTGATACCCTAGCAGAAGATCACATTGATTTTCTAGCAAAGTCATTTGAGGAATTAGTGCAACTCTCCTGCTGGAAAAAAGAAAAACCCTGCATAGAAATCTGGAAGGACTACCTCAATACCTTACCTAAAGTACTCGATAAACTTAATAAAGATGCTGAAGCTATTTTAGCTGGAGACCCTGCTTCTAAAAGCATTCAGGAAATCTATTTAGCCTATCCTGGTTTTTATGCGATCGCTATCTATCGATTAGCCCATCCGCTTTATCAAATGGGATTCCCATTAGTACCAAGACTAATGACAGAATTTGCGCATTCTAAAACTGGCGTGGACATTAGTCCAGGTGCACAGATCGGAGAATACTTCTTTATCGATCATGCTACCGGTGTGGTCATTGGAGAAACCACCATCATCAAAGATCATGTAAAATTATATCAAGGGGTTACCCTTGGAGCCCTATCCGTTGATAAACAAATGGCTAACAGTAAACGACATCCCACGATTGAAAGTCATGTAACCATCTATGCCAATGCTACCATCTTAGGAGGTGACACCACCATAGGAGCACATACCGTCATTGGAGGGAATGCCTGGATTACCTCATCGGTTCCAGCCAATTCAATGGTCTATCACAAACCTGAAATTCAAATTAAAAGAAATGCCTAATCGTTTAGAACAAATCGTTGGAAACACTCCTCTTATCGAGTCAAATTTTTTAAATAAAAACTCAACGGTTAAATTACTCTTTAAACTCGAAGGTCAAAATCCAGGAGGAAGTGTCAAAGATAGAGCTGCACTTCACATGATTCGTGAAGCTTTAAAAAGGGGTGATATCGATAAGCAGACTAAGTTAATTGAAGCTACTAGTGGTAATACGGGTATAGCCCTTGCAATGATTGCTTCAATTTATGGTCTTTCCATCGAATTGGTCATGCCTGAAAATAGCACCATAGAACGTGTTCAAACAATGAGAGCTTATGGAGCTAAGGTTACCCTTACTCCTGCTTCAGTAGGGATTGAAGGAGCGAGAGACTATGCTAATGAAAAGGTGCAACAAGGTTATTACTCCTTTAATCAATTTGCAAATCCAGATAATTGGAAAGCACATTATCACTCGACTGGACCTGAAATATAGAGGGATACCAATGGCGAAGTATCGCATTTTGTATCATCCATGGGAACTACCGGTACTATTATGGGTACTAGCACCTTTTTAAAAGAACAAGATGCCGCTATTCAAATCGTTGGAGTTCAACCCTGTGATGGGGCAAAAATTCCAGGAATCAGAAAATGGCCTGAAGAATACCTTCCTAAAATATTCGATGCATCCAAGGTTGATCGCATCATTGAAGTCAGTGAAAGCGAAGCTGTAGCTACCGCTAGAGCACTTGCACAGCAGGAAGGCATCTTTGCAGGAATGAGTAGTGGAGGAGCGGTTTGTGCTGCCTTAAAACTGATCGAAAAACTAGAATCAGGGACTGTTGTAGTGATTATCTGTGATCGTGGTGACCGCTATCTATCCTCTAGCCTATTTGATTAAACCCCATAAAACAAAAAACCGTCTCAACACCCTTGTCGAGACGGTTAATTAATCAGATTACCACTCTGCCTATAGGTTTAATACCCCATTTTCAGAACCAGCATAATCATTATAG
>Ga0181601_10004572_pt1 | contig 11592 bp, 5 predicted proteins | sample 041ome_8_FD_133020 | JGI IMG/M metagenome (GOLD analysis project Ga0181601, IMG submission 133020) | Coastal salt marsh microbial communities from the Groves Creek Marsh, Skidaway Island, Georgia - 041407BS metaG (megahit assembly) | ecosystem: Environmental > Aquatic > Marine > Intertidal zone... | reverse complement strand
GTTCGTGTCCCCTTTCGACAGGGCGCCCGACGAGTCGCTCCCCTTCCCCCTCATCCCCCCCCCCCCCCTCTCGTTCGCGCGTGCCTCTTCTCTTCTCCTCCGCGAACCCCGGAAGCACGGTGCCCCCTTTCGTCTGGTCCCCGCGCGGCCGAAGCCCGGAGGCTAAGATGACGCGGCGGTAGTACCATCGCTCGAGCCCCCTTTTGTCCCCGGGCTCGTTTTCGCTCGCGAAGAGCTCTTTGACGTACGCGCGCTTGTCATCGTCCGAGGCGTTGAACCGCGCCTTCGCGGTAGGGTTCAACACCACCTGCACGTACCCCACGGCGAGCGCGATGAACACGAACGCGACGATCTGGCCGGTGAACGCGCTCGCGTCGATGGGGGAGGGCACGTATTTTCCCGGAGGCGGAGACGGCTCCGCGACGCTCTCCAGCGCGTCTCCGCTTGAAGCAGCCGCGGCGCCGAGCGACGACGCCGCCGTCCCCTCCTCCGCCTCCGCGTGCAGGTCGAACATCGCCTTCGCCGCCTCCGTCTCGAACGACGCGTCGCTGGGAACGGCGCGCGTCGCCGTGTGCGTCGCCGTGCGCGTCGCGGCCCACGCGCGGGCGGGGGTGCCGACGAAATCGGCGCGCGACGCGATGCACGCGGAAGCGCGCCCACGCGCGTGGCGGCGGGTCCACCGCAGCGGGGACGCGCGCGTTGGCGTCGCGCACATCGCGCGGGACATCGTACCGCGTCGCGATTCGCGTCGCGTCCGACGCGCGTCGCGGTGTGGTGTTGACCTGTCGTCTGGGCACCCGCTGTGCGGGGACCACTCGAAAAGTGGGCATACCGAGCTTCCACATTTTCAAACCATCAAACGTGTGCCGAGTCACAGTGACTCGCGATCGCCCCTCCTCGGGCCATTCAAACCCGCGCGCCTCGGCGGTCTAGGTCACCATGGCGCCCGAAGCGTCGGACATGATGCGCGCGCCGGACGCGGAGATGGCTCCCGCGCAGACCCTCGAGCGCGCGGTGAAGGCGTACGCGCGTCGGGACGAGCGCTTCGCGCTGGACGAGAAGATCTACGGGCAGTACTTCCAGCTCTACTACCAGCGCCTGATGCTGCTTCTTCCCCGGCTGAAGCTCGCGGTCGAGGCGAAGTGGCCGGGCGCGTCGACCGCGAAGGTCCTGGACCTGAAGGAAGGCGAGGAGTGCGTGATCATGGGCACGCTGTACAAGGACATGAAGCTCAAGCCCAGCATCCTGGACGAGTACGGCAAGGACCTCGCGCTCGGCGCGACGATCGCCGCGAAGAAGTTTACGGCGGATGACGACGCGCTCGTGCTGGAGGCCGAGGGCGCTCGCGCCAAGCTCGTGAGCGCCGCCGCGGACCCGAGGCCGTTTGTCACCGGCGTGGTCATGGCGTGCAGGGGCAAGGTGGTGCAAGACGGAGCGTTCGAGGTGAGCGAGACGTGCTTCCCGGCGCCGGCGCCGCAGAAGCCGTTTCCGGCGGTCCAGAAAGACGCCGCCGCCGCCGCCGCCGCCGCGTCGCCGCCGCCCGGCGAGTACGTCGCGCTGGTCTCGGGTTTGCGCGTCGGGGACGCTCGGGCGTCCGACCCCGCGGCCCTGGAGCTCCTCCTGGACTACCTCACCGGCAACCTCGGGTCGTCCCTGGACCAGCGCGCCGCCGCCTCGGTGGCGCGCGTGGTTGTGGCGGGCGGCGCGCTCGCCGAGCCCGAGGACCGCGCCGCCGCCTCGGGCGGCGCCGGCCAGAACGCGGGCCAGATTCAGAACGCCGCGAACGCGCGCGCGCAGCTGCGTGGCCTTGACGTGTTCCTCACGCAGCTCGCCGCGAGCGTCCCGGTGGACGTGATGCCCGGCGAGGGCGACCCCACGAACCAGGCGCTGCCGCAGCAGCCGCTGCACCCGTGCCTCTTCCCGGAGGCGGCGCGCTTCGCGGCGAGCGGCTCGTTCGCGGCGGCCACCAACCCCCACGACTTCTCCGTCGGGGGCTGCGACTTCCTGGGCACCTCGGGCCAGAACATCGACAACATGCGCGCGTACATGGACGTGGCGTCGCTCGAGCTATCGAGCGATGGGAAAGACATGGACATTGACACGGAGGTGAAGACGAACCTGAATGGCGCGCGCGGCGCGGAGTCGTTGGATTTGATGGCGTCCAGCCTGCGGTGGCAGCACGTCGCGCCCTCCGCGCCGGACACTCTGGCGTGCTACCCGTACAAGGACCGCGACCCGTTCTACGTCTCCTCGTCGCCGCACGTGTACTTCGCCGGGAACCAGCCCGCGTTCGGCGCGCGTCTCGTGCGCGACGGCGACACGAAAACGCTGCTGGTGTCCGTCCCGGACTTCGCCGCCACGGGGATCGTCGCCATGGTCAACGTCGACACCCTGGAGTGCTTCCCGGCGCGCTTCGGGGCGTGAAGCGCGCGGAGGTTCAGGTTCCGTTCGAGGACGGAGAAGGGCGGTTTTGTTTTTGCGACAACTCTCTATACGCATGTATACGAATCAATCAACCGCTATGTAGATCTATACAGTCGTCACCTCTTAACCCTTGTTTTGTCTCTGTGAAGAGTCGTCGTCGTCGTCCGCGACGCGCGCTCCGCGAAGACGCTCTCGTCGAAGAATCACGGAGACTAACTTTCATAGCTAGAGCTATGTTTTTCGCCGCGCCGAAAGACGCGAAGAGACGTCCGTCTCTGACGTCGGTAAAAGCGCGCATCACCTGACCCAGCACCTGTTGCACTCCCCGACGCACGTCCCCGCGCAGTCCACGTTGTTCCCGAGCGCCTGCGGCGTCCGCAGCAGGTAGTTGGCGAAGTTCCGCGTTTTGCGTTTCATGAAGTAGTTCTTCTCGACGTACTCCACGTTTTCGCGCAGCAGCGCCAAGTCGCACCCGATGATCTCCGGCACCTTCGCGAGCAGATCCTTGAGCTTGTCCTCGGGGACGCCGATCTCCACCAGGAAGTCCAGGCGCGCCTCGACGTCCTCGAACGTAGGGATCTCCTCCACCTTGCTCTCGCGCCAGTACGACTGCGCGCCCCAGCCGAACGCGCGGACCATGCACGTGTCCGCCTGCGCCTCGTCCATGCCGAGCTCGGAGACGAGCGACTTCACCGACTCCCACTGCGCGACTTCGTCGGCGGAGAGTTTCGAGGCGACGTCCACCGCGGCGGCGCGGGTGGAGAGCGCGCGCGCGGCGCGCGCGGAGACGCGCGCGGAGGTGCGCGCGGAGACGCGCACGGGCGCGCGCGGCGCGGCGACGGAAAAGGAGGACATGATGCTCCCTGCGCGTCTCGGAATGGCGCCGCGCAGATAGAGACGTCGCGTTTTCTCGTGGCGCTGACGACCAGCGCTCGACACGTGTTCGAACGACGTTTCGTAAATGGCGCGAGACGACGAGTGGAAGAAAAAGTGCTCTTCGAAAATAAATGGCTCTCCTGGGTGATGCGCCTCGCGGTCGTCGCTCGCTCGCGCCGTCCATCCCCCTTCCTTCTCCTCGCTAAGGTACTCTACACACGAACGCGTCGTTCGCGTTCCGGAAAAAACAACGTTTGTAAAACTCACTTGAGCTGATCGAGGATCGCCCGCGTCGCGGCTTCGGTGAGCGTGGTGTTGTTCTTCTCCGCGTACGCCTTGAGCGCCTCAAACGCCTCCCGCTCCACCATCACGCGCGGCAGGCGCCCGGCGGCGGGCGCCGCCGCCGGCGCGGCGAGCGCGGCGGCGGGCGCGGCGGCGGGCGCGGCGGCGGGCGCGGCGGCGGGCGCGGCGGCGCCCGCCGGGAGCCCCTTGTACTCCGCCTGCGCCGCCTTGATGGCGTCGAAGCCGACGCGGTTGACCCAGTCCCCGAACCGCTCGCCGCCGACGCGGCCGGTTTTGAAGGCGTAAAAGAGCGGTTCGAAAAACGTCTCCACGTCCGCCTCCTTCACCTTGTCCGCGAACGGCCGCGCCAAGGTGAGGAGGTTCGCCGTGCCGCCCAGCCAGATCTGGTACGACGACGGGCCATCCCCCACGAACCCGAGCTCGGCCATGTACGGGCGCGCGCACCCGTTGGGGCAGCCGGTCATGCGGATCAAGATGGGCTCGTCCGCCGGGATACCGACTTTGGTCATCGTCGCGCGCAGCCGCTTGTTGACGTCGGGGAGCCCGCGCTCGGCTTCGGTGATGGCGAGGCCGCACAGCGGCAGCGCCGGGCACGCGATGGAGAGCGCGTCGATGGCGTCCAGGTCCGCGGGGTCGGCGATGCCGCCCGCGCCGAGCGTCGCGACGATGTCGGACTTCCACGCGGGGTCGATGTCCGTGAGCAACAAATCTTGGTTCGCGGTGAGCCGCACCGGGAGCTCGTAGCGCTCGATGACGGCTCTCAACGCCTTCTTGGCGTCGCCGCGCAGGCGCCCGTTCACCACGTGCACGCCGTACCAGAGCTTGCCGTCGCCCTGCTCGTTCCAGCCGTGGTAGGTGGGCATGGCGAACGGCGGGAGCTCCGCGAGCGGCTCGAACGTCTTGCCCATGTACTGCTCGGTGACCTGCTTGAACTTCTCGACGCCCCACGCCTCGACGAGGTACTTGAGCCGCGACTGCTTGCGGTCGTCGCGGCGGCCGTAATCGCGCTGCGCGACGGCGATGGCTTTGACGGCGTAGAAGATGTCAGCCTTGTCCACGTACCCGAGGGGCGTCGCGAGGCGCGCGAAGGTGTCGTTGTTGCGGTGCGAGCGGCCCATGCCACCGCCGACGTAGATGTTGTACCCGACGTGCGCGCCGTCCTTCATCACCACGCAGACGCCGATGTCGTTGGTCAGGAAATCGATGTGGTTATCGCCGGGAACGGTGACGCCAATCTTGAACTTGCGCGGAAGGAAAAGATTACCGTAGATGGGCTCGGGCGAGCCCACGTAGTTGGTGCCGAAGCGGTTGTCGTTCCTCGCTTCCACCACCTCGGGTTTCTCCACCGTCAACACCTGCTCGCCGTCGAGCCAGACGTCGTAGTACGCCCCCGACTGCGGCGCGAGGAGGTCGCCGAGGTCCTTCGCCAGCTCCTGCGCGATGGCGTACTCGGGCTTGATGCCGTTGTAGGGCGCGGGCGCCGCCATGACGTTGCGGTTGATGTCGCCGCAGGCGCCCAGGGTGCTGCCCATGTTCTTGATGACCGCCTGGAACGTGGCCTTGAGGTCCGTCTTCAGAATGCCGTGCAGCTGGTACGTCTGGCGCGTCGTCAGGCGCAGCGTGCCGTTGCCGTGCGAGTCCGCCAGGTCGTCCATGATGAGGTACAGCTTGTTCGGCACCGTGCCGGCAGGCTGCTTGGTGCGCATCATGAACTGGTAGAACTTCCCCGCGCCGAAGCTGCGCTTCTCGCGGTCATCCTGCTGGTACCCGCCGTGGAACTTGTACAGCTGCGCGGCGTCCTCGGAGATGAACGTGTCCTCGGTGGCGAGCTGCTCGATGAGGGGGTGGCGCAGGAAATCCGAATTCTCCTTGATGAGCTCAACCTTCGAGCGCTTGGGCTCCTGCTTGCCCGTCTTCTGGGGGGTCGCCACCGCGACCGTTAACTGGCGGCGCGCCACGGAGGCGCGCACGCGGTTCGTGCGGCGCGTGCCGGACACGGGCTTGAACCCGACGAAGGCTGCGGTTTAGGGGTATCGTCCAGAGGCGCGCGAGGTCAGCCGAAGATGGACGAAAAAACGACAAAGCACGAGGGATATTTCGCGCACCGGGGGGAGCTTGAGAACGGCAGCGCCGAAGGGGACGATATTTGGGGAGGGTTTTTCGCGTCGCGACGCGCGGGGGCGGCGTGCTGATCCGGGCCGATCCGGGGTGTGACCGAAAGCGGCGCGCCCACGTACCTTGGATGCCTCCGGCGGACGCCATCGAGGCCATCGGAACGCTGGCTGACGCAAGGGCGAGACCTGTTGGGGGGGCGAGGCGAGGGAAAAGTGACGTTCGTTCAGATGGCGAGTCGAAGCGCGATTCGTCCTACGTCATCGGGGCGTGGGGCGCGGCGTCGCGGCGCGACGAGAGCCGCGCGATCGGTTCCGGCGACGCCCGCTCGCGGTCAGCGCGCGCGCATGGAAAGACGGAGCGCTCGGGGTGGGGCGCACCTCACGCGCGCGAACGCTCGCAGGTACTAGTGGCGTCACCCGGTACGTGTCGTAATCTTTTCCGTCGCTTGGTGGTGGCGAAAAAGCTGTTGCCCGACCGACCGGCAGTCGGTCGGGATGCGCCAGCGGCGATCCACCTGCGCCTCAGAATTCTGAGAATCAGGCGCGAAAGAAGCTCGAGAGGCGGCGGTCTTCCCGATCGCCCGCGGAGACGACGCGTCCGTTCGCGGATAAACGCGCGCCTTCGCGCGCGGAGCCCCAGTTTCACGGTCCCGACGCGACTTCACGTCCCGTTCGACCCCGCACGTCGTGCGCTTCTCGTGTCCACGTCGCACCAGCGCCGAGAGTCGCGCGATCGTCCCGCGCTCGCCTCGAACGAAACGCAGAGCGTTCCTGCAGTTCACCGCCGTCGAGAAAAAGCAAGATGTCCGTCGTCGGCCTCGACTTCGGCAACGCCAACAACGTCGTCGCCCTGGCGCGCCGCAAGGGCATCGATGTCGTGCTGAACTCGGAGTCCAAGCGCGAGACCCCGTCCATGGTCAACTTCGGGGTCAAGCAGGTACGCGCACCCGCGCGAGTCGATCGACGACGGTCAGATCTCCAATCGTCGCGAGTGCCTTCGAAGGCCTTCTTCGGCCGCCGTCGCGCGAGGACGCGAGCGTGGCCGCCCGCGGTGATCGAAACGCACGCGGTCGTTCAGGGGTTCCTACGACGCGCGCGCGTCGCGCGACGGCGGTCCGGCAAGCGCGGCGCTCCACGCGCCGCGGTCGGACCGCCGCGTCCCCGTCCCCGCGCGCGCCTTCCACGGCCTTCCCCGACGCCCGGGACGCGAGGAGACGCGGCGTGTGTCGCGTCAAAGCTTTTTTTTAGCGCCATCCGGAGACGCGCGCCCTCGTCGCGTCCGCCGCGGGTTCACGCGTGACGCTGACCGCTGACCTGTCTTTCCCCTCTCTTCCTCTCCGTGCTCCTTCTGGCTTTGTTTCAAACCTCCAGCGCTTCATCGGGTGCGCCGCGGCGGACAAGATCAACATGCAGCCTAAGAACACGATCATGCAACTCAAGAAGCTGATCGGCCTGCGGTACTCGGACCCCGAGGTGCAGGCTCTTTTGCCGACGTTCCTGTTCCCCACGAGCGCGGGCCCGAACGACGAGATCATGATCACCGTGCAGTACATGGGCGAAAAGAAGAGCTTCACGCCCGAGCGCCTCGTCGCCATGATCCTGAGCGACCTGAAGGTCATCGCCGAGGCGGACCACGGCGCCAAGGTCACGGACGCCGTGGTGTCCGTCCCGGTGTTCTTCACCGACCCGCAGCGCCGCGCCATGCTGGACGCGTGCCACATCGCCGGGCTCAACACCATGCGTCTGATGCACGAGACGACCGCGACGGCGCTGGCTTACGGCATCTTCAAGACCGCCGAGTTCGGGGACGACCCGCACAACGTGGTGTTCGTGGACGTCGGGCACTCCGCGATGCAGGTGTGCGTGGTGCGCTTCACCAAATCCGGGCTGAAGATCCTCGCCACCGCGTTCGACCGCAACCTCGGCGGCAACGCGTTCGACCAGGCGATGTTCGACCACTTCTGCGCGGAGTTCCAGGAGACGAAGAAGATCGACATCAAGTCCAACGCGCGCGCGTCCCTGCGCCTGCGCGTCGCCGTGGAGAAGATGAAGAAGATCCTCTCCTCCAACCCGGAGGCGCCGCTCTCGATCGAGTGCCTGATGGACGACCAGGACGTGCGGTCCAGCATGACCCGCGATACGATGGAGGAGCTCTCCAAGGACCTGCTCGAGCGCATGATGACGCCCGTGCAGAGCGCCATGGCGGAGGCGGGCATGACCCCCGCGGACGTCAAGGCCGTGGAGCTCGTCGGGAACGCCTCGCGCATGCCCTTCATCCCCGCGCAGCTCGAGGCGTTTTTCGGCATGACGTGCTCGCGCACGCTCAACGCCTCGGAGTGCGTGGCGCGCGGCTGCGCGCTGCAGGGCGCGATGCTGTCCCCCCAGTTCAAGGTGCGCGACTTCGAGGTGGTGGACTCCTTCCCCTACCCCGTCGCGATCTGCTGGAACACCGAGGAGGGCGAGGCCAAGGACACGGAGCTCTTCGAGCGCAACAACGCCGTGCCGTCACTCAAGACGATTACGTTTTTCCGCAACGAGACCTTCGGCGTGCAGGCCAAGTACACCACGCCGACGCTGCTCCCCCCCAACGCGGAGGTGAACGTCGGCGCGTTCGAGATCGGGCCCGTGCCCAAGTGCAAGGAGCCGGAGGGCAAGACCAAGCTCAAGGTGGCGATCCGCCTCAACCTCAACGGGTTGGTCTCCGTGGAGTCCGCGCAGGCGGTGGAGGAGGTGGAGGAGGAGGTGGTTGTGCCGGCGCCGGCGCCGGCGGAGGGCGAGGAGCCCCCCGAGGGCGAGCCCATGGAGACCACCAAGATGGTCAAGAAGACCATCCGCACGGACGTCCCCGTCGCCAGCGTGGTGGGCGGCCTGCCCGCGCCGGTCCTGGAGACGTTCGTGCAGGAGGAGTACGACATGGCGCTGCAAGACCGCGTGATGGAGGAGACCAAGGAGCGCAAGAACGCCGTCGAGGAGTACGTGTACTCGATGCGCTCGAAGGTTGCCGACGCGCTGGCGCCCTTCGCCGCGCCGGCGGCGGCGGAGCAGTTCGGGAAGCTCCTCAACGACACCGAGGACTGGCTGTACGACGAGGGCGAGGACGAGACCAAGGGCGTGTACGTCGCGAAGCTCGCGGAGCTCAAGGCGCTCGGCGACCCCATGGAGCTGCGCGCGGCGGAGGAGCGCGCGCGGCCGGCGGCGGCGGAGGCGCTCTCCGCCACCGCCGCGCAGATCGCCGCGCACGCCGCGCCGGACGCCGCGCACGCGCACATCGACGCCGCGGAGCTCGAGTCCGTGATGGCCGAGGTGAAGCTCGCCACGGACTGGCTCGCGGAGAAGCAGCAGCTGCAGAGCGGCCAGGCGAAATCCGATGACCCCGTGCTGCTCTCGACGGACATCGCCAAAAAGGAAGAGGCGCTCAAGAGGTTCGCGCAGCCCATCCTGGCGCGGCCCAAGCCGGCGCCGCCGCCGCCCGCGCCGGAGGCGGCGCCCGAGGCGACGCCCGAGGTTTCGGAGCCCATGGACGCGGACGGCGCGGAGGAGGCGCCCAAGCCGGCGGCGGACGACCTCGACTGAGCGAAGTGAGGAGCGAAACCAAAGGTTCTGAAGGGACGAGGCGGGCGGCTCGGTGTCGTCCGCCGAGCGGACGCTCGCGCGCGAGCCGTCGAGCCGCGCGATTTTTTTCTGAGACACGTCATGTGAAACAACGACACTTCCGACGTCCAACGGTGTACGAAAACACGCGCGCCTTCGGTTGTTCGCCACTCTCTCGCGCGAGACTCGAGCTCGAGTTCGACGCACTCTCTCGCGCTCGCGTCACTTTCGCGCGCCGCGTCTGGAAGATGGCACGATGCCTCCGCCTCGCCTGCCTCGCGCTCGTCGCCCTCTGCGTGCCTCGCGCGCTCGCCTCGGAGGCGGGGTGTCCCCTGGCGTCCTTCGAGGCGCGCGCGCGAACGGCGGACGTCCTGGAGGCCGCGTTCGAAGCGAACGGGTTCGACGTCCAGAGAGGCGCGATGTGGGTCTTCAGCCACACGGACATAGATCCGGACTGCCGCGATTGCTCGCACGCCAACCCGTCGAGCACGTACGGGTGCGCGATGCTGGTGCGTCGCGGGCGCGAGCCGAGACGTCGCGCGCGCGCTTCCCCTCCGTCGAACGTTTCGTCTCGGGAAAACAAACGACCCCACGCTGACCCCTTCGCGCCTCCAGCCCGTGACTGATGACCCGCGAGGCATCTTACGCGAGAGCCGCGCCGCCGCGCGCGCGGCCGAGTCCGAGGAGGCGAGCACGCCGGTGTCGTCCGCGCGAAGACCGCGGGCGTCCGACGAATCCGGTCACGACGCCTCCGAACCCGCCGGCGCGCCGCGTCGCGACGCCTCCGAAGCGCACGAGCGTTCGTCGTCCGCGGTTTCGGGACGGAGGTCTTCGGATGTCTTCTCGACGCTCGTCGGGACGCGCGCGTACGTGCGCAACGCGCGAGAAGCCGCGGCGTCGCTGGACCTGCCCGCGCTGGGGCTCGCGAAGCCGTCGCGCGAAGATTTCAGCGACGAACTGTTTAACCTTACCCGTACCGATCAATCGGCCCGCGTGCTCCCGGACGGCAGCGGCGGCGCGGCGTTCTCGTGCGAGTGGCGGCTCCGCGAGCCCGAGGTCGTGCTGGTGGTGGGGTGCACGCCCCCCCCCGCGAAGTACTTCGGGATCACGCCGTACGTGTACAAGTCGTACGACGCGGGGATCGTGCGCACGCTCTTCGCGTCCGCGGGGGACACGCTCGCGGTGGGCGGCGACGACGGCTCCGGAACCGCGCGCTTCGCTCGGCTGGGCACGAGCGCGGCGCGCGTGGAGCCAAACGCGGACGGGACGATGGGCGTCGTTCGCGACGTGCGCTGCTGGAACTCTACGTTCGCGGCCGCGTTCGGGGGGCACACGCGCGTGTTACGCGACGCCATCGACGTTGTGAGAACGCACGCGGGATCGAGCGTTCCGTTCATCGAGAACGCGCTCAACGCGTACGGCTTGAGCCGCCAGACGGGCGTCAAGACGCGCGCGCTGATGATACGACACGCCGTTCCCGCCAACGCCAGGGACTGGGCGGCGTACGCCGAGAGCCCCCCGTTCGTCGTCATGCGCTTGACCCCCCGGCGGGCGCCCATCTTCCCGGCGCCGTTCCCGCGCGCGCCGCTCATCCGCCGCGAGACGTTCGACGAAACGCCTCTGGCGTCGTCCATCGCGCTCGTCGCCGAGCGCGCGGCGGCGCTCTTCCGCGCCGGGGGCGTCGAGGCGACGACTTTCGGGCCGGACGCGTTTTTCGAAGGTTTCGAAGGTTTCGCGCGCGACGATTCGAAAAACACGTGGTTCGATAGCTCCGTTCCGGGAACGTACGAGACACAGATCGTCCCGAGTCCACCCGCGCAGATTCTGTTCGACAACGGCCAGCGGTGCGTGGACACGGCGTGGAACTGCGGCGGCGACAACCGCGACACGACGTACGTCAACGGCCCGCGCTTCTCTTTGCCGGACGACCGGACGGTGGCGTACGTGGTCGGCGCCAACCACGCGGCGACGGGAAACGCGGTGTACGCGAACGTGGCGGTTTATGACCCGGCGAGAAAGCTCGGCGTGCTCGCGATCGACGACGGCGAGTTTAAAAACACCGCGGAGAAGTGGACGGAAGGCACGCCGGCGGAACGCGACGCGGCGAAACTGTTCGTCGTCGCGCTCGCGCGGAAATGTCCATCCCCCGGTGCCGGTGTTTTTTCTGTGACGACCGACCGCGGAGGAGACGCCAACTCTACGTCTCATCTGTTCGACGGCGCCGACGCGTCACCGACGCGCGCGCGGCGTTCGCGGATGCCGGACGGCACGTTGTGCGTGGAAG
>Ga0181601_10004571_pt1 | contig 11593 bp, 1 predicted proteins | sample 041ome_8_FD_133020 | JGI IMG/M metagenome (GOLD analysis project Ga0181601, IMG submission 133020) | Coastal salt marsh microbial communities from the Groves Creek Marsh, Skidaway Island, Georgia - 041407BS metaG (megahit assembly) | ecosystem: Environmental > Aquatic > Marine > Intertidal zone... | reverse complement strand
TATCTCCATTAAAATGCTCAACTTCAGACATAGAAATTATAGATTTAACTTCTTCCGCTTTATCTTTTGTTAAATCTGAAACTGAACTCCATGAGTTCCCTCCGTCAGTACTTATTATTAATAGATCAATATTGTTTATTGTGCTTTCTATATCCGTAAACCCACATCCAGCAAATATGTCTCCGTTTGATACTGCTAATATTTTATGAATATAGTTCGGCCCTCCATCAATAAAAACACTATCAAATACTTTAGTGCTAGCTGAAACATTTGAATCTGAGTCTACAGTTAGTTTGAATATCTCCCCGTCTCCTTGACCTCCTCCCAACCCAATAAACAAAGTTGTTGAGTTGAGCTCTTCTATACTATAAACTGTGTGATGAGATCCAAAATCCGCTATCTTTTCCCACGTTGATCCTAGGTCCAAGCTTTTGTAAATTTTAGCATTTCCATCTATTGACCCACCTGTACCAACCAACAAGTTCCCATTTGATAAAACTTTTAAACTTTGAATTTTTTCAAAATCATTATTTATTAATACCTTTTTGGTCTCAAATTCATTTTGTAAATGTAGCACTAAATCAAAACACTCATCAATATTTTCAACTTCTGTTATGCAACTTTTTAGTTTTTCTATCTTACTAACATAACTAGAGCTATATAATGCTTGATTTTTTGTGATTCTTAAATCTTGAATCAAACCATTGAACGGTTTTTTGTGATCAATTAATTCCTGACATGCATTACTTTGAAAAAATCTTTCTAAGTCAAAATTAATTAAAAATTTATTTTTAATTCCTCTTATTATATTTAAGTTTTGTGCATATCCATTATACCCCAATATGGACTCTTCTACATCGACTGATTCAGCGCTAGTGGCTGCTGTAAATGGCGTATTAATATCCCCAAACAATTTAACCACTTTGCCGAAAATAATTTAACCAGAATAAGGAGTGCCAGAAAGCGACCCATTAATATAACATTTTAATATTTGCCCGTAATATGTAAATGCAATATGTGTCCAACTTGATGGAATGATTTCAGGCAAGTCTTCTATTAAATGAGCAACACCAATAATTTCTATTGTTAATTGGTTTGAGTTTTTATCTTTCTTTCCGATCCTAAAGTTTTCACCTAATATTAATGTAGCAGTATCTTCCCATGTAATTGGATTAATCCAAAAATCTATAGACCAATTATTTAAACCTAAATCTTCTGTTTCACACTCTATAAATGAACTTATTGCAACATCTTCTGATCCAGATTTATCAATTCTATTATCAAAAAACATTGATGAATTACCAAACAGCGGGTAAATATGAGTTAGGTCTGCATTTGTTACATGTTTTGGGCTCTGAAAATTAGAATCAATTTGATCTGACCTAATTAACGAAATACCATCTTTTCCAGAATCAATAAAATCTGTATTTAAATTATTGTTATTGCTTTCTATTTTTAATATTGAACAATAAGATTCAGATTCTTGGTCTCCACCTATTATTGGAACGGAAGTTCTCGTGAAATCTTCGTTTATAATTTCGCTATATATAGCTAGTCTTTTCCCATTTATGAAAAATATAATTTCTTTATTATTATTAACGATAGATAAATTGAACCATTGATTAACTAACAGTTCATTGATTTCAGCGTAATACTTATAATTCAACCCTTCATTTTTAATTATTATATAAACATAATTTTTAGATGAATCGTAAAATGAAGAGGTTGGTGTTTGTGTTGGGGATGGTGTTGGTTCTGGAGGAGCTAGTAAAGTGCTTGTTGATGTTGGGGTTGCCGTACTGGATGTTGATGGTGTCAGCTGCACCTCCCCAAAGCTCAATTGTTTTTTCTCTAAACCAATAATATAATCACCATCCGCTATTGGCTCACCACTAGATATATTGTTTGAAATATTATATAATAATACTTGATTTGAATTTTGCTCCAATAATATACATTTAATATTAGTCTCAATAGTAAAGTTGCTATTAATATTTAAATTTAATGTGTCTCTATATACTGCATTTAAATTCAGTTTAGCCGTTGAATCGCTTGTGAAATCAATAGATTGACCATCTACTAGCTTGTCATCTTTATTGATATTAACTGATCCATCTGCTTTAATTATTGTGTTGTTTCCACTTTTATCATAATAATCATCTTCGTCGTTATTGATTTGTAAATGGAACTGAATATCTTCACATTTTGCTTTTATTGGCTCAGGAAAACAATTACTATGAAATTGTAATGGCAAACTAAACTCAACATTATAAAGCACCTCGTCGTTTACTATTCTAATATCTTGCAAATAACCATCTAAATTTTGACCTATAATTATGCCTTTTTCTTTAGGTCTAAATTGATCATGTTGATTACTACTATCAACTTCATTTCCGTTGATAAAAATTGCAGCTTTAGATCCATGAGATTGAAATGCCACATGATACCAAGAGCCAACTTGAATTGAATTGTTTCCTGATGCTAAAATATAAACATTTTTATTTCCTATAAACTTTATTTCTTCATTTATAGAATCATATAAGAATCTCCAACCAGTATCAGAAACATCTTTAGACTCTATTATTATATTATCTCCAGGTTTGCCTGTTTTTATCCTCAACCAAAACTCAATAACAAAATCTCCCTCAAGTTTTAAATCTGGATTATAATCTAAAGATAAATAGCTTTCCTTTTCTCCAGGAAAATATATGCTTGATGAACCAATGATTGGATTAACATATGAACTGTCTGCATGAATAACATTTCCATTAATGTTTATATTTTTAGTGTTTAAACTAAAATCATTAAAGTTGTTACTTTCATTTAAATTGTCGCTTTGTATTAATAGATCTGGACATACGGTTTCACAATTTACCTCTCTTAATGATGTAGGAGGCAAAAGGCTACTTAAATTATTTACATCATTAATAATTCTAAAGTCTTGTAAATAAATATTTGAAAAATTAACTATATTGTTTTTTGAACCTATGTACAATTCAGGCTCTTCGGTCTCAATAAATATTTCAGGCAATAAATATGTTTTTGATACTTTTGCATTTAAATATAATGCCGCCGCATTATTCTGTACAATTAATGCAATATGGTTCCATCCAGAATTTATCTTTGTTGATAATAAGCTTGTATTATTCCATGCGAAATGAATGTTGTCATCTTGATCTGTGTAGGACGATATCGAGCTATTATTTGATATAACATTAAATATGTAATCTAGATCGTTTATGTTTGAGTGACCTTCTTTATATATCCAAAATTCTATAGAGAAATTCCTATTTAAATTAAAGTCTTTGCTTTCTAATATTTGCAAAGAATTATTTGAACCATTAAAGAAAACACTGGTTTCTGAAAACTTGCTTTGAGTGTTTGAGTGATTTGTGTTTCCACTATTAATTATTTGGTGCCTTTTAACACTAATATCAACAAATTCTGTACTACCATTCACCGCATCACTTTGCAGGTGAAATATAGGACACTCTAAATCTTTTCCTTGGCAACTGTCTGTGGTTAAATTTAATTTTTGATGATGATATGGGCCGCAGTATAAACTCTCTCTATTTATAATTCTGAAATCTTGTAGTTGACCCTTGAAATTACTTCCTCCAAAATCAGAACCTATAGACATTTGAGGTTTTGAGAAAAACAAAGTTAAATCTATAATTTTATCTAAATATTTTTCTCCATTAATATAAACCGTAAGTTGATTATTGGATCTATTGATTGCTATATGTTGCCATTTGTTTAACTCTAAACTTTTCGCATGAGAATAATTTCTTCCTTGGCTAGTTACAGTATTGATATGTTCTGCATGAATATTCCATGAAATGATTGAACTATTCGTATCAGTCCTACCAAGTGTTGAGTTGTAGCCCTTTGCCCCTTTGCTCTCTAAAATTAAATTTCCACTGCTATTTATATATAAATGCAAATGTCCAGACCCATCTACCCTACTCCCAAGACTAGGAAATGAGTCAGTACACCAACCTGAACAGTTAAGTGTGTTTGTTAAAGTTGTTTGGTGTAAAGTGTCACCCATTAATTTATTTAGAAATTTAAATATAGTTGAACTTCCATTAAAATCTGTAGGCTTAATCCAAGTATCAATAGTAAAATCTTTATCAAAATCCCAATTTAAATCCTCTTCGTGATTCGTTGTAGATAATGAGGTGGGTACTGTAATAGCATTTGTGTTATGGTATGAGTATTGATTTTGAATTAATTTAAAATCCTGTATATACATGTTCTGAGATCCACCAATTTGAACCCCAGCTTTTCCAAAACTATATCTCAAGTAAGCTTCATTCCAAAAACCGGAAAAAGCGCTTCTTCCGTTAATACTGCTTCCTAATGTTTTTATATTTCCATCTATTTCAAATTCTAAATTTCCATTTAAAAATATTTTTATTTTTTCTTTGTTTAATTCTGGATCTACAAAAAATACTAAATGATCCCACTGCTGATCTATACTTAAATTAACTCCCGTGTCTATTCTTTTTGGCAACCAAAACCCTTTCCAACCACTTCCAGCTCGATATCCAGATGCTTCCCAGTATTGAATAAATAACCTACCTTGATCGTTTAAATAAAGTCCTGGCCCATACTCCTTCTGCCTTGATGCGAATATTATAGGGCCACGATAATGATGGCTAAACTCAACCAGTCTTCTGTAACCAGAAAAAGATGAAGCCTTTAAATATATAAATGTTTCTATCGAAAAGGGAATGTCATCGTCATATAAAAACTCAGGAAAAACAGCGTATCGCCTACTATAACTACTTCTATCGCCTCTTAAACTCTCGTAAAATGCAGGAATTGAATAAGTAGTGGTAGTCCATGGATCCTGATAAAAAATAACCCCCTTATCTCCAGATTTTTTTCCTGCGGTGATAGCTAATGGATTACCAAAATAAGAATTAAATTGTGTCGTTGGAAGATCTGCCCCTTCGTTAATTTTGATTGAAGTTTTTCCAAATAATGTTTTTTCTGATGAATGTTGAATTCGACTAAACGGCATGCTATATTTAAGATTTGATGCCACAAACGCGTTTATGTACTCCGGGTATCTTGCGGATTGAGTAAACTCATCGTACAAGCCTCCAGCGCCATATACTGTATGATCTATTCCTGCCTGCCCCGAATCAAATTTACTTTGCAAATGAAATGCCGTAACCGGATCTTGATTATTGTATATTATATACCCACCACTATTTATAGTATTAGATTTAAATGTGCTTGGTGGCGGAAATGGATCCTTGGCCTCTATAGAATAATCCCCTTTAGTTACCCTAAAATCTTGAATAAAGCCATTGAAATAATTACCGTGATTATTGAACCTTTGACCAAAGTACCAACTTTCATATGGATATCTATTATTAAATGTGCTAGAATTTACCGGCAGGTCTGGCATCACCTTAAGTCGAGTATTTGTAAACGTATTCTCTACCTGGCCATTAATTAAGACAGTTAAATCTACAGGCAAGAATGCCGATGTTGTCATATTTGTTTCTTGAGCGATCCTAATATGATACCATTCTCCCACTTTTAGTTTAGTTGAGGTGTTTATTTTTTCTATTATTGGATAATAACGATAGTGATCATTTGCCCCATGATATAAATATAAATCTCCATCAGACAGTAAAAGCATTGTGTGTGGTTCATATCTGAAATGAGTTTCATCTGACCCGCTATTGTAATACAATCTGTGTTGCCATATCATCCATTTTTGCAATTCAAAATATGCATTCCACGGAAAATTATCTGTTCCATTTAGAGTGTGACTATTATAAGGAAAGCTTGTAGTTAATTGTGTTGGCATTTCAACTAAATTAAGCCAAAAATCTACAACTGCATTTCTTTGGTCAGTTGAACCATAATTATTTGAAGCACAAAATCTAGGGTCAGTGGTTGAGTTGTTAAAAGATTCAAGTTTTTTGTTTGAACCAATATAAAAACTACCTAAATTACTTGAAGGCCCTTCATTGCTTAATTCTGCTGTATTGACCTTTTCTCGCTCAAGGTTCCAATTATATTTTGTTGTTTCATTTTCATTAATGATATTATTTGACTCGCTCGCATCAAATTGATTTGCAAATAAATGCATTATTGTTTCAGAAGATTTACTGAAATCTAAAGCTTTATTTGATATCGAAATATCATTTTCATAATCAGATTTTAAATCGCTATCAACAACCAATAAATCATTAATTATATTAATTTCATTTGCATAAATAGATTTATCAAATATTTGTCTGGATGAATCTACTTGCAATTTAAATAAGGTATTAGAGCACTCATCCGCTTCTATTTTGGGTTGACACACACACTCATTAAAATCTACCTCTTTTAATTCAAACGGTCCAGAGTAAATGCTGTGCGAATCTGAAATAAATAAATTTTGTATATAGCCATTAAAGTAATAAGATGACTGATTTGTCGTAAACCTCCCTATTGTTAAATTTTCTGATTTCAGAGTTTCGGAAAAACTATTTAAAAAAGTTAACTCTCCGTCAATTAACCCCATTAATGCACCATTACTACTTGTGCATACAGCTAAATGATACCAAGCATTCAATATAATACTAGAGCTTAATTGAAAATTAATTTCTTCATCACCTAATTTAAAGACTATAACACTTCTAGTTTCACTACCAAAATTTTGTCTGGCTCCAAATATTCCCCAATTCTCCCCAACTAATAACGGGGTTCTAGCATCATTGTCTGTTGCACTAAATTCAAAGTCGCTTGCAAGCTTAAACCAAAATTCAATTGTAAAATTATTTTTAAAATTAAAATGCTCTGCGCAACCATCTAAACTTAAGTAGCATTGCCCATCAAAATATAAACTAGCATCACCAATAATAGGGTTTTCTAAAGAATTAACAACTCTTGTGTTGCCGCTGTTTTGAATTTTGTGGTTGTGCTCACTATAATCATAAATATAATTTTCTTCACTTTTCCCCTTCAGTAATAAAGAAGTTTCACTGCAATTTGGATAAATAGGTTGAACCAAGCAGGGTATCGTTAAAGAGCTAGGCACTAAACCAATTTCATCTGGTTTTGGGAAGTTCCATAAAACAATATCTTGCATCTTACCTATGAAAGCATTATTTTGGTCTTCACCAATAACCACCTCGTAGTCTTCATGTGGTTTCTTTAGCGCTACACTGCTATGATCACCATTAATATAAAGTTCTAACTGGTTGGGGAAATCTTGATTTACTGATATGTATATATTTTCTTGAATATTATATTTTGCTTCACTTTTAAAGCTGTATTCTGACAGAATGCCATTATGAATATAGATGTAAAACTTTTGATTGTCTAGAGCCTCTTCTTGCCAAATAGTATTGTTTAGCTTTGGAACTTCGCCTATTGAAGCTGGCGAAATTAATCTATAATACTTGTCTTCTTGAATAACAACGTCACCTTCTTGGTAGTTTATACTTTGATCCCACTCATTATATATTTCTGATCCAATTGAAATGAATAGGTTTCCATATTGTATTAATCCAAAACCAATAAAAGACTTTGGCTCAGCCCCAAAAGTTAGAGTATTTGACTTAAACCAAAAATTTAATTGATATTTTGAATTTAAACTTAAAGACTCATCTGATATAGATATAGTTCCACCATCAAATGATATGGCAGAATTTGATACAATACCGCCATTAATATCATGGGTGACTTCATCATTAATATTTAAATCTAAACCATTTGATATATCAGTGATATCTTGTCCTTCTCTGTCGACATCGCTTTGTATTAAAAATATAGGGCATGCACTACAGTCATCAGGATTACTTAGTTTATCTGTAATGATATTTAACTGATTAAATTTTGTGTTTTGATGTACTCTAAAATCTTGTACATAAAATTTTTGATCCGAGAAAAAATCTTTTGAATATCTATCTCGATGCCTTCCTATGTTTAACTCTATATTAAATTCAGGCTCAGGTGGGGGATTTGTCTCAAGGTTCGAAGGAGAATTGTTCGTATAAGTCCAGTAAGACTGAGAGTTTGAGAAAAAATTATAGTTAATGGTGTTATAAGGGCGTATTATATTTGGCGGAACTAAAAAATTATTTTCATAAATACTGCCTCGACTTAACTCTTCTCTATTGAGCCCAGAATTTTCCCATTTTTTCTCTATGTCATATGCGGCTGGTAAAAATATGTTTGGCTGATTAGGGTTAATTTCTTGACCCAAGCATTCTTCCCCATTCACATAAAGCTTTAGGGTGTTAGTGTTTCCAATTTTTACTAAAGCTATATGGTACCATTTATTAGCTATAATTTCTTCATTACTTGTAAACTCATTGTAGTTTACCACTGGATTATACATTCCAAAATTGCTATCCATTCTAAAATCCCACTTATAAGTAATGATACTAAAATGATTAGGGTTTCCTTGGTGTGTAATTCGATTAAACTCAGTGTATGCACTTTCGCTTGCGTCTGTCTGGTAGAATATAGTGTGATTTTTTGATACATCTGTAAACCTAACCCAAGTTTCTACTGCAAATGTTACTGAATAAGTGGGTATAAACAAACTATTTTCTTGCAGTGCATACAAGTAAGAGTTGTCGCTTTCAGACACATTGTTAACCAAGAATGATGACTCATTAAATAGTAATGCTTGCCTAGATTGATAAGCTGCACCCTGAGAAAATGTGGTTATTTTTTTATTAACTCCTAAGTTTTCAATGTTGGTGTCACCTTCTGCGCCAGAGCTCTGCAGGTGTAACTCGGGGCATGAAACCGGCACTTGAATAATATCTTCTATTTCACAATCTTTATTATTTAATCCAGCAGGAGGTATTTCATTTAAATCTACATTGCCTTTAATAATGATTATATCTTGCATATAACCATTGAAATTGTTTCCTATTTTTAAATTACTTTCAGCAGAAACTGCCCCTTCGTTTGTTGTTGATGCCGAATACTCAACTATAGATCCATCTATATATAAAGAGTACTCAATAACGTTGTATATTAACGCCACATGATACCATTTTCCTTGCTCGATTTTATAATTAACTTTGCTCGAAGATAATCTATTAACTCTTTTTCCGCCAGCGAATAGTTCAAAATTTATTGAATTAGTAGAATAAGAATACTCAAAATTAAATCCATTTAATTTATTTGTGTTTTTTAGAAAAGTTTGATTTGTTGCATGATCTAAATCATCTATAAAAACCCAAAACTGGATCGTCCAATCTTCATCCAAGGAGTCATGTATGAAATTAAATTTATTAACAACTTGTATGCTAGATTCACCATTAAAGTATAACGAACTGTTGCCAAATTTTATTATATCAGAACTATGTTTAGGCTCTCCCGTTTCATTAGATACTATATAGTTGTATTGACCGCTATCTTTAAATACTGTTCCTTGATCCTCATCATCGCTCTGTATATGTAGCTCTGGGCAGCCATTAAGTTTTGGTTGGCAGTTTGGATTAATTAGTTCTGAAGGCGGGTCGAAATTTCCATAAAAATAATTTGTTTTTTGTGTTAACTTAATATCTTGAAACTGAAAAGAGCTATGTTCCAAACTTAAAGAAGTTTCTTTTTCCGCTGTTTTTTCTAATGATACAAATTCGATTTCTCTTGAAGTTGACCCCGACTGTGACTCTATCCATATATTATTATTTTCTTGACTAGAGGTAAAAGTATGTTGGAGATTATAATCTCCAGTGGTAGAATCTTGTATTATAATTTGATCATTTAATTTAACAACAGTTTTTCCTCCATTATCGTTTTGAGCGTTTAATACAGATATATTTAATATGTATTCTTGATTTAAATCAAGTTGCACATCTTGAGATATAAACCCATTAACTCCAGGAACACTATTAATGGTTTTGTTGGCTGTTAACAGGATAGTTCCGCCTGCAGTTTGTTCTACAGCAATTGGAGACCCTTCATAATTCCAGTTGCTTAACCCTTCTAAAAATGAACTATTTTCTATATAGTTCTTTGCAGTTAACGAAGACAAGTATTCTATAGAATAGTTATTTGTGTTTCTAAATCCTACCTGTAAATCGTATTCTGACTTAGAAAAAGGTATTGTAGGTATATTAGAAACGTCAATACTCGATTTTTTCTCTCCAGTTACATATAAACCCAAATCATCGCCAGCTCTAACTACAGATATGTGATACCATTGCCCGGTAACCCAATCTTCAGTATGAGTTAGTTCTATCAGTTGGCCAGGTGATTTAATTTCAAATTTAAGCTCTTCATCATATATACCTAAATCAAAGCCTAATCCATTTTCTGTGATTTTATTGGTAATTAATGGGTTGCTTTCTTGAATAAACAAAGGCTTCGCCCAAAGCTCTAAACTCCAATTACTAGATCTAAAATCATTAACAAACCTAAATGCATCTTTCGTATTTTCAACTACAATTCCACCGTCTGATAAATTGTCAATTGATGATGCTCCATAAACTGGAGCCCCTCCAAAAAAATCAGAAGCATTATGTTTGATTGAGCCAACTTTAATTGTGTTATAACTATTTAAACTTACATCAATAATTTCAGTAGACCCATTAGTATTGTTGCTTTGTATATGTAGTTCCGAACATTGAGGTGGAATAGGTCTTCCAACATATACAGGTAATTCTGCACATACCCTTGTTAAACTTTCTGGATTGTCTACAACTAACCTTGCATTATATGTTCCAGGATCTTTATATATGTGTTTTAGTTTATCTTTAAATCCATCAATGGTAAAAGGTAAATCCGCATTTAAAATTCTTTCTCCATCACCAAAATCTACATGGTATTTTAGTTGTCCTGTTGCATTGGTATAAATTCTGTGAATTTCATCCTCTACATGTATAGCTAAATTTGCAAAGCTCCCAGCAACAGATTGAACTGGCTCAAATGTTTTACAATTTCGACCAACTATAGGAGTTGGTGTTGGAGATGGATTAATTGAACTCACTTATATTTTATGTATCGGTCGTTTATATTTACACTCAATACAGTATACTGAGGCTGAGTTAAGTCTATTAATCCTGAAGTCGTGTTGTATCTTTTTCCACCAGATAAAACTATCCTTTCATTAGCTTCTGAAACTTTACATCTCAACAAAAAATCAAAAGCAAAACTTGGATTCATACTACTAATATTATAACTTTTTTGCCCTAATAAATCCATACTTAAAAAGTCTTTAGAGAAATTATATAAATATAAATTATTAAAGTTATCAATTATAGAAAGCAGCCTACCATTTTCGCTCATTTTTGCATTTACAATATATTTATTTGTTGACATTATATCTAAATCTATTGTATGGGTTTCATGGTATGTTGTAGAGCCAGAAATAGTCCTATAGACATAAAATATAAGTTTTTCTGCAACTTCATTATATTGCTTTGTGTGAGCAGGTTCTATGTTTCCTGTCCAAGTATCCCTCGGCTTAATGTGTCCAACAACCATTCTTTGGTTAGAATTTTTTGTAGCTGTTATTGATGATTTAGAAAATTCAAATCCAACCGGAGCATCTATGACTGCTTCTTCGTATTCTGCTTTAGTAAACTCGTTATATGTGTGAATCCTAATTTTTGAT
>Ga0181601_10004562_pt1 | contig 11609 bp, 12 predicted proteins | sample 041ome_8_FD_133020 | JGI IMG/M metagenome (GOLD analysis project Ga0181601, IMG submission 133020) | Coastal salt marsh microbial communities from the Groves Creek Marsh, Skidaway Island, Georgia - 041407BS metaG (megahit assembly) | ecosystem: Environmental > Aquatic > Marine > Intertidal zone... | reverse complement strand
TTGTCCCAGTAGGTTTTACATTTGTATACCCACCATTTGATCCAACATATACTACATCTCCTACTGTAAAACCAGATGTATTAACCCCGTTAATAAGTCCTACTGAAATTGCACTTGCTTCTTCTCCATCTAATACATCCTCGTTTAATATAAAAGTAGCAGGCATTGTAGAAGCATCAGATGCCGAGGCAGCAATGACTTCAGAAATGTTTCCTGATGGGGGTGATGCTGAAGATGTAGCATGTACTGGTGTGCCTTTTAGTAGAGTGGTTCCAGATATATTTTTAACAGAAGTATAAATTTTTACATCATCAAAAGTTAATACACCATCACCATCGGTTATTATCGTCTGTCCGTCAATTCCATCAAACAAAGGTAGTGTATACCCATTTATAGTAATACTGCCTGTAGCGTTAAGATTTTCAGAATAAGATGCAGTTAAAGCGTAAGAGGCAGACGTATTAGATAAAGCATTGAATTGTGCTGAGCTTGATATAATACCAGAGGGTATATTTGTAAGTTCAGTATAGTCAGAAGTTAACCCATCGAATCTAGTAGCTATAGAACTAGATAATGCTGTAAATGATCCTGATATATTTGATGCTATTTGATTTGAGCTGCTTAAAAGAGTAGGAACATTAGTTAGGTTGCTAAAATCTACATTTCCTACTATGCTACCTTGTACTACATGTCCACCTTTTGCTACTACAACTCTACCGGTTCTATTAGAACCAAAAGTAACATCAACACTACTCGTATTAGTAGTTACAATGCTTGCAGGATAAAATAAAGTATCGTCCGAAAGGTAAGTTGAGACTATTACGTCTTTTGTACCAAAATTATGTGTAACAGAAACAGAGCTAACATTACTAAATGAAGAAGTTACAGTTGCTGTTTCTACAACTGTTGATGTTACTCCTGTTAATGCTGAACCGTCTCCTTTGAAGTAAGAAGCAGTTACTGCATTATCTACGTTAAGATTGGATAGATTAGCACTCGAGGCTAACTATCAGTTTTTTCCAATTCGGCATATCTACTTTATCACGGTTGGTTACAGGATTGCCTGCCCACTTCCCTTACGGGCCTGTAATACTTATATATAAATAGAGAAAGGGCATAAAGCCCTCTTCTACTTATTGAATTTTTCTAAAAAAGAATTTAACTTAACCCATACTACATAAAATCTTTCGAATTCATGTCCTTTGTACTCTGCGTTTCTAAGTTTAGAAAGAATAAATTCTAATTCAGATTTGTTGAGATCAGATTTTTCTAAAGATTTTTTTAATATTATATCTTTTGCTTTATCTCCATCTACAACATTTCCATTTGCTGTTACCGGCATAACTAATTGTACTTATTATGTGTAAATAAATATATCTCCTGCAATATCTATTTTTAAATTTCCTACTTTTTGGTAGAAAAGTTCATCAACGTGGTTAGCATCATTCTCATCAATAACTAATGCAACATGTGCTTCACTATTAGCTGATCCAGTAGTAGCAGAAATATTTTTGTTAACACCCCATCTTAAATCGGTTGCGTCAAAAATAAAGGAATTACCTGCTCCTGATCCTTGATCAATTACAAGTCCACCTGTATCTGGATCACTAGAACCTGAGTTTAAAAGGATATACTTATCCTTTATTTCGGTATTTGTAGTATTTAAGTAAGCTAGAGTACCGTTAACTGTTAAATTACCATCAATTTCGGCATCTCCAGTTAATGTTAAGTTATTAAACGTTACATCATCGGTAGTTTCTAACCCTAAATCAATAGCTGCCGCTGCTACACCGTTAGTAGTTAAGGTAACTTGACCTTGAGCAGCGGAAGAAAGACTAGAACCAGATATAACTCCGGATTTTAATCCTATAGTAATAGTATTATCGGTGAGGGTACTTGTAATACCGTTCGTAGCACCTATTCTTAACGTATCTGTTAATAGATCTACAGTGTCAGTAGTAACACCATCAGAAGAAATAGTAAGTTGAGTAGCGACAGTAGATAACGATGCAGTAGTAATACGTCCTTGTGCATCAATTGTTAGTACGGGTATTTGAGTTGTGGAACCAAAAGTCCCTGTTACACCGCCATTATCAGTAAATACATCAGTTAACGCTACTGTAGCCGGTGATGAACCGTTGTAGCTAAACGTTGTTATACCAGTTCCTTGTGTTAAGGCTGGTAATACTGCTGAACCACTAAATGATCCTGTAAAGGCTCCTGTTAAAGCTACTCCTTCTGCACCTTGGTTAATTACATATCCAACATCATTTGCAAGTTGAGATATATTACTACCTGATACGACTATTTTTTTCCACTGTGCCATGTCTAAATATTGTTATAAATATAAATATGTTAATTTAATCATTTACTCCTAGGTATAAATTGTAATCATTTCCAAAATACATTCCACCTTCTACTGGGGTTGGAGTGAAGCTTTGTGATATCAATTGAAATACTCCTTGTTGATTCACTTTTACTTTTTCATCCCCGTTTATATCAATAGAAAAGTACTTAGAAAAACCATCTAAAGATAGTTTAAATGAGCCTGTAACCTGTAGATCGGTATTTTGCAACTGTACTACTCCGTTTGAAGCAGATACTAGACCGTCAATATTAAATAATTCATCTATTTGTGCAGAAGATGAAACTATTCCGTCAGGTATATCGTCTAGGTCATAAAATTTACTACCTGTAATAAACCCTAATCCGGTAATTTGGCTTGAACTAGAAACTATTCCTCCTATAGATGCAGTTAAAAACCCTAAAGCGTCTATTTGTGCTGAACTAGATACTAATTTGCTATCTTCTAAGGTAATTATTCTTAGTCTATCAATAGAACTTGTAGCTTCAAGATTAGAAACTCTACTATTTTGTGTAGAAGCACTACTAAATAAAGAAGATACATTAGCATCGTTGGAAGATGTATACTGTCCTAATGCAGCTGTGCTTTCTTCTAAATCATATAATCTTTGATCTGTTGATCGTGTCCATTCACCTATAGAAGCACTCCATAGAGTTATAGCTCCAAATTGAATTTGATCAGCTCCTTGACCGGCCTCTAGTGTAGCAATTCTTTCTACTAGATCACTTCCGTTTAATGTTATTCTTGATCCAGAAACATTTAATGATCCAGTAATAGTTAAAGCATTAGGACCAGGTCTTATTTCAGATAGGAAAGTACCATGATCTCTAAATATTAACGATCCAGAAAGTTTAGTATTTAACGTAGCCATTAAAGTTTATTTACTGTTTCAACGCCAAATTTTATAGAAGCCTTTGAAAAAAACTTACTAGTATTATATGCTTGTGCGTTTACTGTGTCGGTTATAATGTGACCCAGTAGGTTAATTTTAAATTCAGTTTTTATTATACGGTCATTGCCTTGAACTATTTCAGCTGATGTATTATAATTATCTATCATTGCTCTAAATCTAAATTTTGATGGGTCTCCCCAATAAGAGTCAGAAGCAAAGTTTATTCCTTCTATTATTTTATTGTTTTGCTCTACATAATCGGTAAATATGATACAAGAATATACAATATTTACATAATCAGGTATAGCAACAGCATAGTATTCTTGTACTGGTTCACGGTTATTTAATAATCCAAACCTATCATACACGTTTTTACTTGTAAACTTCTTAGAAAATACCCCAAAATTATGAGGATTGTTAGCATCTAGCTTATTTCCAAGATTTCTATTTTTTTCTAAACTATCTCTTCTAAATACAATCAATGGTGCTTGCATTTTACCGTTTTTATCACGGTAATACCCGTCTTTTTGCATTGCTGCCCATCTTTCAGGTGAACCGTACACAAGTGGTACGTTTATCTGCTTACCATTCTGTATAACTGATGGTTTAAGTACTGTATTAAAGTAGTGGTATATAGCTTCGTCAATGTCTTTTATACCAACATTAAAGTTTTCTATATTATCACTGGTTCTGTTTAACTGAAGAGCTCTAACTACACCTTGATCAGTAGCAGTACTATCTTGCTCAAGTGATAGTTGAGATAATTGCTCTTGAGTTTTCGGTAATGGTGTGTTTTCAGCCATATTATCTTACTTCTGTTATACCGACTCTGTCGGCTCTTGTTAAATGACAATCTACAATAATAGATAGGGTTGAACCATACCCTGATCCATAAGAGGTTAGATTATACTGATTGTTTCTACCTAAAAACAGCTGATTTTCACGTACTGTATCCACTTCATAGTAATCATTGTGCCATTCTATTATATCTCCTACTTCAGGAACTACTGATGTATCCACTAAATCTTGTCTTAGAAATGCAAAAGATGCTTGTCTACCTAGATCCGGACCAAATTCCTGTATATCTATTACTTGATCACCTCTAGTTATTAAACAGTTAAGCTTTACTGCATTCCAGTACGACTTTTGAAGGGATTCTCCATATAAATTTACATCTAAATCTTCAAGACTGAGTTTATGGTATAATATCTCCTGTTCTACTATGTCTTTTAGTAGTTCTCGGTTGATATTAACCAATAAATCGAAGTCTCTGTTAGATCCAAATAGCATATTAGTATTCTCCTGGGCGTTTCATACGTTCTACTGAGTTACTAGCAATTTTAAACGCGTTTATTTCTACATACTTACTCATTGCATTCTGTTTAAGCGATTTTAACGCTTCAGATGGTGGTTTTTGTGTTATAATCTTAACTTTAAAGGTATATTTTTTAGCTGTCTCATCAGATCCCGCTATAGTACATGTAGTAACACCGGGAAGTGCACGAATAAGGTCAGCTAACACAGAAGGACTTGCATCTCTACTAACAACCTGTACCATAGCACGGTAGGGAGTATAAGTAGCTTCACCTAATATTATATCTTGTAGTTTCATTAACCTATATAAATTGTCATTGGAATATCTCCAAGTGTTTTTTTAAGATTTTCGCTCTCACTAGCTTTTCTTTCTAACTGAGCCTGTCTAGAGGTCTGTTCTAACATGTCTTTTAATTGAGTAAGTAGAGATTCTTTTTCTACTCTTGCATCTGTTAGTAAATCTGCTTGATTTAACGTAGCTTCAGAACCTGGGACGGGTACAATTTGATACTTTCCTCTAATATAGGCTAGTAGCTCTTTTGCTAATGCTAATGTGTATCTAAATATCCACTGTCTTCCTACACTGTTTATCTGCCCATATGTAGGATTACTATATGGTACTTCACCAACATTAGTTATTAAACCTGATCCAGGTAAAAAACTAGCAGCTTTTTTATCACTAACTTTGTAATACTCAAATCTTAAATTATAATTAGACTTAGGTACAGGAAATATCTTTAGTCTATTATTTACTATTTCAAAAGAATAAGTAGATCTACGAATTTGATCATTGAATTCAATAGCTTGAACCTTTAATATATCAAAAGATGCAGGCATTAGTAGGAAGTTTACCCCTGGACTGTAAGATCCAAAGTCAAAAGCATCCATTAACGATTGAACACCTGTACCAGTACCTGCGTAAGGATCAAAATAACGTAATATAGCTGGTGGAGCTTCATAAAATACTCTTCTTATCTCTATTCCACCTTCAATACCTTGATTTGTAGCCCATGCGTCTAGGTTATACTCTTGTTTAGAAGAAGTAACCGCTAAAGAGCCTGTATATCTTGTTACAAAGCCTCCTACCTCTGCTTCTGTTCCGTAGTTTTTACTAATATTTATAACCCTATCTAAAGTAGGATTGACTATTTTATTATTAGCAGTACCAGCAGTACTATCGGTACCTTCTAAAGACAAGTAATTTTCTCTAATTTTGTATTGGAATACTTCGTTACCGTAAGTAGTAACTGCTTCTTCAAAACATGCAAAAAAGTTTTGGTCTTGAAGTTCAACATCCATCAATGGGTACCCAAGCCTAGTACCGCAAAACTTAGCTACTTTAGCAGCATCAGTTCTAAAGTCAGATTCGCTATCATAAAATCCGAAAGGAGTAGAACTACCAGAAGTAAAAGTTGCAGTTCCATTCCAAATTGTTACATTGGCCATTTAATACGTTTTTATATAAATAGTATAAAAAAAGAGGGCACAAGGCCCTCTTCTCTTAAATACTCTAAACTAATTCTTAGATCTGAGCTACGTCAGAAACGTAGATCTTACCATAGAATTCAGGTCTAATCATCTTCTTAGCGTAACGAGTCATTAAACCTTTTCTTGGAGTGAAGGTTTCTGGATCGTACACTAGAGGAGTCATCATCAACGGTACATAAGGTGCATATACAGCTCCAGTTTCTAAGAACTGAGAACCTCTAAATCCTAATAAGATTGTATTTTCAGTCATATAAGGATTTTTGTATACTTTAAAGCGGTTAGCTAAGCTACCTACTCTTTGTACACCCATGTTGAATTCTGCCTGATCACCGTCAGTTGCAGCTGCATATCCAGGAATTGATTCTAGGATTGTAGCTACAGTTGGAGAACATACTACGAAGTTTGCACCACCTCTAAGAGTTTTTTGGTGAATCTTGTTAGATACTTTTTGGATTTTAGTTCCTAAAGTTTGGAACCATTGTCCTTGAGTATTGTAGAAATCAGAAGTTGAAGTAGTCCAAGATGAACCATTCCATACTTTGTTGTTTTCTGCACTCCAGTGCTCAGTAGTTCTTGCATCAGAAATTAACATATCTAAAATCTCAAGATCGATTTCCATTGAAATATACTCACTTAAAAGTGAAGTTAATTCAGCTTCAGCATCGATTGAGTGATATGCGTTAAGATCCTGTGCAAATTCTGGAGTCCATTGTGCTTTTAACTTTCTTGTTTTAGCAACAATAGCTTCAGAAGCAAGTTTTACGTCAATCTCAGGGATAGAGATAGAAGTATCAACAGCAGCTGTAGAATCAGCTTCGAAGTCACCTCTGTCATTATCAACTGGTTGTTTGTGATATTTAATTTGCTCGTTAGCACCGTTAGTTACAACAGAAGCTGCAGTAACAAATACGATGTCACTTCCAACAATTTTAGTATACTGTGCATATACAGATCCTGAAGTTAGTCTAAATGCTCTTACTCCTAGTGGATCGTATCCAGAAATAGAAGATAAAGCAATAGTTACAGTCTCTAAAGCTCCTATATCAACTCCTACTTCATGATTTACAGAAGCAGAAGTAGCAGCAGCTACAGTTGCAGCAGCAGCAGTACCAGTTGCTTGGTTGATTGAATATCCGAATTGTCCAGCTCCGTAAAGACCGCCAGCTACATCAGTGTCAACACCGATTTTAGAGTTAGCAGTTGATACGTTACCGTACATGTTGTCTCCGTCTGCTCTACCGTTGGTAGAAGTTCCGTATTTAAAGTCTAGATAAAATACTAGACCAGAAGGTAAGTTCATTGGTTGAACTGACACAAAGTCCTGTGCTACGATTTGAGCAAATACTTTGCGTACAAGAGGAAGAGCTACTCCAGCCCACTGCTCTCCTTGACCAGCAGTAAAGGAAGCGCCTCCTACATTTGTGTTGTTAGCTTCAGCTACGATTTGTTTTGCTTGGTTTTCTAAGATTACAGCCATGTTGTTAGCATATCTTTCATCTTTAATACCCTCTAACAAACCAGAAGCTTGCCATTTTTCAGCCAAACGTGCTGCATCAGCTTGCATGCTTTTGTAGTTGTTTGAGCTTTCTAATAAAGTGTTAATTTCCATGTTTGATTGAATAAATTATTTAATAATTCCAGCTAATTTTTGCATTCTACGAACAGCGTCAGATACTTCTGCAATTACTTCTGGTTTACTAGCTGTAGTTCCAGTAGCTTTAGATGCCATTCCTTTTACTTTTGATTCTGAAACTTGTTCTTTTTTACTAGTAACAACATTTTCAGAAACTGTTTCAAATACTAATTTAACTTCTTTTACTGTTTCGGCTTTGTCGAAAGCAGCAATAATGTTTACTTTTTGTGATTCAGTAAGGTTATTTGCCTTAAAGATTTTATTTACATAAAGAAGTTTAGAATTCAGAAGATTAGTTTCATGTAGATCTTTTTTAAGTTGCTCTATAGTTGCAAGAGCTTCTTCTAGTTCTTCACTTACTACTCTATTGATATTAGTACCTTGAGCTTGTGAATCTGCAGTATCTTGTACTTCAGTAGACTCAGCTGTTGATACTTCATCAACTTTTTCTTCTTCTTTCTCTTCACCTTCAGCTACAGTAGCTTCTAGTTCTGCAAGAAGTTCGTCAAGGTCGATTTCCTCTTCCTCTTCTCCTGGTACTTCCATATCATCAGCAGGTTCTTCGAGGGGAGCTTCATCGCCCATACCTTCGATGTCACCACCGTCCATGTCCATACCCATTTCTTCTTCTCCGCCGCCGCCAATTTCTTGAGCTACGATGTCACGAATCATGTCTTTAAACTGATCAACAGTTATATTTCCAATTTCTTCGTCACCTTCTACGGCTTCTTCTTCACCAGCTTCTTCGCCAGCGTCCTCGATTTCGGCTTCTGCTTCGTCTTCTGATTCTTCAGAGTCATCCTCGGCTTCTTCCTCGTCTTCAGCTTCTACTACTTCTGGAGCAGCTGTAAGATCTTCCTCAATTGCTTCTTCGTTTTCTGTTACTTCAGTAGTTTCTTCAATCTCTTCTTCTTCAGTTACGTTTTCTACTTCTTCTTCGACAGATTTATCTTCCATCTCTTGAAGTTTAGCAGCTAACATGTCTTTTAAATGAGGAGTTAAAGTCTCTTCTAAAGCTTCTTTAGCGTTTGCAATAGCGGCTTCACGTACAGATTTTGCTTCAGCAATAGCTTGCTTGAATAAATCTTTGTTTGCCATTTTTAAAAAAAAATTTGTGATTTGTACGGTTATTAGGAACCGTAATAGAAAGGTTAATATTTTTTAGATATTGATATCTGTCAATATATTCTTATATAAATATATACTTATTTAGAAAACTAGGTTAGTTTAGTAAAATTTAGTAAGTCTACAATTAAAGTGGAATTTTTTTCTACTGTGCCATTTTCTAAATACCATTTTCTTGCGTTAGTAGCTAAAAATTCTGCTTTATCAGTGTTATTTAATAGCTCGTTATACTTATCATAAAATCTATTACTAAGTTCCTTATAAAAGAGTTCTACCTGTAAATCTAGAATATCTGAGTATTCAACCGGTTCGTAATGGTATCCGGGTATTAGTGTGTTGTGAAACTGTGTTGTTAATTTTTGTCGTACAACTGCAGAGCCAACTCCAAAGCATTCAATATCTCTGTGTGTTATTTCTCCACGTCCGTTAGGTGATATATTAACAGAACTACAGTTTAATTCTTCTATATATTCTTTTGGTTCAAATCTACTACTGTTATCCTGTATTATAAAATTATGATTACTTTGTAAGTATTCTCTAAATTCATATACACTACCTCTAAATTTAGGTTTACTAAAAAAATTTTTACGTTTATATGTAGTTTGTATATTTTCTATATACTGTTCTATTTCAAAATAACAGATTGGATATGAAATTGGAGTATAACTAATATCTGTATTATGGGCTCCGGAACTTGTGAATATTTCAACACAGTTTTCTATATCCCAACCGTTTTCTTCTGATATTGATTCTAAATGATCATAATAAGAAATTGTAAAGTATTTACCATTCTCAGCATTTTCTAGAGTCATATGATGGTAACCATATTTAGTACCTCCAGTATCTAATGGTATATTATTCTGTTTACAGTATACCGGTCCGTCAATACTCTTAAACTCTATATCTTTATATTTGCTTACTAACTTTTCGTACACTCGTTCATAAATGAATAGTGCACTCCATTTACCTGCATTCCATTGACTATAATAACAATTTACTACCATATTACAAAAAAACCCGCTTGAGGCGGGTTCTTTATGATAAAAAAATTAAATTCTTATGAATCTAATATATTTTTTATTTGCTTTTTAAATACTTCTTCTTTGGTTAATTCTGTAGTTTCTTCAGCAACGTTAGTTGTTCCAGAGCTTTTTTCAAATCCAGATTTAACACCGGCAGCATATCCAATATCCATTTTTAGTTTTTGACATTCTTCTCCTTGCCAGTCATTATTTGAACATTCATTAAACTTATCAATTCCTGTTACCTTGTCAAAAACTTTTCCTAGTACGTTCATTAAACCATCTAATGGACCTTCTTCTAAAGTTTCTTCATTTTTCTTTTTCTTACCATGAGAATGAGATTCAGAAGTTAAAACTTTTAATTCGTTAACTGGTACGTTTTCAACAGTGTCACCACTTTTAAAGAATACGTCGTAATGTGTTACTTCGTGTTTTCCTTCTGTGTTTTCAACTAATGTATGTCTTCCTTCGATACATACTCCGTAACCGTAAGTTTCGTGAACTACGTGTGCTGCACAATCGTGTTCAAAGCCCGGTGCTGATTCGTTTTGAGTTTCTTTACCTTCTGAAATAAATTTTCTTAGGTCAAAATTTGTATATTTGCTCATGATAAAAATTTTCTGTGTTTATATAAATATATGTTATGCTCGTAAAATGTCGTTAATAATTGAATCTAAGTTTTGATACTTAGAGACTTTCTGTACACCTTCTTGAAGGGATACTGGATTCATAAATGCTCCATGTGTTGATGGATTAGAAACGAAATCCCAGCATACTAATTCAAAGTCAGGTTGTACTTCTAAAGTACCTTCGTTTGTTTGTTGTACTGAGCCAGTACCTCTAGATGAAATACCGATAGTATGACCTGCTTTGATAATTTCTTTAACAATATTACCTGCAGGGGTATTTAATAGCTCTACACGTCCCATAAGGTCGTCTCCCTTCCACCATAACTCTTTTACTATGTGAGAGGCGTTCTTTAGAGAGACAACGGGAGATTCAGGGTGATCGAGTTCTCCGAATGCATTACCATTCTTTACAAATTCGTCTGTGTATCTTTTAGTTTCTCTTTCAAGAATAGGTTTAGCATATACTCTACCGTTTTGGTTTTGAGCTGATGCTCTTTGCATTACACCTTCTACTTCAAAGACTCCAGGTTTAGATTTGGACTCTCTGATGGTAGGTCTAAATGGCGTAACGTCTACTAATAATTGTGCCATATCTTAGAAGTTTGGTGAAAATACAGTTGTTTTTGGTTCTTCTGGTGCTTCATCAACTTCTCCTGCTGCTCTTGCTTGAGCTAACATTTCAGGATCAATTTGCTTGGCTTTAGGTAACTGTAAATCTTGGGTAAATCCTTTTTTAGTTACTGGGCGTAAATCTTGCATGAAGGCTGATTCAATAGCTGGACCGATAAACTGTCCAATTTTTAGTCCTTCTTCATTTTCGATATTACCCATATCGTCGTATACTTTCTGAATCTTTTCTCTTACTTTACCATAGAAAGATTCTACTTCAGTTACGATATTTTCTAATGAGTTAATTACTCCTTGAGCACCGCTATAGCCGCCAAACTCTTCCATCTTTTGAGAAAGTCTACTGGTAGCAGCTTCGTTAATGGTGTCTTCATTTAAAGTCTTTTTTATAATAGACTTGATAGCTTCTTTAAGCTGCTCTTCTTTAGGATTTTTACCCGTAGCTTTTTTAATAGCTTTATCTTTAGCAGCCATATAATCATCTCCATCGATGTCTCCATCTCCGTCGTGGTCT
>Ga0181601_10004551_pt1 | contig 11628 bp, 10 predicted proteins | sample 041ome_8_FD_133020 | JGI IMG/M metagenome (GOLD analysis project Ga0181601, IMG submission 133020) | Coastal salt marsh microbial communities from the Groves Creek Marsh, Skidaway Island, Georgia - 041407BS metaG (megahit assembly) | ecosystem: Environmental > Aquatic > Marine > Intertidal zone... | reverse complement strand
TAAGGCCGGTCTTGCCGGCACGGTTGATCGACAGGTTGATCACTCCCAACTCCCCAATGGTCTATCGCGGCCAGAATCCGGCCGTCGAGCTGCGGGCAATCTAGCCGCAAGCAGCCGCGTTCAACAAGGGCCTATAGGCCCCTCTATTTGACTTAATCCGGAATTTTTGTCGCAAATGGTAACATTCGCGAGGCCAATCACTCGGCGGTTTCGGCATCCTGCATTTCATGCCCTGCCGCCGCGCCTTCCACGGTGTTCTCCACTCCTTCAAGCGGGCGATCGATCTCGCCGCTTGCCGCGAAGATGGCGGAAGCGGTCATCCCGCCAGAGGTCTCGAGCTTGAGCGTAACTGGCTGGACGGAGCGATTCTGCCAGTACCAGCCGTGGATTCCCGTGAACGGCGCGATGTAGACGCCACGCATCTTCTGCGCTTCATCCACGCCGAAACTCTCGGTTGCTTCCACGCCGCCTTCGAAGGGGTGGGAATGCATGTCATAGTTGAGTGTGTCCGAACCTTCCCAGCTGAAAGCCATGCGCGCGCCTTCGGGGATGGTGTATTTGAATTCGACCGCTTCATAGGGGCCAAGCTCGTATTCCCAGCTATCCGTCACGCCCTCTTCGGGTGCGGGCGTGGTGTCGGACAGCAGCAGCACGTCCTGCGTTTCCATGCGCGCCATGCCGCGTTCCAGTTCGGCATTGTCAGGCTCGGCGATCTTCACCAGCCCGGTGGCGGTGCCAATGCCCGTCGGGTCCCATCCGGTTTCGGCAGGCAGGACGAAGGCGACGGCGATGAAGGCCATGGCGGCAGCCGCACCTGCGGCGACATAGGGTGTCTTGCTCATGATGACAGATATCCTTGTATCTGGATGGCGGTGAGCCACAGGCCCACGCCGATCAGGGCGATATTGGCGGCATAGGCATATTTGCCGAAGCTGGGCCGCTGCCGCCAGGTTGTAAACAGGGTGACGACGAAGGCGAGCGCGATGACCTGGCCCAGTTCGACGCCGATATTGAAGGAAATGAGGTTGGTGAGCAGGCCGTTGGTGGACATGTCGAGGTCCATCACCTTGGTGGCAAGGCCCATGCCGTGGAACAGGCCGAACACCAGCACTGCGGCGCACGTGTCTATCTTCAGGCCGATCTTCGCAAAGCCGCCGATGTTCTCCACGCCCTTGTAAACCACCGACAGGCCGATGATCGCATCGATGATATAGGCATTGGCGCCAATGCCCAGCAGCACGCCGCCCAGCAGGGTGATCGAATGGCCGATGGTGAACATGGAGACATAGAGTGCCACGTCCTTCAGCCGGCTGAGGAAGAACACCACGCCGACAAGGAAGGCGATATGGTCATACCCAGTCACCATGTGCTTGGCGCCAAGGTACATGAAGGGAAATATCGCCGGGCCCTCTATCGACTGGACGAAGGCCTTGTCGCCTTCTGCCACGTCATGCGCCCAGGCCATGTCCGGCAACAGCACATAGAGTGCGGCCAGCGCCAGCCCGGCAAGTGGGGCGAGCGCGCCATTATGTCTGTCGAGCGCGCTAATCCGGCTCACTCGCTGCCGTCATCCATATATTCTTCCAGCGTCTCGTCACTGGAAGGGCGGACCGTATCGGCAGCCGCCTCTTCGGGCGAGAGATCCTCGGGAAGATCCGCCGGCGGATAGACCTGGTGGCAGGCTGTGCACACGGCATAGACCGTGCCGCCCATCTCGAAGACACCGTCCACGTCCTTGTCGGCAGCGGCCTGTTCGGCGAGATCCGCCGCTTCCTGCAGCCCCTTGGAGAAATCCTGCCAGTCATCGCCGCGGCCATCGGCATAGGCAGGCGAGGCGAGCACTTCGCCGAATTCGCGCAGCTTCACTGCGGCAAGGCGGACTTCTTCCCACTCTTCGTCGGTCTGCGGCTCGAATTCGCGGAACACCGGCTCGCCATCCACCAGTTCGCTGACAGAGCCGACCGCTTGCCAGTAGATTTCGGCGGTGGGCTGAACCTCATTGGCCATGAATTGCTGGGCGGTGCCATAAGGCAGATCGACTGGCTCATCGCCGCAGGATGCCAGCGCCAGCGCCGGAAGGATAAGCGCCAGTGCGCGTTTGCTGCTTGTCATCGGATATATGCCTCTCTTGCCCGCTAAATCGTGCCAGATCTATCTCCTAGCAGTTAGCGCATATGTGCGCCAACTGACATGAGGTTGACAATCACTAATTGACAATGTCCGAAAATTTCGCAGAAGCGAACCAGGCACAAATCTCCGGTAAATGTTGACTCCGGTAGACCGTTTGTTGACTAGGGCCGCGAAATTGCAAGCTCGAAAACGAATTTTTGAACGAAGGTGGAAACAGGACATGGGTGGAATTTCTGAAGTTGCAGGCAAGTGGATGAAAACCAGGCTGGTTGCGCTTGGCGCAGCAGCGCTTTCGGTGCCGATGGTCGGCGCGCTGGCGGCTCCGGTCGATCCGACGCAGCAGCTGGCCGAAGAAGCCGCTGCCGCCGGCCTGACCGACGAGCAGAAGGCAGAGGCGAAGGACCTGTTCGGTTCATGGTCCTGCAGCACCTGCCACGCGCTGTCCGAAGCAGGCGGCTATGGCCACATCGGCCCCTCGCTTGATGGCAATGACGCGATGGACGAAGCCTTCATCATTTCCCGCATCGCTAATGGCCAGGGCGCAATGCCGGGCTTTGGCGGCCAGATGAGCGATGAGGAAATCGCTCTCGTCGCGACCTATATCATGGAAGTGAAGAAGTAAGGCGCCGATCAGCTGATCGCCCTTGCTGGACAGGAAGGGGGCTCCGTTCGTGGAGCCCCCTTTTGTGTGCCTTGTCGCGATTTCAATCCGCTTCGGTGATTGGCGGCGTGCGCGGGCCGACCTGCGCGAAGTAATTGGTCACGCCGTTGGGGTCGTTGAGCCAGATCGTTGTGAGATCGAAGCCGGTCAGGCGGTTGAGCGGGGTTTCAACCGGGACATCACGATGGTCCGCCATTGCCGCGACAAAGGGCGCATCGGACACAACGTACTGAATCCCGGAACTGCCGGTGTCTGCCAGTAAGCCCTCGTCGACTTCGTAAAGCAGGATGGTCGTCTCGCCGTGAGTGTAAGTCCACGGCGAGATATCAAGCAGACGGTCCCTGCCGGCCGTGCTTTCATGAAGGCCCACGAAGTCGCGATAGAAATCACGGCTTGCCAGCAGGTCTGTCGTGGCAACGCCAATTCCGACGCCATCGTCCGAGTGATCGGCCGCGACCGGACGGACGATGATCTGGATCGTCAGTCCGGCCGGATCGACCACGACTGCACCGCGTTCAAGCCGGCCGATCGTCTGGAATTCAGGCGCCTCCAGTCCGGCATCGATGAAGCGCTGGCGAACCACCTCCTCATCCGGATAAGTGAAGCGCAGGAACCGGATGCCGGTGCCGCCCTTTACCCCGCCGGACAGGTCGTAGTTGCGGTCCCCCTGCTGCCCTGCCGAAAGCTTCACCTGGCCTGTGCCCACACCAGTCAGGATCATCTGCTGGGTACTGGTGAGCTGGATGGGGTTGAGCGAGCGCAGCGCCAGGGCATTGACGTAGAAATTGACCATCTGCTCCGTCATGTCGCGCGGGAAGCGGCGAAAGACGTTCATCGAGTCCTGCCGGAACAGGTGGATTGCCGTGCCGTTCAACTGGTCCTCGCTCAGCGCGCCGGGGGCATAGGCAAGGTCCGGGTTGGTATCCAGCAGCGCGCCTTCGGGCGTGCGCAACTGGCCATCCTGCGCGTTGGCTGCACAGCTGGCGAGCGCAATGGCGGCAACGCCGAAGGTAAAGGCCTTGGTGATTGTCACGGTTTTCTCTCCCATGCTCATTCGTGAGCTTATTCAGGCAGTGCCCAGGTGATGAGCGATTCATTGTTGGCCGGCCTGCCGTCATCTCCGCGCACCGGCGGGGCAAAGGCGGAGCCTGTGGCAAGCACGGCGATATACTGGCGGCCATCCGCACCGCGATAGCTCATCGGTATGGTCATCGCGGGATAGTCGAGCTTCTCGCTCCACACGATCTCGCCGGTTTCGGAATCATAGGCGCGGAAGATGCCGTCGCTGGTCGCGCCGATGAAGACGAGGCCGCCTGCGGTCACCATCGGGCCGCCGAAGGTGTTGTTGGCGCCGGTATCCTGCTTGCCCTCTTCCAGTTCGGGCGTGGTGCCAAGCTTGCTGGCCCAGGCGATCTCGCCGGTATTGCCGTCCACCGCCACCAGCCGGCCCCACGGCGGGCGGATGCACGGCAGGTTCACGCTTCGCCCGTCTTCCGTTGTGAACGAGGCGTTGAAGCCGGAATAGGCACCCGGCCCGGCAAGGCTGCCGCGGTCATAGGGCTGCACCGATCCGGCCGTGCCGCGGCCATAATCGCCATCGGGATCGCGCGCCTCGATCCAGCCGATCGATCCGCTTTCGGAGGTGTTGACGAAGATATAGCCGGTGTTCGGGTCCACCGCGCTGCCGCCCCAGTTCGATCCGCCATTGTGCGGAAGGTTGATAGATGCGCGCGGGGGATCGCCTTCCTCGTGCAGGAAGAAGGGCGTGAAGGGGCCGGAATTGAAGAAGGTGCCGCCATAGCTGTCGAGCAGCGCATGGCACGCGGCGACATGTTCGGCGTTGGTGTCTTCCTCCGTCACCACGTCTGTGGGATCCCACCACATGCGGCTCAGCGGTTCGGGCTTCACCGGGATCGGCTGGGTGGGGGAATACCATTCGCCCGGCACGTCTGCGGCGGCCACGATATGTTCGTTCACGCCGTGCACAGGCTCACCAGTGCGGCGGTCGAGAATATACATCAGGCCCGGCTTGCCGGTTTCGGCCAGCGCAGGAATGGTCTCGCCTTTTACCTCCACATCCACCAGCACCGGCGGGGCGGGCAGGTCCCAGTCCCACAGATCGTGATGGATGGTCTGGAAGTGCCAGCGATATTCGCCCGTTTCGGCATCCACTGCGACGACTGAGTTGCCGAACAAATTGTCTCCCGGCCGGTCACCACCCCAGTAATTGGGGCCGGGGCTGCCCAGTGTCATGAAAATCAGCCCGGTTTCCACGTCAGCCGTGGTGTACCACACCCACATATTGGCGCCGGGCCGGTCCTTCCAGCCATCGTTGAGCCATGTCTCGTGGCCCACTTCGCCTGGCTGGGGAATGACGTTGAATTCCCACAGCTGTTCGCCCGTCCGGGCGTCGAAACCGCGCGAATTGCCGCTCGGGCCTTCGGGAATTTCCGGCGTCAGCGCGCCAATCACCAGCACATTGCGGAAGATGCTGGGGGGATAGCCATAGGCGGCGCCGTCAAAAGGCATCTCGCCATTGTCGCCAAAACCGGTGGCGAGCGAACCGTCGGCTGCATTGAGCGCGACCAGCGAATTGCCCTTGGAATAGAACAGGCGCGGCGCCAGTTCGCCATCGCCCGGCCAATAGGTGACAGAGCGGCGGACGGAAGCGCCTTGCACCTGGTGCCGCCACAATTCGCGGCCCGTGTGCGCTTCCAGCGCCACAACTGAATCGAGCAGCGGCAGATACATCACGCCATCAACCACAACGGGAACCGTGCCGGCCAGGATCGCTCCGCCGCCATTGGGGCGCAGGCGATAGGTCCAGGCGTGTTCGATCTGGTCCACATTGTCGCGGTTGATGTCTGTCAGCGGGACAAAGCGCTGCCCGCCATGATCGCGCGCATAAAGCGGCCAGTCGCCATCTTCGGGCACCATTGCAGGGGTGCCTGCCTGCGCGATCAGGGGCGCGGGCACCAGCATGGTTGCAGCCAGAATGGCGCCAAGACATTTGCGCATGGTAATCCTCTCCATCATCCTTGCACCCGCTTTTAACGCGGCAGGATTGCCAAGGGCAATGATTATCTCAGCTAATCAATATGGCTCGCCATTGCGCAGCCAGCCTTCGATGGCTGCAGCCACTTCATCGCTGTTCTTTTCCAGCTGCATGGCGTGGCCGTTGCCGTGCACGCCGTGCTCTTCCAGCCGCAGATGATCGACACGGCAACCGGCCTGCTGCAGGTAATGGACCATCGCGTGGTTGTCCCCTGCCATCCAGCTTGCCTCTGCCGTCACCACCACGATAGGCATTTGCGCAAGGTTGGGAAGCTGGCGCGCGGGTTCAGCCTGAATCGTATAGTCGACGAGGCCTTCACCGGGCGAGGGCAAGTCCTTGGTGGCCAGCGCTTCGCCTTCGGCCAGCGGCGGGTCGTAGGTGAGCGGTGCGTGGGTTATGCCGAAAGGCAGCGGGCCGCTGATCGCGTTCACCGGGGGGCCCAGCGGTTCCACCGCGACAATCGCCTTTACCAGATCGGGCCGCGCATCGGCGATCAGCCATCCGGGAGGGCCGCCTGCAGAATGGCTGAGCAGGATCGCCGGGCCGATCATGTCGAGCAGCTGTGCCCCGGCACGCTGGGCATCTGCCTGCGCTGCCGCATGGTCTGCCATCGTGGGGCCGGTGCCTGCCAGGAAGGACAGGAAGGCCGGATCGTCCATCTTGCCGGTGCCGGGCCACTGCGTGTGCAGCCTGGCCTGCGGGTAATTGTCATCAAAATCGCCCGGCCGGGTGAACAGCCGTTCGAGGAAGACGGTGGGGCCGGGCGGGGCCATCGCGCCCTGGAATTCGGGGTTGAACGGGCTGCGGCCGTGTTGTGGCCGGTCCACCACATAGACAGCCCAGCCAGCGCGCACGAACCAGTGCACCCAGCCTTCGCGGCCATCGGCGGTGCCAAGGAAATCGGTGCCTTGCCCGCCGCCGCCGTGGATCATCACGATTGGCAGGTCGTGCTTCAGTTCCTGCGGTATCCAGTATTCCACATATTGCTGCCCTCGCATGGCCTTGCCCGCGGCGGGATGATCCACCAGTTCGCCGCCGGTCCAGAAAAAGCCTTGCGCGGCCAGTTCCAGCGGGCGGGCGGTGCCATCTGCGTGCAGGTCCTGCGGGCGGTAGGAACGGCTCAATGGATCTGCCCCTTGCGGTCCTTGATGTTGATGGCCACCCGGTCCGTGGGATCGGCATCGGCCCAGCGGCTGCCTTCGCGCAGCACATCACCGATCACCTTGTAGGCAAACAGCATCAGCAGCGCGCCGCTTTCCGGATTGGTGTCGAGCGCGCGGATCAGTTCGAGGTCCTTCTTGCGCTGCTCCATGTCCTTTTCCTGCAACATGCGCTTGTTCTCGGTGGCAGCGGGCGAGACCACTTCCCAGAAGATGCGCCTGCGCTCGTCGCTGAAACGGTCGAGGATCGTCTCGTCCTCTTCGCCCTTGATTACCGCGCCGAGCACATCGGCCAGCACGATGCCGGTCCACAGGCCGGAGGTGAGGCCCAGCCCGCCGCAGGGGTTGGTGGCATGGGCAGCATCGCCTGCCAGCAGCACATGGCCCTTGCGCAGCGTTGCCGCCGCGCGCTGGTGCAGCGTGTAGGGATTGGCGGAGACGATCTCGTAATCCTTCCTGCCCTGCATGAACCATTCGTAGCGCTGGTGGACGCGCTCTTCATAGCTTTCCACGGGCAGTTCGCTGTCTTCCATATAGGTGCAGCGCCACAGGCCATCGGTATCCAGCTGCGCGATCACCGCCATGTTCACCGGATCGCACACGAAATTGGCCTGGCTGTAGCCCAGTTCCTTGAACGGAAATTTCACATTGGTGGCGACGAAGCGTTCGGGCCATGTGTGGCCTTCGAACTCGATATCGGCCAGCTTGCGCACAGTGGACCGCGCACCGTCGCAGCCGATCAGCCACTTGGCTTCATAGGTTTTCTCGCCATCGGGGCCGGTGACCATAGCGAGGATGCGGTCCTCATATTCCTCGTAACCGTGCAGTTCATGGTCGAACAGCACCTCTGCGCCCAGCTTTTGCGCATGTTCCATCGCCACGCGGGCAACCTCGTGCTGGCCCACGTGCAGCTGGTAATCGTAATCGATGCCCTCGACCGGCTCGGTCTTGACCACGGAGCTATAGCCGAACTCGGGAATATGCGTGCCGAAGCTGCTGTTCTGGAAGCCGATGGCGTTCAGCTCGTCAAGGATGCCCAGTTCCTCCAGCACCAAAAGGGTAGAGGGAAAGTAGACCGCCGCGCGCGGGGAGTTGATGATCTCCGGTTCCTTGTCCAGCACGCGCACGCTGGCACCAGACTGTGCCAGTGTCAGCGCGGTGAGCATGCCCACCGGGCCGCCGCCAATGATCAGGACATCGGTCTTCTCGGTCATCAATTCTCTTCCTTTGCACGCAATGCAGCTTCGGTCAGCACATAGGCGCGGATGGCCTCTACCTGCTGCGCATCCACCCACGGGCTGAAGCTGATCATCCCGCGATCCGCCAGGATCCCGTCATTCACCACGGCGGACCATGCATTGGCATCGGTGGCGACCGGGCTCTTCAACAGGTTCGGGTTGACCGGGCCGTTGTGGCAGATGGTGCACAGCGCGAAATACTGCGCCTGTCCTTCGGCGATCTGTTCGGGCGTGAAGCTCTCGTCTGTCGTGACATAGGGCATGGGGTCCACCGGGGGCAGGGGGGCGATTTCGCCGGTTCCGCCGATCTTGAATACCAGCAGCGTGCCGTTGGGTGGCGGGCGGCGCATCCAGTCTGTCTGCGTGGCCATGCCCATCGATCCGCCATATCCTGCCATCACGGCGACATATTGTTCGCCGTTCACGCGATAGGTGATCGGGCCGGCCATGATCCCGCGCTCGCCCTGCCAGCTCCACAATTCCTCGCCCTTGTCAGCCGAATAGGCGACAAAGCGGCCATCGGGCAGGCCCTGGAAAACAAGGTTGCCGCCCGTTGCCAGCGTGCCGCCGTTCCACGGCCAGTCGCGGCGGATTTCCCATGCCACTTCCTGCTTCACAGGGTCCCACGCCGTCAGCTTGCCGTAGGTGATGGAGGAGATGTAGGCGCGGCGCGCTTCGGGCGTGGCGCCGGGCACCGATCCCTCGGGCGGGGCAAGGAAGGCAACCCCGGTATTCCAGCGCCCGATCCGCCGGGTGAAATTGCTGTCGTCGGCATAGGCGTTGGGCACTTCCATCACCGGGATGTAAACAAGGCCCGTCTGCGGCGAATAGCTCATCGGATGCCAAGCGTGAGCGCCGATGCCCATCGGGGTGATGAAATAGGGCGCATCCGCGAACCTCGCCTCGGGGATTTCGACCGGGCGGCCGGTTTCAAGGTCGATCCGTTCGGCCCAGTTCTGTTCGGCATAAGGTTCGGCGCTGATCAGCTTCCCGTTTTCGCGGTCGATCAGGTAGAAAAAGCCGTTCTTGGGTGCCTGCATGGCGACCTTGCGCGGCTCTCCGTCGATCTCCAGCGTGGCAAGCGTGATCTGCTGGGTGGCGGTAAAGTCCCACGTCTCGCCGGGATTGACCTGGTAATGCCATTTGTAGGCGCCAGTATCGGGATCGAGCGCGAGGATGGAGGAGAGGAACAGGTTGTCCCCCTTGCCATCGGACCGCACCCGGTGGTTCCACGGTGATCCATTGCCCACGCCCACCAGCAGCTGGTCGAATTCGGCATCATACACGACGGAATCCCACACCGTGCCGCCACCGCCCAGCTCCCAGTAATCGCCGAACCATGTTTCACCCGCGAACTGTTCGAAGGCGGCATCCGAAGCTGCGCCATCGGGGCCATCTGCCGGGTTGCCGGGTGCGGTGTAGAAGCGCCAGGCAAGATCGCCGCTATCGGCGTCATAGGAGGAGATATAGCCGCGCACGCCCATTTCCGCGCCGGAATTGCCGATCAGCACCTTGCCGCGCACCACGCGCGGTGCGCCGGTGATGGTGTAGGGCTGTTCCTGATCCACGGTGACCACGTCCCACAGCTCTTCACCGGTCGCGGCATCAAGGCCGACCAGACGGCCATCGATGGTGCCGACAAAGACCTTGCCTTCCCACACGGCGACACCGCGGTTGACCACGTCACAACAGGCATCCGCACCCTTGGAGCCGTCGACTTGCGGATCATAGCGCCACAGCTCTTCACCACTGGCGGCATCGACGGCCATCACCTTTGACCATGCGGTGGAGAAATACATCACCCCGTCCACCACGATGGGCGTGGCCTCCTGCCCGCGATTGGTATCCAGCTCCACCGCGAAGGCGAGCGAGAGTTCGCCCACGTTTCCGGCGTTGATATCGGTCAGCGGGCTGAAACGCTGTTCGTCATAGGTGCGCCCGTGCGACAGCCAGTTGTCGGGATCATCTTCGGCGGCGAGCAGGCGTTCTTCGGTGATCTCGCCAAAGCCCGATGCAGCATCGGAACAGGCAGAGAGCGACAGCGTGCCAGCGGCAGCAGCGACAGCAATGGTGGCAAAACGGGCAAAGCCCATGGTTTTGGTCCCCTCCCAAGGAATCATCCGGGCCCGTTATGGGGCCTCATCATCACGGACGTTACAATGGCCCGGTGGTCCCGTCTACCGCCCGTCTACAGGCCCTTCGGGAGTGATTCCGGCGATTGGTCAGGGCCGATGGAAAAGGTGAAATCCGCCCTGCGCGGAAGGTCTTCCATCATGTGCCGGGTCAGCCGTTCATAGTGCTGGCAAAAGCGGACCAGCGCGGCATCATCCATCACGCCAGAGGCTCCGGGATTGGCGGCGCGCAGTTTTTCTTCCTGCTTGCGGCGGTTGGCGAGCACGGCTTCGAACCCTGCCACCTTCAGCATCACCAGCATGTCAATCTGGGCGAACAGTTCCTTGTAATCGCCGCGCAGCCAGAGGTTCACGACAGAGCGCCAAACTCCTTCGGGGTCTTCGTCCCGCTCCAGTTCGTTGACGGGTTCCAGCAGTTCCTCGTCGGCCTGCGGGGTGCAGCCGACGCACCAGCCTTCGAACAGCAGCACGTCCTCCGGGCCGGAAATGCGCTCGCCTTCGCCGCGGCGATCATCCACCGCCTTGTCAAAACGGGGGACTTCGAAACTGCGCCCGGCGCAGATATCCTCGATGATCTGCATGGCAAGGCCCGGCGCATGGGTGCCGGGCACGCCGCGCGTGGCGAATAGCGGATGGACCTGCGCGGCCAGCGCCAGCCGCTCGTCACGCTTCAGGTAGAGGTCGTCTATCGACAGGGTGATGGCGCGCATGCCGCGCTTGGCCAGCAGCACTTCCAGAAATGCGCAGACGGTGGACTTTCCGGAACCTTGCGCGCCGTTCACCCCCACCACCAGCGGCGAGCGGGCAGTGGCCCGCCGGGCAATTTCGCGGGCGAGTGGCTGCCAATAGGTTTCGACGATCTCGCGATAGCTTTCCGGCAGGCGGTGCTCCGCGATCAGCTTTGCAATGGGGTCTGAACTCATGCGACGGGGTTAGGCACATCCTCGCCATTTGCAAAGGCCGTGATATTGGCCAGCGCACACATTCCCATGGCGATGCGGGTTTCGGCATTGGCGCTGCCAAGGTGCGGTAGCAGCACCACGTTTTCGAGGCCGAGGAGCGCTTCGGGCACGGCGGGCTCTGCCGGATAGACATCGAGTCCCGCGCCAGCGAGATGGCCGCGCTTCAAGGCATCGGCCAGCGCTTCGTGATCCACGATCCCGCCGCGCGCGGTGTTGATCAGGTAGCTGCCCTTTTTCATGCTCGCGATAGCATCGGCATCGATCAGGTTGGCGGTTTCCCCGCCCCCGGG
>Ga0181601_10004549_pt1 | contig 11629 bp, 10 predicted proteins | sample 041ome_8_FD_133020 | JGI IMG/M metagenome (GOLD analysis project Ga0181601, IMG submission 133020) | Coastal salt marsh microbial communities from the Groves Creek Marsh, Skidaway Island, Georgia - 041407BS metaG (megahit assembly) | ecosystem: Environmental > Aquatic > Marine > Intertidal zone... | reverse complement strand
TTTTTGTTGTTCCTTTGGAGCCAAGCAGGGCATCTAGTCCCCTGTTTAGTGTTTTGTTGTTATCAGACATTTTCGACCTTCCTTATTAATTCGCCTGTTAGCGCTAAATATGCTTTTGCCCCATAAGAGTCTGGCATATATTTAATTCCTGATGTGTTGTGGCTGGGGGCCTCTGCAAGCTTGACGTTTCTTGGTATGAGGGTGTTAAAAACAAGATGTGGAAAATGGTTTTCGAGCTCGGCTGAGACCTCTTTTGCAAGATTGTTTCTTAAATCTACCATTGTTCTGATTATGCCAATTACTCTATTGTTTGCCATGTTGTTATCAGATATGGTTTTAATTGTATCCATCAACCCTGTTACCCCCTCAAGCGAATAATATTCACACTGAAGCGGAATAAGGGTTCCAGAGGCCGCCATTAAAGCCTCTATTGTAAGCTGGTTGAGTGTTGGCGGTGTGTCAATTATTGTGTAGTCAAAATTATCTTCAATTGTTAATAGCGCTTTTCGAAGGTAGCCTTGTTTTTCTTGTTCTCTGATGGCCACATCAAGAGCGATTAGGTCCTGTGACCCAGGAATTATCTTGTAGCCGTCGGGAGAGCTATATAAACAATCTGATGGTTCTGTGTTGTTGAAAAGTGGTTCGCACAAGGTGTTTGGTCTTTCTTCTTTGATTCCAGAGGCAGTGGTAGCGTTTCCTTGGGGGTCAAGGTCTATAAGCAAAACTCTTCGTTTTGTTGCGGCGAGGCTTGCGGCCAGGTTCACCGCTGTTGTGGTCTTGCCAACCCCTCCTTTTTGGTTTGCTATTGCGATTACTTTGTTCATGTTTTTTTTATAACTACAAAATGTCTTTCTTTTTCTTTGTTGTCCTGTTCGATTATTTCATACTTAAATTTGTTTGTGTTTAATGATGTTAATTCTTCTTCGATTTTGTTTTTTGTTCCCTTAAACAAAACATATTTTCCGCCTTGATAAAGATTGTTTTCAGATAGTGTTAATATTTTTTCGATAGTTGCAAAGGCTCTTGCTGTAATAAGGCTAAATTCACCAAGGTTGTTGTGTGTTTCTACTCTTTGGTTGTGAACTGTCAGGTTATCAAGGAGCAGGTCGTGTTTAATTTGTTTCAAAAAGTAGGCTTTTTTCTGGTTACTTTCAACTAAATGGGTTTGGGTTTTTGGGTTTGAGATGGCTATCACTACTCCAGGGAGGCCGCCCCCTGAACCAATATCAAGAATGGTGTCTTGTTTTGAAATATGGGGGTTTATTTGCAGCGATTCTTCAACATCTTTTCTCAAAACCTCTTCAGCGCTGGTTCTTTGAAAAATGTTGTGGTGTTTGTTGAACTGTATTGCTTTGTTTACAAACTGATAAATCTTTTCTTTGTGTTCCGGGTTAGACATTGTTTTTTTCTAGTTCTTGTTTCTTCATTGTAACTAGAATTATGTTTATTGCCGCTGGGGTCACCCCCTCTATTCTTGCTGCTGAACCAATGGTGTTGGGTTTGGATTTGTTTAGTTTTTCCTTAACTTCGTTTGAAAGCCCGCTTATGTCGTCATAAGAAAAACTTTCTGGTATTTTTTTCAGGTTTTGTTTTTTGTTTTTCTCAATCTCCCTTTTTTGTTTTTTTATATAGCCCGCATACCTTATCTCAACACATGCTCGCTGATAGTGTTTTTTGTTGTCTGAAGATGGCTTATATAGCTCTTCTTGGTTTGTGTCTGGTCTTGAAAGAATGTCATACAGACTTTTCTTTTCTTTAAGGCTTACCTCTTTCTTGTTGTTGTCGAGAAAGTTTTTGGTTTTTGTTTTTTTTAGTTCTGAGTTGATGAATTGACTATATTTTTCTTCGTTATTTTTATAGTCCTCTATCCTGTCTTTTGAGATAAGGTTGTTTTCATAAGCTTTTGTTAAAAGCCTTTGCTCTGCGTTGTTTTGAGATAGCAAAAGTCGGTGCTCGGCTCTGCTGGTAAACATTCTGTATGGTTCGGTGATGCCGTGTGTTGTAAGGTCATCAACAAGAACACCTATATAAGCCTCACTTCTATCTAAAATAAAATCGTTTTGTTTTTTTATCTGGTTGGTTGCGTTGGTGCCGGCCATAAGGCCTTGGGCGGCTGCTTCCTCATAGCCTGTGGTTCCGTTAATTTGGCCTGGAAGAAAAAGATTTTTTAAATATCTTGTTTCAAGTGTTTGATGGAGTGATCTGGGATCAATAAAATCATACTCAACCGCATAACCAAATTCAGTTATAACAGAATTTTCCATTCCCTTTATGGATTTTATAAATTTCTCCTGTATGTCTTTTGGTAGGCTTGTTGATATGCCGTTTGGGTATACCAAATCCACACCTATACCCTCTGGCTCTATAAATATTTGATGGCTTTCCTTTGATGCAAATTTAAAGATTTTGTCCTCGATAGACGGGCAGTATCTTGGTCCTATACCAACTATATTTCCAGAATACATCGCAGATAGCTCAATGTTTTTGTTTATTATTTCGTGTGTTTTTTTGTTTGTTCTTGTTATGTAGCAGGAAAGTTGCTCGACGTGACCAGGTTTGTTTCTTGTAAGAGTCATCCATGGTGTTGGCTTTTCTCCGGGTTGTTCCTCCATAACAGATAGATCTAGGCTGGACATCTTGATTCTTGCTGGTGTGCCTGTTTTTAATCTTCCCATTGGAAGTTGAAGATCATAAAGCCTTTTAGATAGAGGTATTGAAGGCTTGTCTCCAAGCCTGCCGCCACTCACCCTCTCTCTTCCTGTAAACATCACACCATTTAAAAATGTCCCTGTTGTTAACACCACTTTTTTGGCAAAAATTTTATCTGATTTTGTTAGGACGCCTATTACGCTATTTTGCTCAATAATCAAATCCACCACTTCATCTTCATAGATTTTAATTGTTGTTTTTTCTATTTCTTTTTGAATAGCTTCTTTATATAAAAACCTATCGCATTGAACTCGAAGAGCTTGAACAGCAAACCCCTTTCTTGTGTTTAAAGTTCTGTACTGAATTCCGGCTGCATCTGTAGCAAGAGGCATAATTCCCCCAAGAGCATCAATCTCTCTAACGATGTGAGATTTACCAAGACCCCCAATAGCTGGGTTGCACGACATTTGACCAATCTTATTTTTCTCAAATGTTATTAGTGCACACGATAGCCCGGCTCTATGCACAGCATGAGCAGCCTCTACGCCTGCATGACCCCCACCAACAACAATTACATCAAATGAATACATATTTTATTAAATACAATAATATCTAGATTATATACTTTTAGTTATTTCTATTAGTAAAACGATTTTATGTTAATAAGTTAACTTTGGCTTGTTTTGATAGGTTTTTTTTGATGTATAAGCGTGTTTGTAGGTATGTAAATATAGCAACCCGTTAACTGATGATAAGTTGTGGACAATAAAAAAAACAAAATTACTTAAACAAGTTTTTCACAACCAATAAACAGTTTTATTTACTTGCCAATACAAAAATTACTAAATATATCACCCAACACATCGTCGGGAGTTTTCCTTCCAACCAAATCATCAAGGCGAGACCTAGAAACTTTAAGTTCCTCTGCAGCTATTTCCATCTCTTTGTTACCTTGAAGAATTTCATGCGCCTTATTTAAACCCTCAAGACAAAGGCCGAAAAGCTTTATATGCCTATCTCTTACCAAATAGACGCTATCTTTTTTGTAAGCCTCACCAAAAGCATCTTTGATTAAATTTTTAAACTGGTCAAAACCCTGTCCCGTTTTTGCTGAAACCCTGCTATCAAAACTAGCATCCTCGAAATCACCTAAATCAATTTTATTTAACACACTAATAACTTTCTTATCTTTAAGCTTATCTTCAAGCTCCATAAGCAAACCTACATTGGTGTTTTCGAACACAGCAACAATCACATCAGCATCATTAATACCATCTACAGTGAAATCAATCCCCCTAGACTCTATCTTGTCCGATGTGCTTCTTATACCAGCACTATCAATTACTGAAAACGACAAGTCGTTGTAAAAAACCTCTGACTCAATCAAATCCCTGGTTGTTCCAGCAAGATCTGATACCAGCGCCCTCTCAAACCCAAGAAGCCTATTAAATACCGAAGACTTTCCTGAATTCGGAGGCCCTATAAAAAGAACTGTTTTTTTTGAACCCAACTCTTTTTTGTTATGACAGCCTTGTATAAAAACATTTAGTCGCTCAATTAATAAACCCAAATCCGAAATCAAAGAGTCGTCTAAAAACACCTCATCCTCATCAGAGAAATCTATCTCACCCTCAACTCTTATTCTTATAGCATCAATCGCCTCTGAAATACCAAAAACCTCCTTGGTAAATTTCCCAGACAATGACTGAGAGGCTAAAAGAACCTCTTTCTTAGAGGAGCTGTTAATAACATCCAAAACAGATTCAGACTCATTAAGGGATAGCTTGTTGTTTAAAAAAGCTCTTTTAGTAAACTCTCCTGGACCAGCCTCCTCAAAACCAAAAGACTGGAAAGCATCCATCATCAAACCCATAACCCCAAGACCGCCATGGCCATAAACCTCAAATGAATCTTCTCCGGTATAGCTTTTCGGCCCTTTAAATGAAATCAAACCAACTGAGTCAACAATCTCGTTATTTAAATACATATCCCGCACACAAAAGAAGCCGTGCTCTTTTGGTCTCTTTTTAAAAAGCCCCTCAAGCGCATCTAAACAACCCTCTCCTGAAACACGGAAAACACAAATGGCGGACTTTGCAGGAGGAGTTGCAAGAGCGTATACAACCGACATATTTATATTGGGCTAGTTTGACCCGCCGTATTTGGCGTAAAGGTATTTTTGTTGACCTAGCGAAATACCAGCATTAACAACCGAATACAGCGCAAGCGATGATGGGAAAACAACAAAGAACACAGAAAGCATAACGGGCATAACTTTCATTACTTGAGCCTGGGTTGGGTCCATGTTTGGTGGCTGAGGGTTGAGTTTTTGGGTTAAAACCATAACAAAACCAAAAAGCACAGGAAGTATAAAAAGTGGATCCGGAGCAGACAGATCATCCAACCAAAAGAAAGAGGCCTGTCTTAACTCAACCATTTCCCTTAGCCCAAAAAAGAAAGCAACAAAAAACGGCATTTGAGCCAACAACGGCAAACAACCACCAGCTGGATTAACTTTGTGCTTTTTATACAAAGCCATCATTTCAACTCCAAGCTTCTGTCTATCATTCGCGTATCTTTCTTGTATTTCTTTCATCTCTGGTTGAACCTTTCTAAGCCCAGCCATCGACTTAAAACCAGCCCCAGTAACAGGCCAAAGAACCAGTTTTAAAAGAAGTGTAATTACAACAACAGACCAACCCCAACTACCAACAACGTCATGTATTTTATCTAAAAGCCAAACCATGGGCTGAGAAATAAACCAAAACCAACCCATCTCTATTGTCTGTTCAAGGTTGTCAGCCCTTTCAACCAAGTCTTTTCTTATCTTTGGCCCCAAAAAAAGCCTATGCGTATGGTTTGTAACATAACCAGTAGAAAAATCATCAGGCTCCACTGTGTAGCCCATGCTGTATACACCACTTTTCCCTTGGCCAATCTTATAACCATAAATATGCTCATCAGAGCCCAACAAAGCAGCTAAAAAGTATTTTTGTGTAAATGCAATCCAGCCACCAGAAGAGGTCACCCCAATTGGACCATCAACAGACCTTAACCTATCTGCCTCATAAGGGTCCTGGTTTGTGCTCAAAGCATAAGCCTCATAAGAGCTTCTATTTATTAGACCGCCGCTAGCAAAGTCGAAGTTCATATCCAACGCCCTTGAGTTGGTTCTATACAAAGACGCATAAGGAATACCTGAGCCAGAGGCAACACCAACAAGCTCATCTGTAATATTTATCTCATAAGAGGTCTCGGTAAACTTGATTGTTTTAGAGTAAATACCATCCTCAGACAAGAGCACAAGACCGCCATCAACATACCTGTCAAAAACATAGTTACCTGGAGCGTTAGTAAAACCAGACTTAAAGTAATACTTAAAACCACTGGTTGCATCACTTCCAAAAATACGAACACCTAAAGAACCCTCAACACCCTCGACCAAATATTTGTTAACCCTGGCCTCAACAATTGATCCGTCCCCAACCCTAACAATAAGGGTCAGAAGGTCGTTTTCTAAATATACTAGACCACTTTCAAGCTCTGCCCTTTTTGCTTTTGCTTTTTCAGCAAGCTGGAGCTGTTCTCCTACCGCAAGAGCATCTCTCTCAACAGAGTATTGGTAAAAGAGCGCAAGCGAAAGTAAAAATATTGCCGCAAGATAAAATCTTCTAATGTTCATTTAATTTTATGTTTTTAATGTTGTTGTGATTTTACAGCCTTAACGATCTCAAAAGAAGCCTCTTTAAAACTTAAGTCAGAAAAAGACTCATAAACCAAAACCAAAAAACCCCCGCTAATGGGCGCCAGGCCACCATCTCTAAAAACCTCTTTAATTATTCTTTTAATCTTGTTTCTGCTTACAGCTGTCTTGAATAATTTCTTTGGTGTTGAAATTTGCAGCGGCGACTTTGCGTCTTTTAAATAAAAAAGCCTGAGATTTTCAGATGAGTAAAAGTGACGAGGGAGTCTGGACTTGTATGCCAAACCTAAACAGCTAGCGCTTTTCTGCCTTTCTTTCTTCTATTAGAAAGCACAGCTCTACCTGCCTTAGTAGCCATTCTTGCTCTGAAACCGTGAGTACGCTTTCTTTTTAATGTGCTAGGTTGAAATGTTCTTTTCATAATAAGTACCAAAAAATTGGCCTGCATTATATCCTAATAATTTAAAGTTTACACAAAAAATAATAAAAACATTTTGTCTAGACTTACAAACAACTTATCCACAGCAAATTCATGAGTTTATCCTGTAGATATCTTGTTTATTTTTTTATAGACTAAGTACTCAATAACGGGGAGATAGATTTGGATTTTTGGAATAAATGTACAGAAAAGCTTGAAAACAGACTTACACAAGAAGATTTTAACACCTGGATAAGACCCTTAAAAGGTAGTTTGGTCAAAAACACCTTAGAGCTAGTCGCGCCAAACGATTTTATATTAAATTATGTAGAAAAAAACCTTGCAGAAGAAATCACATCACTTGTTAAACAACAATCAAAAAAGGACATAAGTCTTGTTTATAAAACCTTAACAAAAGAAACATTTGTCGATAAATATCAAGGAAATAATAAAAACGAAAACTCTAAACTTGTAGATTCTTATGTCTTTGACTCATTTGTTGAGGGAAAATCTAACCACCTAGCACTTGCGGCTGCAAAACAGGTTGCCTCTAACCCCAAAGGGGACTATAACCCCTTATTCATATATGGTGGGGTGGGTTTGGGCAAAACCCACCTTATGCATGCGGTTGGAAACGAGATACTAAAAAATAACCCCGAAAAAAGAATAGTCTATGTACATTCTGAAAAATTTGTATCTGATATGGTCAAAGCCCTGCAGCTTGGGGCAATGAATGAATTCAAATCTTTTTATAGAAATGCCGATGCTCTGCTAATTGATGATATTCAATTTTTTGCTGGAAAAGAGCAATCACAAGAAGAGTTTTTTCATACCTTTAATGCCCTTTTGGACAGAAACAACCAAATGATTCTTACTTGCGACAAATATCCAAAAGAAATAGATGGTCTTGAAGAGCGCTTAAAATCAAGACTTGGTTGGGGGCTTCCTGTAGTGATTGATCCGCCCGAGCTTGAAACCAGAGCAGCCGTTTTGCTTAGCAAAGCTTCTTCTATGGGCGTCAAGCTGCCAAACGACTGCGCAATTTATATAGCACAAAGAATTCGATCTAACATCAGAGAGCTTGAAGGGGCTTTAAAAAGAGTTGCAGCAAACTCCAGGTTCACAAACCAACCCATCGACCTTTCTTTGGTTAAAGATGCACTAAAGGACCTGTTTGTAATTTCTGCAAAAATGGTAAGCATTGAAAACATTCAAAAAACCGTTTCTGAATATTACAACATTAAGCTTTCAGACCTTTTATCAAAAAGACGAAGCAGATCAATAACAAGACCAAGACAACTAGCAATGGCCTTAACCAAAGAGCTTACAAACCACAGCCTGCCTGAAATAGGGGAGGCTTTTAATGGTAGAGACCATACAACGGTTCTACACGCCTGTAAAAAAATTGCTGAGTTACGAAAAGAAAACCCCTCACATGAAGAGGATTACAGAAACCTAACAAGAGCACTAACAAATTAAAAAAATGGATTTTTATATCACCAAAGAAGAGGTTGTAAAAGCACTTAATACAACATTAGGCGTTGTTGAAAAAAGACAAACATTACCAATTTTGGCAAACGTTTTGTTTGATGTGGACGAGGCAAGACTTAAACTTACAGCAACCGACCTAGAGTCAGAAATGTCAACAATTTCAACTATTTCTAATTTTAAAAGCGGCGGAAGGGTTACAGCTCCGGCTAAAAAACTAAGTGAGTTATGCAGGTTGTTTTCAGATCTTGCTGAGATACATTTTTATCTTGATGGCGAAAACCTAAAAATAGAAACAAACACAGGAAAATATAACCTTGCAACACTACCAAGCGAGGATTTCCCGGTTTTTGAATCCGAAGAACTAAGCAACCCTGTTAGCATAAAACCACAAAACCTCAAATCGATAATTAACAAAACCTCTTTCGCTATGGGCAACCAAGACTGGAGGCACTACTTAAACGGTTTATATCTTTCCATAGACAACACAACAATAACCTCCGTTGCAACAGACGCACACAGATTAGCCCTTTCAACACAAAACATAAACGAAAGCCTTGACAACCCAATCAACGGCATTGTTCCCAGAAAGTCCATTAATGAAATTGCTAAACTGCTTAATGAGGATAGCGAAAACATAACACTCAACCTGGGCTCCAACTCAATCAATGTTAGTGTTGCTGGCACAACATTTTCTAGTAAATTAATTGAAGGAAAGTTTCCAGACTACGAGCAGGTTATACCTTCCGGCGAGAGCTCAACACTTATTGTAGACAAAAAAAACCTAGCCGAAAGTCTCAGTAGGGTGAGCGTTCTCTCCAGTGAAAAGTATAGAGGGGTGAGGTTGGTTGTTGATGATGGCCTAATTAACATATCAGCAAACAACCCTGAACAAGAGCAGGGAGAAGAAAAACTATCATGCGATTATTCTGGTGAAAAAATAGACATTGCTTTTAATGTGAACTATCTTCAAGAAATACTTTCTTCCATAGATGAGAGTAATGCAGAAATTCATTTCTTTGGGTCTGATAAAAGTTGTTTGATAACCTGCCCAGGAACAGATGACTACAAATATGTTGTGATGCCTCTGCTTATATAGTGCCTATATCAAAAATAACACTTAAGAACTTTAGGTGTTTTGAATCATTAGATTTAGAACTCTCCCCTAAAACTAATTTTTTTTATGGAAAGAATGGGTCTGGAAAAACCTCTATCTTAGAAGCCATTTATTTGTGTTCAAGTGGTAAATCTTTTAAAAGCTCAAACATATCAGCGCTAATAAACCAAAAAAACAAACAAGGCTTCAAGGTTAAGTCATTTGATGGCGAAACCGGCCACATAATTGAAATCAATAAACACCAAACCAAACCAATAGAGATTCATTACAACAACCAAAAAACACCAATAGCAAAACTAGCTAGAAAAAAACCAGCAACAGCAATACATAACCAAACTTTTTCTTTTGCAGACGCCCCTCCAGACTTTAGAAGAAAGCTCTTAGATAGGGCTATTTTTATTTCAAACAAAAGGTTTTCACATACCTGGTTTGGTTATTACAGATCACTAAAACAAAGAAACACCCTTCTAAAACAAAACACAACAAACACAGATACTTGGGATAGATCGCTAATAGAGCACGGAGAGGCCCTCAATCAAATTAGACAAGAGTTCCACAACAATACAATGGAGGAGCTCAAAAGCTTAATTGAAAACCTAAGCAAAACCCACAAATTAAACTTCCTCAAAGACATTAATATCACCTTTAGACAAGGTTGGGATGAAAATCAAAGCCTTGGAGAATGCATCCACGAAAACAACAACAATGACAAACAGAGAAGAACAACCACAAAAGGACCCCACAAAGCCGACATTAAGTTTTACATTGGCAATATAGATGCCAAACAAATTTTATCCAGGGGAGAGCAAAAACTCTTTTCAATTTTATGGTGTTGCTCCCAACACAAAGTGCTGAAAAACATTCACAATCTAGACCCAACCCTAATTATTGATGATATAAAATCTGAGCTAGACAACAACCTAATGGGCGTCTTTGTGGAGGCGCTAAATTATATAGAAAATCAGGTTATCTTTTCCTGTATAGATGACCAATTTAGTAGTAAAATAAACAGTAAATTTGAGGATTTTAAAAAGTTCCACGTGGAACAATTACACTACTAAAACAACATGCCAAAAAAAACAGAAGAAGCTAAGTACGATTCATCGAATATACAGGTTTTAAAGGGGCTAGAAGCAGTTAAAAAAAGACCTGGTATGTATATCGGAGACACGGATGATGGTTCTGGACTCCACCACATGGTATTTGAGGTTCTTGATAACTGTATTGATGAGGCGATGGCTGGGCACTGCTCAGATATAAACGTTATTGTAAACAAAGACGGCTCCGTAACTATTAAAGATAATGGCAGAGGCATACCTGTTGATGTGCATGAAAAAGAAGGCATTTCCGCTGCCGAATTGATACTCACAACACTGCACTCTGGTGGAAAATTTGATGACAATAGCTATAAAGTATCAGGCGGCCTTCATGGTGTTGGTGTTTCGGTTGTTAATGCTTTATCCAAAGAGCTTACGCTCAAGGTTTGTAGAGATGGCGGGGAGTTTATACAAAAATACAAAGGCGGCAAACCAACAGCAAAGCTTAAAAAAGTAAAAGCCTCAAAAGAAACTGGCACAGAAATCACATTTACCCCATCAGAAGACATATTCACATCTATTAACTTTGAAACAGACAGAATACACAAAAGAATCCAAGAGCTTTCATTTTTAAACGCAGGAGTCTCTATTACAGTTACAGATGAAAGAACTGGAAAATCAAAACATTTTAAAAATAACGGCGGATTAAGTAGCTATGTAAAACACCTCAAAGGAAGAAAGCAACAGGTATCAGAAATTTTTGAATGTTCCGCTACAAAAGATGATGTGGGTGTTGAAATTGCAATGCAATGGACTGACTCATACTCAGAGAATGTGTTGTGTTATACCAATAACATCCCCCAAAAAGACGGCGGAACTCATTTGGCAGGCTTTAGAGGAAGCTTAACCAGGGTTTTGAAAGCTTTTGTTAAAAAAGAAGGAGCAAACAAAAAAGTTCCAACAGATTTGTTGGGTGATGATGTAAGAGAGGGCTTAACCGCAATTATTTCTGTTAAAGTTCCGGATCCTAAATTCTCTTCACAAACCAAAGAAAAGCTTGTTTCCTCAGAGGTGGAGAGTGTTGTAAGTACAGTATTTAGTAAATATTTTAATGACTATCTGCTTGAGAACCCTAAAGATGCAGCCTCTATTTTGTCTAAGGTTGCAGAAGCTGCGCTTGCCCGTGAAGCAGCCAGAAAAGCAAGAGAGATGACCAG
>Ga0181601_10004541_pt1 | contig 11642 bp, 13 predicted proteins | sample 041ome_8_FD_133020 | JGI IMG/M metagenome (GOLD analysis project Ga0181601, IMG submission 133020) | Coastal salt marsh microbial communities from the Groves Creek Marsh, Skidaway Island, Georgia - 041407BS metaG (megahit assembly) | ecosystem: Environmental > Aquatic > Marine > Intertidal zone... | reverse complement strand
AACTAATAGTTGCTGGTAAATAAGCATCATTGAGTGTACCAGAATTAATGTTCGAAGCATTTCTATAAAAGCTTGGAAGCTGTCCATCTAATTCATTTGCAGAATCAGCAGTTGTTGCAAAGGTTGCCGTTGTAGCAGTTGTTGCATTGGTAGCTGTAGTGGCTGTGTCTGCTGTTAAAGCACTATCTGCCTGTAATGCATGGCTTGCTGATGTTGCCGAACTAATATTACCTGTTACATTCCCTGTTAAATCACCGGTAAATCCTGTAACTGCTGTAATTGTATTGGCTTGTAGATTACCACTTACTGCAACTAATGAACCGTTGTCAGTTATAATACTATCTGCTAAATGATGTCCACCAGTTCCTTTTTGAACTACATTATTGGTTGGGTAGACAGGACTTGATATATTTGCATATTCTGGTCCAAATAATACTGCTCCGTAATCTGTTGCATCTGATTCGTATTGATAGAACCAGTTATTTTCTAAACTATCAAATAATAATGAAGCTGTAGCTGCAGTTGAACCTGAATCAATTACTTTAATACCGGCATATCTTTCTGCTGGTGAATCGTTATTTAGTACTAAGAAAGCATCTCCAATTATTTTAGCTGAACCAGTTACTGATTGTATATAAGAAAATGAACCAGTACCATTAACACTTATGTTATTAAATGTTTGATCTGCTGTAAAGTTATTGTCTACATTTGTTTTAGCAAATGATGCAGTAGATTGTGCTGTAGGTACTCCGTCTGCATTACCTGCCCAAATATATCCATCTGTAATGTTTGGTAAGTCATTACTACGACCTGAACCAAATATCTCTCCAGTACCGTTTGAAGCATCTACTTTTTTAACTATACCCAAGTTTTGGATTAAGTTACTACCTGTAGGTTTCTGATTTGTATATCCACCTCCTGCTGCTACATATATTGTATCACCAGAGTTAAAGTCTGAAGTATTTACTCCAGTTATTTGTCCTAAAATAGCTGCATCACCATCTGCACCGGCTGTTAACTGTTGCATTAATATACCGTGAGCTGGCATTGTAGCACTGTTAGAAGCATCTGCTGCTATTACTAATGACGTTCCATTAGTTGTACCTGTTACATGTACTGGTGTTCCTTTTTCAAGTGTACCTCCTGTATTGTTTTGTACTGCAAATACTACTTTTTCTGCTTCAGAGGCAAAGTCTGAAGTAGGAGCTGTATCTGCAATAAGTGCATGTGAAGCTGAAGTAGCTGTAGAAGCAAATCCTGGTGTTGTAGCACTATTGGCTGTTATTGCTGAATCGGCATTTACTGCATGTGAGGCAGAAGTTGCTGTATCAGCACTTGTAGCACTTGTAGCATTACCACTTAAATTACCGTTAAAAGTAGTTGCTGTTAATGTGTTGTTAGATGGGTTATATAATATGCCTGGATCTGTAAGTAAAGCTCCATCACCATTATCTGTAGCAGTAAAAGGTACATATCTGTTTGTGTTTGTACCGTCTGGAGTTAATAATATATTATCAGCATTTACAGCATCTGTAGCGTTAGCAGCAATTCCAGTTGCTTGACTTAGATCTATTTGAGCTGAACTACTTACTAAACCATCTGGTTTACCTGTAATTGAAGTCCAAGCAGGAGATGATACGTTTAATGCATGTGAAGCAGTAATTGCATAAGAAGCACTAGGTATTAAACCAGACACTCTTGTTCCATCTAAAAGTCCAACTGTACCAGAAATATCTATTTGAGATGAACCAGATACTAAAGTTGGTTTACCTGTTATATTTGTATAAGCCACACCTAATGCAATTGTTGCTTGAGTGGCTGTATTTGCTATATTTGCATTTTCAGCAAAATCAGCATAAGAAGAACTTACTTCTTTAATAATTTCATGTGATGCAGAAATGGCATAACTAGCAGAAGTTGCAAAACTTGCACTTGCAATTAAACCTGTAATTCTATTGGCATCTAAATTTCCACTTGTATCGTTTAAAACAACTTGACTTGACCCACTTACAAGTCCTGCTGGTTTACCTTCTAAACTGTCCCAATCTTCTACGGAAGCACTACCTGTATCCACGGTAATATCAAAAGTAGTACCATCTCCTTTAGTAAAGGTAACGGTGTTTAATGCTGCTGAAGCAGTTTCAACTAAACTACCAGTTATACCAGACTTAACAAACCCTAGGTTTGTAATCTGTTGTGAGCCTGAGACTAGATCTGAAGGTTTATTCTGAATGCCTGTCCATTCTACATGAGAAGCTGTGATTGCATTAGAAACTGTAGTTTGTAAATTTGTTATTACACTACCGGTTCCATCTGAAATTACATCCCCTTCAATCTGTACCAATTTCTGGTACGATTCATCTATGTACTGATTTTCTAATGATGTTGCCATTATTGTGGGTAATTTTTATATCGTGAGTCATATAATCTCAATCCATACTTTCTTGCCCAATCTGCGTAAGCACTTTTTCTAAGGATAAATGGATTTCGATATTTGTTGGTGTAATCGGGATTCTGCTCATATAATTTATCAGAGCTGTCTAATTCTGGGAAGTTTACTTCTTCCTCAATAATATAATTTGTTAGTCTTTCGTTGTAATAAGTCATCTTATTTTCAATCGATTGACGTTTCATTATGTAAAGATCTTTATCTGCTGGATCTGAATTTTCACCGCCATTTGGTTTTAGTAAACCGTTATTTCTAGGTCTTAAGTAAATTGATTCTAACGTTTCATAGTATGTGGCATACAGAAGAAAATCCTGAATATAATCGTTTAAAAGGGTTTCGTAATACCCAGTCAGTGTACTATTATCTACATCACTCATTAACTTATTGTATAAGTTTGTACCAATAGTTGACTGTAGATAGTAATCTTGTGCGGTACGAATATTATTTTTAATAAGTTCAGTATCGACATTATTATTAATATCTGTAAACTGTCTTACTTTGGCTTCGGAAATGAGTAGTGTATCAGTCATTAGGCTAGTAATTCTGGTTGTTGTATATCTGCTTCTTCTTGATCTGTAGTATCGTTATCTACAATCACTTCTTCTTCCTCTTCTCCATCTTCATACAGTTTCTTTTGTTCGATACCTAAAACTGCATCTGGATAGTTAATTTGTATAAAAGATTCTAAACCTTTAAGTAAAAATTGCTGGTAAGGTGCTATTACGTTGTTTTGAAATAGTAAATAAGCGTCTATCACTTCGGTTCTACCTCCTAATTGACCTTCTGTCTTGATACCTAAAATCATAGGAGAGGTAATACGGTGTGCAGTCAATATCTTTTGAGTCACCATATCATTTACCGTAGTATAGTAATTATCTGCACCATTTTGAGGAATAGGTGTAATAATAGGAGCTTCTTCTGGTGAAGCTACATCCATGTACATTAGTGAACCAGCATTGTCTCCACCGCCATAGTTAGCATTTAATTGTGCTTCAATATCTCTTAACTGATCATCTGATCCGTTTGTAAATGTAGTAATAGATAAAGAAGGTGCTAAACCATTTCTAATATTGTTAGTATGAAAATTGTCTACTTCTACGTCTAATTCTATTACTCTGTAAGCTCCAATATAATCTGGTAGTGGATAATAGTTTTGACCTGGTCTGTAAGTATGACAAACATACAATTGATGAGGTTCTTCTTGTTTTTTTAAAGGATTAAAAGAAGGTAAGTAAAGTGCTTCATCTTCAGCTAACACTGTTCTGGATCTGCCTATTTTACCCCATTTGTCTGAAATGTAGTAACCTGGTATGTTACCTCTGTGATCTTTTTCTTTTGATCTTATGTGAGAATAGTCAATATGATAAACATCTATTGTAGATCTATCATTAGACCAAATAACTTCTAAAGCATAAGAACCGTGTAATTTAAAGTCTAAAGCTACTTTTTCAAAAATATCATTCCAAGATTCCCCGTGTCTGTTGGCTCTAGTTAAATATTCTTCATTGTTGGCTGTTAAACCTTTTCCTACGATTGCTTCTACAATTGCATTTACTGCAGCAGCATGAACTGAAGACTTGTTATATAGTTCTATTGTAGACTGTGGAAATTTGTTATCATCTCCAAATCTAACATACTCGTCTTTTGAAGTTTTTTCTCTCCAATCAAAATATTTGTTGTTATTTGGAGGAGGTATTCTTTGAAATGTAAATTTTTTAGCTGCCATTATGAGTTATATGTTGTATAAGCACCGGTTTGATCTGTTCCGGTGTATGTTGTTATATCTTGAAGATTACTTCCGTGTACATAAGCTCTATCAGTCGAAATTAATTGTCTGTTTGAGAATGAAGAGACATCTGACCACAATAGATGTGTTGTACCGTACTTAAGATTATTATCCCCAAAAGTTGCTCGGATAAAATCCCCTACATATAATTGTGCTGTATATTGTCCATCTGGTGATGGAATACTACCACTAGAAACAGCCATAACATATACTGAAGATTTGTTAGCTGCTACATTAGTGTTTAATCTTCGAATGTCAGTGTACGGAATAGTTGTCTGACTTTCGTCTAAAGTTTGAGTAAGAATTAATTCATATTTAGAAATAGCGGAACCCGTAACATCATTGTCAGGGTACATTACTAAACTACTTGTCGGATGTAGAGTATATAAATTAATCATTACTTATAAGATAAGGAAAAAGGGAAGAATTACAAAATTTTTATAACCCTTCCCGTTCCTATTATTAAATTAGTAAGAAACTGTAATACCAGTCAATGCATCTGTAAGAGCACCACTAGTAGCAATTTCTTGAGCTGGTTGAGGTTCTAAACCTTCGAACGAAAGAGCATACTGGTTTGCATCGCTAAATGCTGTTCCAGTTGTCCCCGAGCCTCCTGATAAAGTAGCTCCACGGTAGCGTCCAATTAAGAAAAATTCTCCAACATTATCTTCTGATCCATTATTTGTTTGTACAATAATTTTTAGATCTGGATTCTGTGCAAGGACTTTTACATTATTTCGAATACTAGTCTGAAGCTTATGGAAGGCTGCGTTTACGGTCTGAGTATAAAATACTGTACCGTTTTCCAAACTCGGGTTAGGTGTCTCGGTAAAGTCACCTGTATTCTTAGTCAAATCAAATTGATAGAATACACCATCACCACTGATGTCAGTAATTTCTCCTGTACTTTCAGTAATAGTGGCAATAGAGCCGGAAAGGATATAAATGGATTTAATACCACCGCTATTATCACGGCAGCCTAATTGAAATCCTGATGAAATATCGCAAGCCATATTGTTAGTTTTAAAGTTAAAAAAATGGGCGACGGTTAAGCCGCCCTTTTTGTATTATTAAGCTTCGTCGTTAGAAACGATGTACTCTGGAAATGCAACTTGCACTCCTAATTTAGACTTAAGTCTATGTTTCAATTGGTCAGCATTTATGTCATACCAAAGGCTGAATGAAGTTTCGTCGCTCATTAAGTCAGTACCTACTACTGCGTAAGCATCTGGCATTAATGCGATTCTGTTTCCTGTGATACCAGAAGTACCAACTACTTTTACATTCTGAAAGGGATATGCCATCTGTAGGATACCTGTTCTGTTAGAAATGCTAGCAGGATCAAAATAGAAATTGTTAGCTTGACGTAAAGCAGTTACGTATTTTCTGAAGTTAGAAGTACTCATCCATACTGTTAAGTCATCTCTATCTGCGATATCTGAAGGAATAGCTTCGATCATTGCATCGATTTTCTCTAAAGCGTTAGCTGAAGTGAAAGATCCTGTTGCTGCAGCTGGTACAACAACTCCTGCTGTAGTAGAAGAAGTTAATTTACCTAATCCGTCTACAGTGTTCCATAAGAAAGCATCGTCAGATTTTTTCATTTGGTTAACGATCATATCTGTGTAAGTTTCTGCTAAAGCAAAAGTCTCGTTATATGATCCTGCAGAAAGAGCAGAAATACCTAAGTACTTGCTGTTTAATTCGTCTAAACAAAGTCCATCATAAGATACTCTGTTAGTGACAGTTATATTACGTTGTGTAGCAGTTAAGCTACCAGAAGGTGTGGATACACAGTTACCTGATTGTACTTGTAAATCCACCTCCATAATGTTTAAAGGCTCTTGATATTTAATTCCTTCCTGAATAGGTAGAATAGAAGTTGTATATCCTTCAAACACAATTTTTGGTACAATACGCCCAGCTACTTCGTTATTGAAATCGTCAAGGGCTGATACATTTAATGCCATGATTATGCGGTTTTAGTTTTAGTTTTACTTGTTTTTGATTTCAAAATCATCTCGTACTGAGCTTGCTTTTGATTAAATGGCTCCTTAGCCCAAACTTTGTCTTTGGGAGTCATAGTAGCAGAAAATTTAGCTTTTGCTTCTTTTACTGGCTCTTCTGAAGGCATACTCATATATTCCTTCATTTTTTCTTCGTGCTCAGCAAGTTTGGCTTTAAGTGCTTCAATTTCTGGAGCAACTACTTCAGCAATAGCTTCAACGATGGCTCTTTTTACCTCATCATCTCCGTGTTCTTCAAGAACTTCTTCAATGATTTCTTCGTCTTCTGCTAATTCTGTTTTTTCTTCGATGATTTCTTCTTCAGCCATTTCGACTTTTTCGTCTTCAGCTAAAGAACCTTCACCGTCTGAATCTGGTTCGTGAACTCCGGTAATTTTACCTTCAGCGTCTACAACAAGAGTAATACCACTTTCGGTAGTATGTTCGCCCTCTGGTGCAATTACGTGAGTCCCATCTTCCAGAATAACATGAAGTTCTTGACCAACAGCAAATGCATCCTCTACCATGTTAGTTACTTTAGTCCCATCGACTAATGTAGCTTCGGCAAAAGTTTGCTCTGTGATCTCTTCTGTTTTAATATCTTCTGAAATTTGTTTCTCTTCCAACTGAAAATAAGATTTAACCAAGTTCTTCAATGTCTCTTTATCCATAATGAGAAATTAAAAGGTTAAAATTAATTTAAGTAACAATAAATAGGGTTTATATAGTGTTTTTCTAAAAATAAAGAGTTCAAAAAATATATTTTGCAAAAAAAATATAAAAAAAGTTGTATGGTTTGGGAAAAAACCTTATAATTATATATATAAAAGTAAAACAATCATGGAAGAAAGAATTAAACAATTAGAAGATAAGGTAGATAAACTTATCAAAGTTATTAAGTACTTAAGTGATAAACTAGATACTCATTTAGATAGTACTACTAAAGTTAGTAAAGTAGAAATACCTAGTAAGTTAGTTAGTAATCAACAACTAAGAATATCTAAAGATAGAGTATTCTTACAATCTATCTTAGAAAAAACTACTAATCCATCATCTCAGAAATTTTTACAAAGTATTATTAATAATAATTACGATACTTTAACTGTTAAACAAAAACAGGTAGTTGATGAAATTGTAAATCAATTATAATATTATGGAAACTAAAATTTGCAGTATCTGTAATAAAGAGTTACCTATTGACCAGTATTACGTCATTTACTCTAAGAAACAAAACAAAGACTACACTTACAACTATTGTAAAGCTTGTCACTATGTCAAGACTAAACCTATAGCTAAAAAGTGGAGAGAAGAAAACCGAGAACAATGGAATCAAGATGTTAAAAATGCTTTAAAAGCTATGTTTAACAGAGACCTAAAAGGAGTTTATATGCTTATAACTAACAAAGGATTGTATATCGGTCAGACTGATAAATTTAGACATAGAGTACACCAGCATAAAAACCCTAATTTCAAAGGTAATGTTGCTTTTAAAGGTGCTAAAATACTTCAATCAGTTCTTTTAGAAGAGATTGATGATACAAAAAAAAGAAAACAAAGAGAAAAATACTGGATTAAAAAGTTTAAACCAGAACTTAATATTCACTACAACGATGATTATTACAGAGATGGTCATCAATGGATAAAAAAATAAAATGGGATTACAATTTATCAAAAATACAAACGAAACAATATTTGTTCAAATAGCAGCTTATAGAGATCCTGAATTAATACCTACTCTAAAAGATTTATTTGACAAAGCTCATAACCCAGACAATTTAAAGGTAGTTGTAGCTTGGCAGCATGATAAAAACGATGAATGGGATAATTTAGATGAATATCAAGACGACTCTAGAGTAAAAATATTAGATATTCCTCACCTAGATTCTGAAGGTGCTTGTTGGGCTAGACATAAAATACAACAAGAGTATTCTGGTGAAGATTATACTTTACAACTTGATTCTCACCATAGATTTGTTGAAGGTTGGGATACTAAATGTATTTCAATGCTTAAAAAACTACAATCAGAAGGACATGATAAACCTTTACTTACATCATACATACCTTCTTACCACCCTAATAATGACCCGGACGGACGAGTCAACACTCCCTGGGGTATGTCTTTCGATAGATTTATCCCAGAAGGAGTTATTTTCTTTTTACCGTATTACCTAAAAGAAGAACCTAAACCAATACCAGGTAGATTCTATTCAGCACATTTTGCTTTTACTTTAGGTAAATTCTGTGAAGAAGTACCACATGATCCTAGTTTTTATTTCCATGGTGAAGAAATTACTATTGCAGTAAGAGCATTTACACATGGTTACGATATTTTCCATCCTAATGAAGTATTGGCATGGCATGAATATACTAGAGAAGGTAGGACTAAGAATTGGGACGATAATCAAAATTGGGGTGAACAAAATAAAATTACTCACTCTAAAACTAGACAATTATTAGGTATAGATGGTGAAATATGTACTCCATGTAACAAAAAAGCTTTTGGTAAATACGGATTAGGTGACACTAGAACGTTAAAAGACTATGAAATATATGCTGGTATAAGATTCTCAGATAGAAGTATTACTAAAGAATGCAAAGAAAACACTCTCCCTGGAGTTAGTAATACACCAGAATATTTTCAACAATTTAAACACGCAATAGATCTTAACCACAATGATTATAGACTAAATGACTATACTTTTTGTGCTTTTATCTTTGAAGATGAAACAGGTTACAATTTACATCGAGAAGACATGGAAGGACCACAGTTTTTAAGTAAAGTTAATTCTGCTCGTGAAGGTAATTCATTTACTATATGGAAATCTTATCAAGGACCTAAACCAGACAGAATAGTAGTATGGCCTCATAGTGAGTCAAAAGGTTGGACAGAAAAAAGAGTAATGAAATTATGAAAAATTTACTAATAGGTGTTTGTGATAACGCAGAAAAAAATATTGACAAGATACTTTTATGGAAAAAGTCTTTTGAATCAGTAGTTGATAATGGAGAAGTGGTATTAATTGCTTTTAATCCTAATGTTAACGATATAATAGCATTAGAGACTAGTAATATAACGTATCATACTGTAACTGAGCATAGTTCTGAAACGGTTAACAATCTTAGACTACTACATGTTTATAACTTCCTTAGAGACAATAGATATAACTACTCAAAGGTTTTGTATACCGATGTATTTGATGTAGCATTTTTAAAAGACCCATTCCAAAAGATGGACTTTAGTACTTATGAACTTTTTATAGCCGGTGAAGGTATTCTACATAAAGAAGAACCATGGAATACAGACGTTATGAATAAATGCTTTCCTAAGTATACTCAATTACTAAAAGATCAAGAAATATACTGTAGTGGAGTAATAGGAGGTACACCAGAACAGTTATCTACCTGGTTATACGAAATGAATAAAATATCGCTACATAGTAAAAAAGGTCATGATATAGAAGATCAAGCTGCTATGAATATTTTAGTTCATCACTATCTTAACAATCAACTTAAAAAATTTAATGTTACTGACAATTGGTGTTTACACATGGCAACAGGTGGACCTACTGAATTTTTCGAATCATGGGGTTTTAAAACAGCTATTCTCAGAAATTATAACATGGTACCTAAATGGAAAGACTACGATATAGTACACCAGTTTAATAGAGTACCTAATATTCACAAACAAATTAAAGAAATGTATGAACTGTAAACATATAGTTTGTTCACACAGAGGTAGTTTTTTATCTTACAACAGATATTGGCAAGATACTAACCTAAATTTTGAATACTTAATCGATACTTCTAACGGGTTTCTTAAACCTGATCATGAGTCCACGCTATACGATGAGTATAGTTTACGTAAAGATCTTAACTTTGAAGGAGAGGTAAGTAAAAAACACTACTGGAATTCCCAAGGCAATCGAAACATTATTTGGTTTTATGCACATTTAAGGATGTTACTTTATTTCAAGAAACATCCGGGTTATAGTTATTACTGGTTTTATGATGATGATGTAACGGTTGCCGATTGGGATATTTTTCACAAAGCATTTGAAAATAATGACTCTGATTTTATTTCTTACTATTGTTTTAAACACTCACAGGTAACCTCACAACCTCTTATACCTATACTAGATGATAATTCAACAAGTGGACAAGGTTGGTTCAATAGATTTCCTGGTCATGGTGATATTTTGTTTGATGATACTACTGAATACTTTGGTAGTTTTTTTCCTATTGTTAGACTAAGTAATAAAGCATTAATAAAGCTTTCACAATGTCTCGACGAAGGAATTTACGGTTACTCTGAAGGTTTCGTACCAACCATACTTAACTACTATGGACTTAAATTAGATACCATCTTTGACAATACCTCTACTATTAAATATCTAAAAGACAATCAAGTTGATATTACACATAAAAACATTAAAATAGATTGGTCATGGATTTAAATAAACCGGTTATAGTACAAGCTCTTTTTGACATAGAAAGAGATAAATGGAGTAATTTTACTATGTCATATCACACATACCTGCACTGGATGAGAAATGTTTTATCTTTAGATGCAAATATAGTAATATTTACTGAAGAAAAATTCTTTGAATCTATATACGGTAACAGAAAAGTATTTGATCCAGATATGTCTAAGACTAAAATAATCGTTCAGACACTTGAGGACTTACCTGCTTATAGACTATTCCATACTAGACTTAAAAACGTAATGGAGTCACAAGAATTTAAAAGCATTTCCAGCTTTGATGTACCAGAAATGACTAAACCTCTTTACAATATCTTAATGTTTAATAAACTATACTGGTTAAGACAGGCAAGAGATAATAATTATTTTGATTCTGATGTATTGGTATGGAAAGATGCTGGAACTTATAGAGATGAAATTGAAAAGTATGTAGGTAAGAAATGGCCTGACCCTAAAAAGATTGTTTCTGATAAAACTACTTTTTTCTGTCACCATTCTAATATTTCAATTCAAAACATACAACACCATGCTTTATCTCAAATGAGATTTATACACGGTACAAGTTTTATAGTTCCAAACACACAACTTGACGATCTTATAGACGAAGTTGAATACACTATAGACGATAGTTTAAAAAATAACTATATCGGTAGTGATGAAAAAATGTTTGATATTACCTATCTACGAAATCCTGACAGGTACCATTTAATAAAATGTAGTTGGAGAGAATATTTTGGTTATTTTTGACGATTATGTCTAAACCAAGTGATAATTTTTAACACATTTATAGTAATTGCAGTTGCTCCTACTAAAATAGCTACTATCGTTTCTACAGGCATTAGTTGAAGTGTTAATGCTGTTATGTTTAAAATATTTATCCTTAAGGTATCGATATCCATAATATATATTTATATATTGTTT
>Ga0181601_10004539_pt1 | contig 11643 bp, 13 predicted proteins | sample 041ome_8_FD_133020 | JGI IMG/M metagenome (GOLD analysis project Ga0181601, IMG submission 133020) | Coastal salt marsh microbial communities from the Groves Creek Marsh, Skidaway Island, Georgia - 041407BS metaG (megahit assembly) | ecosystem: Environmental > Aquatic > Marine > Intertidal zone... | reverse complement strand
TTTTATTCTGAGAAAGCTTGGAAAGATGCAGTAGCAGAACTCTCCAAGACATCAGTAGATTTTTCTACAGGAACTATTGAAGATATGTTTATCATCTTACACAACGTAGACAATCTTCACTTAGCATATGGATGGAGTTATGTATAACGGAAGTAACACACCTAAACGTAAAGGAGCAGATGATGAAGCTTACTCAGAAGGGTGGGATCGAATCTTTGGAAACAAAGACAAACCCACTGAGAAAGTTTCAGACACATCACCTGAAAAGTCAGAGACTAAAAACTCCTAAGTACGGAACATTTTACAGACAAGCATAAGAGGACAATACTATGTTTAACAAATTAACAAAACGTAATACAGACTTTACTATCGAATCAATCAGCAATGGTTTCATCTTACAAGTAGGTGGACGTAGTGATGATGGTGACTGGATTACTGAGAAAGTACATGTGCCTAACATTGATGAATTACTTATGTCAGTACGTGATGTGGTATCAATGCCTGTGGATGAGTAATGAAAAACAAATGGGGTGTAGATCGATTTGATCTTGAGGAAGCTATGATGTACGTAGCAATGACACAAGACGACATTCTCCTAGTAGCTGAGATGGCATACGAAAAGAATTGGTCTGATGATAAAACAATGAATGCGTGGATTGGTTTAGCGCACTTACTTGAAGCACGTACATTAAAGCAAGAACAGATATTTGAAAGGCTGCATGAGTTAAATGACTATGCACCTGAGTATCAAAAAGAATTACGTCCAAGCCATTGGGATGAAGACCGAATGGATATCATTGGACGAAACGGAAACGATGGGGACCACTATGAGGTCTCAAATAATTAAGAGGAATTATATTATGAAAAAGATTATGATGGCAGTAGCAGTAGTAACAACATTAGGTTTGGCAGCATGTGGGAGTCAAGCTAAAGCCGAAGGTATTGGTGACTTCTTTAGCAACTTCTGGGGTGATAGTAATAACTCAGCACGAGGTGAAGCTAACGGAGACGCAAAAGGCGGTGCTGAAGGTAAATTCACAATGAGCTTTGAAGGCAAAGCTATGTCAGAAGGCGACATGAATGCAAAGGGTAGTACTGTGGGTAACAACTCAGGTTCTATGAATGCACGATCTGTCGATAGCAAATGACAGTTGAAGTCATAAGCATTCTTGCAATTGTAGGTACATGGTTAGTATTCCGAGCAGTACGACCATGTGAACGTCCAATTAAATGCCTATGGAGTAAATGTTAGTGGCTAAAAAAATCAGTAGTGGTGGTGCTAAACTAGGTGGACCACGTAAGATAAAAACCTTTACAGGTAAAAAATATAAAACTCGCAAAGCGTATCGAGGACAAGGACGCTGAGCATTCAGGGGTAGTGTTATGCTGCCCCTTCTTTTATTACTTAAGGAAACTCAATGAGTAACTTATTATTTGACATAGAAACCGATGGTCTTAACGCAACTAAGATCTGGTGTATTGTAACAATTGACGTGGATACGGAGGAAGTTAATGCGTATGGTCCTGATGATATTCTTAAAGGAATCACTGCCCTTTCTAATAGCAGTCGTCTCATCGGGCATAACATTATTGGCTTTGACATCCCAACAGTAGATCGATTGTATGGTACTAACCTAATGGATAAACCCTGTCACGACACACTGACTATGTCTCAGGCATTACAGTTTAAACGTGGACACAAGCATGGTCTTGCAGGTTGGGGTGAACATCTAGGTAACGCAAAGATTGACTTCCATGATTGGACAAAGTTCTCTCAGGAAATGCTAGACTATTGTATTCAAGACTGTAAAGTAAACCTTGATGTATATAAACAAGTCAAGCGAGAGTTCGTTGCAATCAGTAAGACTAACCCAATGATCCAAAAAGGTATGCAGGTAGAGCATGCTATTGCTAAGATGAATACACAGATGCGTGAAGAAGGATGGAACTTCGACATGGATCTAGCTATTCAAACTAAAGCTATGTTCGAAGAACGCATGTTTCAAATTGAAGGACTACTAGAACCTAAACTAGGTAAGACTACAGTCTTTATCGACAAAGAACCTAAGACTCCAAAGTTTAAGAAGGATGGTACGTACAATGCAGTAACCTGCCGTATCTTATCAGACTACTTTGGTTACGAAGTAAAGCCAACAGACACACATCTGATGGCTCCTGGCACTCAGTTCCAACGTAAACGTGAGGAACAGATCCATTTAGGTCAGACTGCCCTAGTTAAAGACTGGTTGTTATCTCAAGGTTGGAAGCCTGATGACTACACCCGTAAGAAAATCAATGGTAAATGGGTAAACCAAGGTCCTAAGTTTACAGAAACTTCCCTTACAGCATTCGGCAGGGACGGTGAGATGCTCTCAGAGTACTACACCCTACGTAATCGCCTAGCTGTATTGGAGGGTTGGCTAGATCAAGTCAAGGATGGTAGACTGCATGGCAACATGTGGACCATAGGAACGCCCTCAATGCGCTGTAGGCACGAAGTAATCGTTAACCTACCCTCTATATCTACTTTGTACGGAAAGCCGCTTAGAGAAATGCTCAGGGCTGATGAAGGGGATGTTATCGTGGGATGTGACTCAGCAGGTAATCAGCTACGTGGTCTCGCTCATTATATTGGTAACTCAGACTTCACAAATGAGATCATTAATGGAGACCAACATCAACGTAATGCTGACGCTCTGACTAAAGCTGCAGGATTCGAGGTGTCTCGACAGACATCTAAAGGATTCCTGTACTGCTACATGTTTGGTGGTGGTGATGCTAAGCTAGGTGAGGTACTCAAAGGATACCGAGATGCCAAGCTAGGTGGTAAGTGCAAGGCTGCATTTGCTAAGGCAATCCCAGGATTAGCTGAGCTGAAGCAACAAGTTGAAGGTGAGTGGGCAGACCATGAAGCTCAACAAGGTGTTGGCTGGGTGAAGGGTTTGGATGGACGACCTATCTTTGTAGAGGGTGCCCATCAAGTACTCAACTACCTACTGCAAACAGCTGAGGGTATTACCTGTAAAGCTGCCTGTATGTATGTACTAGATAAGGTTAAAGAAGAAAACCTACGAGCTAAGCCACGTATCTTCTACCATGATGAGATGGCATTTACCTGTCACCCAGATGATGCAGATCGTCTAGGTACTATCATGAAAGATGCATTCACAGAAGCACCTAAATGGTTCGGTGTGGAATGTATGGATGGTGGTGATTATGTTATTGGCTCTAGCTACGCAGATGTACACTAAGGAGGACATATGTACACAATAATTGACGCAGACAGTATCCTTTTTAAGGCTGCTGTTACAGCTAAATCAAACAAGGATATCCGAAAGAACATTAAAGATATCATGTTGGAGATTGAAGGTGAGTGCTTTATGGGTGAACCCCGTGTGGCAGTCAAAGGTAAGGGTAATTACCGATACAAGGTATATCCTGAATACAAATCTAATCGACCCCCTATTGCTGAGGATCTAAAGAAGAAACTAAATTATGCTCACCAACACATGGTTGAGAAATACAATGCAGTCCAAGCAGATGGTATGGAGGCAGATGACCTGTGCTCTATCTGGTGTTGGGAGTGTATTAATAATGAAGAGTCTTTTATCTTAGCCCATATTGACAAAGATCTAAATCAGATCCCAGGTCCACACTACAACTACAATAAGAGAGAACACTATCACATGGAACCAGAAGATGCCTATCGATCTCTAATGATGCAATGGCTAACTGGTGATACATCAGATGGTATTCCAGGTATTAAAGGTGTAGGTCCTAAGAAAGCTGAGAAGATTCTTGAAGGTGTCAAGACTAAAGACATGGAGAAAGTTGTACGTAAAGCATATGCTGACAATGGATACCCCAATGGTATAGCAACACGAGATTATAAGTTACTCTATATGCTACAGACTTGGGAGGAATTCAATGAGTACAACGAAGAAGAAAACAAGCAAGAAGAAGGTGTCCAAGAGAGTAGCTCAGAAGAAGCAGATGACACACCGACTAGCAGTAAAACCCCTATCAGCGAATGCAATGTGGGGATGGAAGGGCAGGAGGAAGTTCAAGTCAGCGGAGTATCTGGAGTATCAGAACGAGATACGGGACACGATACTACTACTTGATGGTGATGCATTTATTTGGATATTTGAGGACAATCAGGTATGCTTCGATGTTAAGGTAGGGTTGTCTAACAGAGGAGCAGACCTAGACAATTGTATAAAGCCACTACTCGACACATACCAGAGTATGTACGAGGATTTTAATGACAACAAAGTCTACCAACTTACTATGGAGAAATTCATAGTGAGTAAAGGTGACGAGTATTTAGAGGTACAAGTAGAAGAATATGTCAAGGATAACGACAGCAAAGAAGACATACACAGTTGATTACCCTGCTGCAGTGGAGTTCAGAAACAAACAAGCTAATATATTCTGGACACCTGAAGAAATTAAAGTAGGTAAGGATAAACAGGATATCCTAGTTAATATGACAGAATCAGAACGTCATGGTGTAATCACTACCCTCAAACTATTCACTAAGTATGAGTTAATTATTGGTGAAGAGTTCTGGATGACTAAGGTTATGAATAACTTCCCACGACCTGAGATACAATCCATGGCTTCACTCTTTGGTGCTATTGAACTATCAGTACATGCACCATTCTACGCTAAACTAAATGAGGAACTTAACCTTGCAACAGATGAATTCTATAATTCATATACTGAAGATCCAGTTCTTAAAGATCGTATTGACTTTCTCGATGACATACTTGCAAGTGAAGATCTGCCTTATGCGATGGCTGCATTCACTTTCATTGAGGGTGCAGTCCTCTACTCAAGCTTCGCTTACCTTAAGCACTTCCAAACTGCAGGAAAAAACAGACTCCTTAACGTGGTATCAGGTATTAACTTCAGTGCCAGAGATGAGGCGTTACACGCTGAAGGGAGTGCGTGGCTTACGCGAACTCTTATCCAAGAGATGGGAGATCAAATAGATCTTGCTGAGTTTGAGACGAAAGTAAAGCTAGTAGCTCAGAAAGTATATGAGCACGAGCAGAAGATCATTGAGAAGATCTTTGAGAAGGGTGACATCGATGGTATTACAGAAGCACAACTAGATGCTTTTGTTAAATCACGTATTAACATTTGTATGCAGAACTTAGGCTTTAAGAATCTGTATAAAGTAACACACAACCCAATTGCTGAGACATTCTACAAGAGCATTAACGGATATGCAATGAATGATTTCTTTGTGTCAATTGGTAACCAATATGAGAGGAGTTGGACAGGCGATGGCTTTGTATTCTAAGTTATCTGAAGAGCGTAAGCGTTTACAAGAAGAGGGTCTATGCCCTGAATGGTATACCACTGGAGGGTGGCAGCTATTCAAAGAGAAGTATTTGTATCAAGCAGATAACCCTAAAGAACAATACATGCGTATTGCTCATACACTTGCAGCCCACACACCTGATCCAGGAGAATGGAGGGTTAAGTTTTATGAACTGCTTTGGAAAGGATGGTTGTCACCTTCGACTCCCGTCCTTGCGAACATTGGTACGACTAGGGGGTTACCTGTTAGCTGTGCAGGTAGTTATATTGCAGATAGTATTGATGATATATATTCTGCTAAACGGGAAATAGCAGCACTAACTAAGAACGGGTTTGGTACAGCATCATATCTTGGTGATATCAGACCACGTGGATCAGAGATTTCAGTAGGAGGAAAATCATCAGGTGTCTTACCAGTTATCAAAGGTTTCCAACACGATATGGAATACGTTGCACAAGGAACAGCACGTCGTGGATCGTGGGCGGGCTATCTTCCGATGGATCATGGTGACTTCTATGAAGTTTGTGACCATCTCCTCCATAACCCTGATGGTAATAACATTGGGTGGTGTATTGATGATGCTTTTATTAATAAGCTTGAGCATGGAGACGATGAAGCAACAGCTCGTTACAAGAAATCAATGTATACAAAAATGGTTACGGGCAAAGGTTACTTCTTCTTCCCCGATAAAGCGAATGCAAAGAGACCAGAGTGGTACGTAAAGCATAACTTAGATATCAAATCACCACAACTATGTGCTGAGATTATGTTACACTCAGATGAAGATCACACATACACCTGTGTGTTATCCTCAATGAACCTAGCTATGTATGATGAATGGAAAGAAACAAATGCTGTATTCAATGCTACTGTATTCCTAGATGCTGTAGCTCAAGAGTTCCTTGAACGATCTAAGAATGTAGCAGGTCTAGAGAAAGCATGGCGATTCACTAAGAAATCTAGAGCATTAGGTCTAGGTGTTTGTGGATTCCACACACTACTTCAACAACGTCGTCTACCTTTTGGTGGATTTGAATCTATGGTACTAAACAATGAAGTGTTTAAGAAACTCGATGATGAATCTAAGCGAGCATCACAGTGGGTAGCAGAACACTACGGTGTACCTGAGTGGATGGAGGGGTATGACATGGCTAACACCCATCGTATTGCAGTAGCTCCTACTAAATCTACAGCACTAATTATGGGTGGTATCTCAGAAGGTATCAACCCAGACACAGCTATGGTATTCACACAACGTACAGCAGCAGGTGAAGTTGATCGAGTCAACCCTGTACTGTATGCACTGATGCTAGAGCGTGATGTCTACAACAAACGAACAGTAGAACGTATCCGTGACAACATGGGTAGTGTTCAACAAGAAGACTGGTTAACAGATGAAGAGAAAGAAGTATTCCGTACTGCCTTTGAAATTCCTCAGAAGTCTGTAGTACAAATGGCATCAGCACGAGCCAAGTACATTGACCAGTGGCAATCATTAAACCTATTCTTCTCAGCAGCAGAAGATGAATCTTATATTAACGAGGTGCATAAAGAAGCATTCCTTGATCCTAACATCCTAGCTTTGTACTATGTGTACTCTAAGGCAGGTGTTCAGGCATCTAAAGATGAATGCTTAGCGTGTCAGTGATATGAAAGTAAAACCATATAACTATCAAGATATGTCTCCTAAAGAACAGGATGCATATGACCACAAGTCAAACAAACGTGAACAACGTTTAACCAAAACAATTAAGAAACAATCTAAGAGGTTATCCAAAGATGAAATCTTTGAACGCAAATGGAGATGAGAATCCAATTGTATTAACAAGACAACCATGCCCTACGTGTGACAGTAGCGACGCTAGAGCAATTCGACAAGATGGTAGTAGCTATTGCTTCTCTTGTCAAACTAACTTCAAATCAGAGGACACCCAAATGGGAGTTGTAAACAATGCTAAATCCAATCCCTTCATCAGTACTGATAGACTCGCCGATATTGCTAACTACGCTAGTTATAATATTAGCAGCCGTGGTATTTCTCAACGAGTCGTAGATCACTTCCAAGTAAAGATGGAAGTAGATGAAGATGGCAGACCTGCTGCTCACTACTATCCGTACACAAAGGATGGTAAAATTGTAGCTTACAAGAAGCGTGGATTACCTAAAGACTTCTCTGTTGTGGGTGACTTCAAGAATGTAGAGTTGTTCGGTCAGAGTGTAGCTAGTGGTGGTAAGAAACTAATTATCACAGAGGGTGAACTTGATGCAATGATTATGTCTCAAGCTATCTTAGATAAGTACAACAAGTTCTTCGCTGTTGTATCTATCCCATCTGCATCTATGACTAAAGCTATCTTAGAGAATCGTGAGTGGGTACGTAGATACCAAGAAGTTATCTTAATGTTTGACCAAGATGAAGCAGGTCAAACAGCAGTTGATCAAGCAGCAAAGATTATTGGTGCTGACAAAGTAAAGATTGCTAAACTACCTGCTAAAGACCCTTGTGAAGTATATAAGTTACATGGTGCAGAAACTTTAATCAACGCTATGTGGAATGCAGAGACGTACTGTCCTGCAGGTATTATCGTAGGTGAGGCAGTGTGGGATAAGTTTAAGGAACGTCAGAACATTGTGTCTGTCCCTTACCCTGATTGTCTTGATGGACTAAATGAAAAGCTTGGAGGTATTCGTCAAGGTGAAATTACTCTCTTCACTAGTGGTACTGGTAGTGGTAAATCTACTGTCATTAAAGAGATCATTCTTGATCTATTGGATAAGACTGAAGATAAAGTCGGTCTCATATCTTTGGAAGAATCTATCGGAGATAGCGCAGAGAAGTTCATCAGCATGGCACTTAAACGACCACTACATGGATACTCTTCAGTTACAGAAGAGGAACTACGAAGAGGATATGAAGAGGTGTTTAAGGATGAAAGACTTATTCTCCTCGATCACCAAGGAAGTGTATCAGATGATTCGCTCCTCGACAAAATAGAATACATGGCATTGATGGGTTGTAAGTATCTTGTACTTGACCACATCACTATTGCAGTATCAGAAGGATCAGAAGGTCTATCTGGTAATGAAGCTGTAGATAAAGTCATGTCTGACTTGCTAAAGATTGTTAAGAAGCACAACGTATGGTTGGGTCTTATCTCTCACCTACGTAAAGCACAAGGTGGTAAGTCATTTGAAGAAGGTCAACTTGCATCTATCGATGACATCAAAGGTTCTGGTTCTATCAAACAGATTAGCTTTGACATCATTGCCTTTGCACGTAACCTTGTAGCTCAGAGTGATGCTGAGCGTAACACAATTCAACTGCGTGTACTTAAGTCACGATTCACAGGTAAAACTGGTGATGCAGGTAGCGCAACATATGATCCTAAAACTACACGACTAACAGGTACGGGTGGTTTTCAATATAACTGAGGACTGATATGAGCTTAGAACTCATTCAAGGTTACATTAAGGGGAAGCTTACTCAGAGGGGTAAGCCTTCCTTTGGTGTAGCTTTCTTAAAAGATTATGGTGATGTAGATTCTATATTGCCCCAACTAAGTGTGATAGCTTACGACATCATAGGTCATGCATTCACACGAGATAAAACAGATGATCCAATAGGTACAGCTAAGCTCACTCAAGTATCCACTAAGATAGGAGTTGAGACAGCTCGACTCATGTATGATGATGAACTTCAATGGCATGATCATGTACGAATAGGTGATTTATTTATAGAAGCTTTCTATCAAAATGAGTACGTTAGTATTGATCGTAGAATGTTAGGTAGGAAGAAAGTAAGAAACAAGAATAAGGAAGAAGTAGAAGTCACTGACTCCATCACTGTTCTTACTGTCACTGATAAGTGGGTATCAGATTTTGGTGATATGCCTGAAGAGTTATCTAAGTATCGACTACGTGGTACTGTATTCAGTAGACCTAAAGACATTCATGGTGTGATGCAGCGTGTTGAAAGAGATGGTGAGATCATTGGGCGTTATCCAATTGTAAAGGGTTGGAGTTTTGATCAGCATGAGAAGTGTGCTAGTCTTAAAGACATGCCCTCTATGAAGGCTATAAACCATCTACAGCAGACTCCTTGGACTATTAATAAGATAGTATACGAAGCATTAAAAGAACAGTCAGAGAAGATTGTAGGTAGTAATCCTTGTGAAGATAAGTTTGAGGAAGAACGTAGACGATCTAAGAAGATTGAACTAGACTTTACTTTAAGTAAAGCTGAGATGTTGTTAGACAAAAAGTTCTATTCTCTAATGGACTTTGATTACAGAGGCAGAGTCTACAACAGGGAAACTATGTTTAACTTCCAGGGTTCTGATACAGCACGAGGACTCTTCTTATTTCATGAGAAGAAACCTGTAGATGAACGTGGGTTTGATTGGATGTGTATCCATGCAGCTAGTTCATTTAACCAGAGCTACAAGATAGATAATATCCCTGAGTGGTGTGTGGGGGATTACAAGTCCTACCTAGAATCGGAAGGATTAGAAGACATCTCTGTAGATAAGATGATGTTAGATGATCGCATTGAGTGGGCAATGCAGCACTTAACTGAGATACAGCTGACAGCTGAGTTGAATAATATCCACATGCATGCAGAGAAACCTGTAAGTTATCTAGCTGTGTGTCATGAGATTAACAACTACATTATCTCAGATGGTGTATACTATTCTGGTCTACCTATTCCAATTGATGGTAGTAATAATGGATGGCAACACCTTGGTGCTATCTCTAAAGACTACCGTACTGGTGAGCTAGTAGGGTTAGTACCTGTACCAATCCAACAAGACTTCTATGTGCAGACAGCAAAGAGACTTATTAGTATCACCAAAGATGAACCTAGATCATCAGTGCTTAGTAGCATGCCCATGAAGAAGATTCGTAAGGGTATTTCTAAACGTGGTAGCATGACACGAGCTTACTCTGCAGGTGCTCAAAAGATTGCTGAGAACATGGTAAATGATCTACGTAAAGAAGGTCTAGATCGTGAGTACTGTATTGATGATAAGATGTGTATGGGATTCTCAAGAGATCTTATCAAGGCAATCGAGATGACATGTACAGGTCCACTAAAGACTATGAAGTACTTTCAGAAACTAGCAGCTGCTATTACAGATACCGATGATAACATCCGTTGGGTAACCCCATCAGGTTTCTTTGTAGAGTATTATAATTATCATACTAAATCTGTAACCCAGAAAGGTACCATTGCAGGTTATGGTAAGCGTGGTCTTATTACACATAGAGCTGTAGTACCAACAGACTCAGTAGACAAACGAGGATTTGCTTGTGGTATTTCTCCAAACTATATCCACAGTCTTGATGCAAGTCACATGGCTTTGGTTATTGCTAACTGGGGTGGTGCCTTTGGTGCTATCCATGATAGCTATTCTACACACGCTAGTGAAGTAGATGATCTACTCAATTTAACTAAACATATATTCGTACAGATGTACGATCAGGATAACTACTATGAAGTTATTGAACGTAGCATATTAAATACCTATGAAGGATTCGTAGAGAGACCAGAGTTAGGTACTTTAAATATTAATGAAGTGAAGAAGTCAGACTACTTCTTTGCGTGACAGGAGGTATGATGTCAAATAAAAACTATAACATCAACACATTAAAAGGTATGACTAACTATGATGATGTGGATGTGTGTCAAACTCTAGGTTTCCCTGAGCGAATTGCTTACACACCACAGATTATTCAAGCACAACTTGATCGGGATGTAGATCCTAAACTACATGCAAGAGAGATTAAGGAACTAAAGCAGTATCTAACTGCTGAAGAATACAAACAACTAGTTTAAAAAATAAACCCCCAAGAGAGTCCGTATGGATTTCCCTTGGGGGTATTTTTTTTTAGTGCGTGTAATACTGATACACATCCTTGATTTGTTTTGATAGATTCTTTTTGTCACGCTCAGTGATTCTAATCATATCATCTAATCTTTTTTTATACTGAGTTAATTCCATAAACTTAACCATGAAATCACGGTATTGCTTACGAGTAATTAAATCAACACCTGGAGTTATAATCTTATGCAATTCCTTCATAGCTTGATGACCAAAATCTTTCCTATCTTTAGCTTCATCTATAGCTTTCTTTGGTTGTTTTGGTTCAACTTCAAATGGAGCTAAGCTTGCTAGTTTTCTACGTAATACTGGAGATATAGTTTCAAAATCCCTACCGTAGTTATATGATTTATCATACACACCTTGTGTAAGTAGATAATTTAAGTATGGAAAGTCAGCCATTTTAAGAAGATCATCCGGTTTACCACC